>Ga0123355_10008532_pt1 | contig 15475 bp, 8 predicted proteins | sample TergutEmb28metaG_3_FD_89872 | JGI IMG/M metagenome (GOLD analysis project Ga0123355, IMG submission 89872) | Embiratermes neotenicus P1 segment gut microbial communities from Petit-Saut dam, French Guiana - Emb289 P1 | ecosystem: Host-associated > Arthropoda: Insects > Digestive system > Gut ... | reverse complement strand
GTCTCTTTTTTTTGTGAAACCGATAGGAGATAAATACAAAGAAAAACGAGAAAACCTCTTCCAATACAATGGCGATAATAGCGGCTGCGGCGGCATAGGTAAGCCCAAGGGGTACAAAGCGGGCCGCAAGGAAGTAAATCACAAGCATACGAACAACCTGCTCCAATACTTGGTTAGCGGCAGGTATTTTAGTCTCTTGAAGGCCTATAAAATACCCTCTCATACATGTCCCCGCTGCCATAAAGGGAAATGCGAGGGCCAGTAGCCTAAGAGGCAAGAATGTCCTGGAGTCGTTGAAAAAATGCTCTGACAAAAGCTCTGCCCCAAAGTAAAGGGCTACTGTTAAGGCCAAGCCAAGCAAAGTTGTTATTACCATAGATTGCTTAAGCATCCTGCCCATATTGCCATACTCGCCCTTAGCTCTTTCTTGTGCCGTAAGCTTTGATACGGTAGTATTAAACCCGGCGCAGGATATACTCCAGGCAAGGGCATATACCGGCATTATAAGCTGGTACAGCCCCATACCCTCAGCACCCATTAGGTTAGACATATATATCCGGTAAACAAAACCCAAAACCCGTGTTATTACCCCTGCAACGGTAAGGGTCAATGCCCCGGTTAAGACTCGTCGGCTAATAATTTTCACCCCATATGTAAGCATTACATCTAAGACAAGTATATGAAGGGGATGCGCCTGGATATGTCAGCAACATTATTGTAATAATAAGCATAGACAAAAGGGGAACAAATATAAAACACCCCCGTTTCATCAATCGAAAGGATACGAATTGCTCTCACAGGGCCCGTAGGGCAATTCGAAATCAAAAAATTGAGAGGTGTTAGATATGAAAAATTTTAATAAGCTTGTAGGTTTAGTATTTTTGCTGGTTGCAGTGATATTTGCACTAGCCGCGTGTAATGATGGGGTTGCACCCTTAGCCCCCCCAGAGGATGATGGTATTGTGTATGTTGACGATTTTGATTCTGATGATGTAGCTGATTATGCAGAGGAGTATGAGCTAAGCTTTACCGATGTTTGGGATGAAGAGTATCAGCCCCAGGCCCCAGTATTTGGCTCTGTAACAGGAGAGGTTGTAAGCATTGAAGATGAGCTTGGCGACCTGCGTATCCAAATCGAAGGGGAAGACGGTGCCACTGTTTTCCTAACCTATTTCAATACCCTTACCTTGGGGGATGCACCAGAAGTAGGGGATACCATCACCGGTTTTTATATAATCGAGCCATTTATGATGGCAATTTACCCGCCACAACATACCGCATCAGTAATAGTTAACAATGACTCCTTCCAAGAGGACGGAATCCCGTTTATCCATGTATGCCGTTTTTATGGCACTGACCTTTACGGAGGTTTCCCCCAGCTTATAAGTGCCGACGGTGAGTTGGTAATTAACCTTGACACAGAAATTATCCTGCAAAACGGAGAGCCCTTTGATGATGTGCTGGTAGGTCGCATGATGGTAGTTATCTATGATATGACAACTAGGAGCCTTCCTCCACAAACCACCCCAATCCAGATTATAGTATTATACGAGAGAGCCGTTACCGGCCCAGAAACCATAGGCGATGATTGGGAGGGGGATACAGACGTTGACCCATGGTACTGCATAGTAATAGACGGGGAAGGCCTAGTAGGTGCCCATGCCATCTTCCTAGACGACGAAGTAGATTTCCAGACCCATGTAGAGCTTGTGCCTGTAGCAGAGCATCTTGGGGCAGAGGTTGAGTGGAACCATGACACCAATGAAGTAACACTGGAAGGCCGCATCGGCAGTATTTCCTTTATCGTAGGCTCCAACGACTTTGTTGTTAATGGGGAGACTATTACCCTATTCCATCCTGCGGTTGATTTTTATGGCAGCTTGTATGTGCCGGTACTGTTCTTTAGGGATGTATTTGGAATGCCTACTGCCTATTCCTTCGAAGGCCGTATTTATATCGGCAGTGAGGAAAGTGATATGCAGTAATTGGCTTTAGTACAGTATAAGTAATGTAATGATGGGCTACCTTATAAAAAAGATTCGGTCTTTTAAACAAGGTAGCCCTTTTTGCTTGCCTTATTATGTGAGCAAAAATATTTAACATTTGTATTAAAATTCTGATATAATGCTATGGCGTATCGCTTTTGGCCAAAAAAACGGTGCAAACAGAACATATATATTATATTCAAAATGGCCCCCTTAACTTGAAAGGAGATATTAATGGATTATTCCAAGATAGGAAATAAAAAGCGCCGCAGGAGACAAAACTCCCAAACAACCCGTGTGCGCAATAAAATAGGACTACTTGCTGTTCGCGTATTGCTCGCCTCAATGATTGTTGCCATAGTTGCTGGCATAGGCATTGGCCTTGGGGTTTGGCGGGGTGTACTAGCCAACGCACCCCAGCTTCACGAATTTGATATCCATCCCGATATATACGCCTCTGTAGTAGTATGCGCCGCTACAGGGGAAGAGCTTGCCCGCTTCCACGCAGGGGAAAACCGTACATGGGTATTTCTTGAGGATATCCCATACCATGTGCGCAACGCCTTTATCGCAATAGAAGACGAGCGCTTTTACTACCACAATGGTATAGATGCACGCAGCATAGGCCGGGCAGTGTGGCGGCTTATTTCCTCTGGGGGTGAAGTAACAGAGGGCGCAAGTACCATTACCCAGCAGCTAATCAAAAACCGGCTAGAGCGCTTTGATAGCGACCTTACAACTAAGCTACAAGAGCAGTACTTAGCCGTTCAATTTGAAAGTATGTTAACATACCAATTTGACGGGTGCACCCGCTCTGCCAAGGACTATATACTGGAGCTATACCTTAACACCATTAATCTAGGCCGCACCAACCACGGCGTACAAGCCGCTGCCCAGTTCTACTACGGCTTAGATGTATGGGAGTTGAGTATTGCCCAAGCCGCAACAATAGCCGCAATCACTCAAAACCCAAACCGCTTCCCCCCCGATACAAGGCCGGAAAATAACTGGGAGCGAGCCAGCACTGTTTTATTTAAAATGCACGAGCTAGGCTTTATAACAGATGAGGAATATTACGAAGCCCTTAACTCCGATGTATACAGCACAATAGTACTAAACGAAGCAGGAGAAGCAAGGGCAACCGTGTCCCCCTTCGACTGCTTCACAGATGCCTTGTTTATGCAATTTAGAGACGACCTAAGGGAACTACACGGCATTTCTGTTGCTGAGGCCGAACGCCGTATCTTTACCAATGGCTACACGATACATTCCACCCAAAATATGCATATGCAGGCCATAGTAGACGAGGTTATGCTAGACGATTCCTTCTTCCCAACAGGGAGAGGGTTTGAAATCGTTGTCACCTATCTTTTGACTGTACGCAACAATATTACAGGCGGAAGGCGGGAGCTTGCTGAAACAGCAACCGTTGCCAATATGGAAGAGGCGGAAGCCTTTATATACAGGACGCAATATGAAGCGCTGGGTTCAAACGATGAAATTATAGCCGAGCATAGAATTTTTACCCCACAACCCCAGGCTGCCGTTGTACTAATGGACCACCACAACGGCCATGTACTGGCAATTAGAGGTGTACGTGGGGAAAAGATAATGAGCCGTACCCACTGCCGGGCTACAATTGCAACCCGTTCCCCTGGCAGTCAGCTAAAGCCCTTGATATTTGGAGCCGGCTTTGACATAGGCTTACTAACCCCAGCCAGTACCATAGAAGATAGGCCTTGGGCAATACATCCCCAAGGGGGCGCGCGTTACCAGCCTCAAAACTGGTGGAGAGGCGGCTATCGCGGCCTTCAAACAGTCCGCCAAGCTATTCACACTTCTATGAATATACTATCAGTTGTTGCACTTGTAGACTATATAGGTATAGAAACCGGGTTTGCCTATATGCAAAACCTAGGCTTTTCCACCCTTGAAGGCGTTACCCCAGGGGGACGGGCATGGTCTGACAGGATTCCAGCCTTGGCTCTAGGCGGCCTTACAGAGGGGGTTATTCTTTTAGAATTAGCCGCTGCCTATGCCACAGTTGCCAATCAGGGTATGTATAATAGGCCCATTTTCTATACCCATGTTTTAGACCGCCACGGTAATCTTGTTATGGAAAATAATGTACCTCCCCGTCAGGTTTTAAACCGGGAAACCGCCTATTTGATGACCCATACAATGATAGATACCTTAACCGTTGGTACAGGTACCCCCCAACGCTTCAATAACCTTGAAATGCGCAGGGATATCCCAATATCCGGCAAAACCGGTACTTCCCAAACCAACCGGGACTCTGGCTTTGTAGGCTATACCCCATATTTCACAATGGCAGTATGGCTTGGCTATGATACCCCAAGGGCTATGTCAAACCCAGGAGCTTATCGGGCAGGCATTTGGCGCACTATTATGGAGCGTGTACACGAGGGCCTTCCCCCCAGAAGCTTCGAAAGGCCAAGCGGGATTGTATCAGCCAGCGTATGCCGAGACTCGGGGCACCCAGCCACAGAGCTATGCCGGGTAGACCCAAGAGGCAATAGGGTTGTATCAGAAATTTTTGCTCAAGGCAGGATACCTTCAACACCCTGTCATATCCATGGGCAATTTGTTGTTTGTAATTCCTCTGGCCTTATTGCAGGCTCAATGTGCCATCCTTACAATGTAGAAACCCGTACAGGCCTGGTTCTTCCACCGCTGCCTGACTTTGCCCGTGGGGCCAGCATTGCAGGTAGGCAGTATGCATTCTCTCACGATGTGCTTTCGGGGCGGGAATGTACCTATTGCGATGGTACCTTCGAATACTACGACCCTTATAGTGATTACCCCTATGACGATTATCCCCAATATCCAGAAGATGGGGATATAGACTGGCCGTGGAATATTCCCTTCCCCTTTGCGTCCCCAACCCCACCACCAGAGGATTATGACCCATATGTACCAGTTCCAACTCCGCCACCTTACGATACCCCACCGCCCTACGAGCCAAACCCACCAGATGAATATGTGCCAATCCCAACTCCAGAGCCATATCCGGCAGATTTACCCCCAGAGGAGCCATATGTCCCAGGGCCAAACCCAGGGGAAGACGACGAATAATGGATTTTTCTCATATCCCAGTTATGCCCCTGGAGGCGGTAGATGCCCTATCTATCCGCCCCGGCGGGGTATATATTGATGGGACATTAGGGGGAGGCGGCCATTCTGCCTTGATTTTAGAGCAGTTAAATGGAAATGGCCGGCTAATAGGCATAGACCAGGATATAAACGCCATCACCGCCACCGGAAAGCGCATAAACATTGAAGCAGTACATGACAGCTTTCATAACCTATCGGATATCTTACGGGAAAAAAACATAGACAAAGTTGACGGGGTGTTACTAGATTTAGGCGTATCCTCCCACCAGCTTGATACCCCAGAAAGGGGATTTTCCTATCGTCTGCCAGGCTATCTTGACATGCGAATGAACCAAGATGCAGACCTAACAGCCTATGAAATTGTCAATACCTACACCCAAGAGCAGCTTACGGAGATTTTCTTCACCTTTGGAGAAGAACGCTACTCAAGGCGCATAGCAAGAGCTATAGTAAATACAAGGCAACACACTCCAATAGAGACTACCCTAGATTTATCCGCTATAATAGAAAAGGCCGTCCCCCGCCAAAGGGACGGCCCCCACCCGGCAATGCGCACCTTTATGGCATTAAGGATAGCCGTAAATAATGAACTCCACCCACTGGACGAAGCCCTATGTTCAATTGTAAAATATCTTAACCCAAAGGGTCGGATATCTGTCATAACCTTCCATTCTTTGGAGGATAGAATTGTAAAAAAATGTTTTAACCGCCTGGCGGCACCCTGTACATGCCCCAGAGACATACCATACTGCGCCTGCGGCAAAACCCCAGAGCTAACAGTTATTACAAAAAAGCCCATACTTCCATCACCGGAGGAAATTGCACATAACAGCCGCGCCCATAGCGCAAAGCTACGAGTAGGGGAGAAAATACATGAGACAACAAAAACCCCCTCCCAGAAGAGGCTATAAAGCACAGCCAAGAAGAAATGGCACAAGAACAAATGGCACAAAAACAAATGGCCCAAGAAAGCGGCAGCAAAACCGCGGAAGGCCAGTCCAGGTAAAAAATCTTGACCCAAATACAAAGGTACGTAAACAGGGTAATGTATACTATATGTTCCACAAAACCCGCCGTAGGGTACCCTTGCGGCTAATTGTGGCCCTTATAATTGTATTTTTTGGGGCAATAGGCAGTGCTTATACTTATGCTCAAATCCACAGCGTACAGCGGGAAACAGAGGTTGCAAGGCAAAGACTTAACAACCAACGTGTAGCCAATAGCAACCTAGAATCCCTCATAACCAGAAACTATACTCGGGAGGAAATTGAAGCCCTAGCCTCGGAGCGCCTTGGCATGGGGCCACCTGACCCTTCCCAGATTATATATTTCCATGTACCACATCAAAGCGGTGTAATGCTGTCTACATACACCCCGGCACCCCAGCCTACAGAAAATTATTTTTGGCAAGCGATTGTATCTTTTTTTAGAAACATGCGGGATAGGATATTTAGCTGATTAAACTCCAATCCTCAAGGTTTTATCTTTTACTAAAGATTGTTTGTAAGGAGATATAAGATGAGCAACAGCGAACGCAAACACAAAGCGCCCATGTACGAGCGCCGCCGCAACAGGCGGGCTAAGCTTATGGGCGCTTTTTTTACCATTTGCATAATAGTCTTATTGTATCGCATATGGTATTGGCAAGCAGAGCATGGGGATAGGCTTGTTAGGGAATCTGTTGCCCAAGAAGCCCTCACCCAAGCCCTTGCTGCTCCCGTAATAATATCCGAGCGCGGCCAGATAACAGACCGTAACTTCATGCCCCTAGCCCTTAGTAGGCCTGTTTATACGGTTTTTGTGGATGTGCGGGTTGCATCGGCACGGCGCAATCCCTTTGATAGAGAATTGCAGCGAACAAGGAATTTAATACAGGAGACAATTGATGCCCTACATGAGGCCTTTGACATACCCCGCTCAGAGCTTGAGGGTATTTTTGCCGTAGATGATTCGGGCGTGCTTGTAAACAATACCAACTTTTATGTTATACAAAACCACGTACCCAGCGAAATAGCAGTACCCCTTGGAGAAAATCCTCGCCTACCGGATATCCACGCCAGAAGGGACACCCTCCGCTGGTATACGGATCCGCTTTTTGCCCCTCATATAATAGGGTTTAATTGGGGTGACTCATATCACGGCCTTGAAAACAGATACAATACAGAGCTTTCCGGTGTACCCGGGCGGATATTCCGCACCTTTGATAATCACGGAAACCCCATAATAGAGTCAGAGCAGGTTCAGCATGGGCTTACCTTGGTAACAACTATAGACTCAGACATACAGCGTCTTGCCCAGCAATATGTAGATGACACCGCCCGCAGAATCCCAAGCCGCAATGTAGGCATTATTGTCCAAAATCCCCATACAGGTGAGATACTTGCAATGGCCCAGTGTAGGGTTTTTTCCCTTGAAGACCCAGGGAATCCCGCTTATTTTAGCGACCCTAGGATGCGGGCCAATTGGGACGATTTAGACCTGGAAGAGCAGGTTTACCGCAGGCTTAATATGTGGTCAAACTTCCATATATCCCATTCCTTTGAACCTGGCTCTATTTTTAAGCCCTTTGTAATTGCGGCAGCGCTGGAGGAAGGGGTAATAAGCCGCCACGAGACTTTCTACTGTGCCGGGCATGTAAATATCATGGACAGGACAATATATTGCTGGTATAGGCGAGGACACGGGAGCCTTAACTTGTCAGAGGCACTTTATCGCTCCTGCAATATTGCAATGACAGATATCAATAATCGGCTAGGCCAGGAGGCTTTTTATCGGTATCGTGGGTATTTTGGCTTTGGGGAGCGTACAGGCATTGACCTTCCTGGGGAGTTTGATGTATCTTCTCCTGCTGTAATGTATCAGTTTCATCAGCTTGGGCCTGTACAGATGGCAACCAGCTCTATTGGTCAGGGCTTTAATAATACGACTATTCAGGCTATCAATGCCTTTTCCTCCTTGATTAACGGGGGCAACCTTATGCAGCCCTTTATTGTAAGCCAGGTTGTGGACGCTTACGGCTCTGTTGTTTCAGAGAACTTGCCCACAGTTGTAAGGCGCACTGTTTCCGAGTATTGGGCCAATTGGATACGTCAGGATATGCAGCAAACAGTTTCCGCTCAACATGGTACGGGGCGGCATTCTGCTATCCCAGGCTATGCAATAGGGGGCAAAACCGGCTCTGCCCAGCAGGGTGCCCGTGGCTCGGTTAATGAGGGCCTTACCCTTACTTATATTGCCTACACCCCAGTAGATAATCCAGAATTTATTGTACTAATGGTAATAGACCATGTAGAAGACCGCTCCTTATCCAGCGGTACAACCGTGGCACCTATTGTAAGAGAGTTCTTTGAGGATTTGATACAAATGCGTAGTATGCGCCCATCTTATGGGCCTTATGCGGAGGAATACTGGCAGCCCATGATTGCAGGGGGCGAAATAATGCCAGACTATACTGGTCAGCGTGTAACAGATGTTGTGCGGAATATGAATAATCTAAACCTAGATTTCCACATAGTGGGAGGCGGCACGGTTGTTTCCAGCCATATCCCACCCGCCGGAAGGCCAATGCCCCAAACAGCCCCGGTAATTATATATACAGACCCGGAAACCCGTACAGATTATATGGTAATAGTACCCGATGTAGAGGGCCTACCAGTGGCCCAGGCAGAAATGATTCTAGGGGAGTCTATGCTATGGGCCGTACTTGTAACAGGTACCAGAGGTGCAAGCGACGGCTATTATACCCCCGGAACAGCCCAAGCTGTAGAGAGAGAGCAGGGAACAAGTGCGGAGCGACCTTCATATTATATATATCGCCAGTTTCCCCCACCGGGTACAGAAGTAGAGCAGGGTTTGCAAGTTAGATTAAGGACAGGGAGATAAAGTATGCGAGACTTAAACGAGCTGCAAAGACTGGCCGAGCAAGGCCATGACGAAAGTCAGTTTTTGCTAGGGTACAACTACTCCAGAGGCCAAGCCAAGGATATAAATAAGGCAAAACTCTGGCTAGAGCGTGCCGCTATGGCAAATAACCCAAGGGCGCAATATTACCTAGGGGAGCTGTGTGCAGAGCTTGGAAGAGGGGATCCGCGAGGGGCATATAGTCATATGGCCTTCTGGTGGGGTAAGTCGTCTAGCCACCCATATTGGGAGACTATGGAGGGTATGGATGGCCGCGCTGTATCAAAACGCAGGCTTGTGTGGCTCCATATGCATTCCGGCTTTGAGGCCGCAAACCCAGAGGAAGCAATGCACCTTCTAGGGGAACTAGCCAATAAATATAGCTCCCCCAGGTCTGCAATTGAGTTAGGGATTGTATATGCTGCCGGCTCCTTTGCGCCACTGTCTAAGCGCCTTGGAAACGCCCCTATCCAGCGAGATGCGGAAAATGGCTTTCGCCTAATAGAGAGAGGCCTTAAGATAATCGAAAACGGCAACAATGACATAGATTACAATTTATATAATGTTATAGCTGATGTATATCTGGAACGGGACGGAAATAACCCAAGAACCCCTGATACCATACAAATGGGCATCCACTATAAAAAGAAAGCCCTAGAGCGGGCCACTGGCTTCAATGAAGGCATTGCTCTCAACATACAAAATGAACTATCCGTATTGGAAAACGAGCTGCGCCAATTTTCAGCATCCCCACAGCCAACAATACCAACCCATGAGCCTGACGAAGCACCCCGTATTCCGCCCTCTACACAAAATCAAAATAGAGAGTTAGCAGAAAAATTTGAAAGATTCCACGCATACTTCGATACACTAGACATGAATGGTAAAAAAGACTTTATATCAAGCCTTGACCAGAAATTACAGGCAAATCCCAATCCAGATTATCAAGTATTTTTACTGGAATGTGTAGAAAAATACCGTATTGCAAACAAGGAAGAGCGCGCTGCCGAGGCCTTCCCAGGGTCATTTGACTCTGGCAGGCAAGACCATCCAGTAGATACAAGCCGGTCGGATTTTATGCAATCCACCGGTGCCTATGGCCAGACATATGATGATGAAAGGCCGGAACCCTATCCCCAGCCTGATTATAATCAAACAACCTTCCAGCCTGCAGAAATGTATCCCCAAGGGGAATATTCTCCTGACAACTACGGCGTATCCCAAGACGGCACATATGACGGCACTGCTTACCAGCACTCCAATATAGGGGACTATGACTCTGCCAGCTATACAGACCGGATACACAGCTATGGTGCAAGTGCACCTTTCTTGTTTGGTACAATTTTGTATACCCTTGGAGGCCTGATGCTGCCGGTATGTCTGTGGCTCTTGTCGGCTCATCCACTATTTACAGACACACCTAGAAGGATGCTGGGCTATGGGCTAATGGTAGTAGTGACTATTTTGCCTCTGTTGCCTATTGTGGCCCTATGGATGATTTATTCAGCCTCAAAGTCCCCTCGCGCACCAGAGAAATCCTTGACTTCCCTGACTATGTTTAGGATAACGTTCTTTTTACATTTGAGTGTAATTATGGCGGGTGCAGGGCTACTTGCACTGCTTTTTGGCGCAGATGGCCAAGCGCTTTTTGGCTTAAGTATTTTTGATTCCCCCCTGGATTTAGTGCTTATCTTAGGGGCACTTGCTCTTATTGTGCTATATGTCACTTTCTTTTACGGCTCATTATTCTCCATGATTAAGGGGATTAGGGATGGGATTTATTCCAATTTATTTGACGCGCTGCCTGGGGTCGGGCCCTTTTCATTTATTAGCTATGTAACAAGTACATTGATGATTTTGGCTGCCCTTGCGATAATTTTAGTAGGTGTTGCCCCTATTGAAATACTGCCTATCGAAATCCCAATGCTAGATACAATTAATAATTATGCGGAGCACTGGTTTGGATACTCTGGCTCAATGGCCCTAGCGCTGATGGCCTTTGCGTTTATTTTATCCCGTGCCGGGGCGTTATTGTGTACTAATGTAGTAAATCAGTTTAATAGCGGTTTGGGAGATGATGAGGAATAGAGCATAGGCCCTCTTCATAGGCTATATAGAACGATTAACGGGAAGATTGGGTCTATGAAGCCTTCGCTTAATATTCGCAAAAAAGCGTATTATATAATGCTGATTTTGCAGATAGTTATTTTTGCCCTTGTTGGGCGGATATTTTACATTCAGGCCTTTCGAGGGGAAGAGCTACAGGCCCTTGCCTTTGAGCAGCAAACCAGGGACCGGCTGATAACCCCCAATAGGGGCAGTATATACGACCGAAATATGGTAGGCCTTGCTGTCACCGAAACAGTAGCTTCCATTAGTGTTATCTATGCCCAAGTCAAGGATATACCCGCAACGGCTCGGGTATTGGCCCGGGAGCTTGATATGGATGAGACGGCAGTACATGAAAAAATATCCCGGCGGGTGGCATTGGTACGGGTGGCCCAGCAGGTGGATATGGAGATCGCCGAAAGGCTGCGGGGGTTAAACCTCCCTGGGGTGGTAATAGACGAGGATATACGGCGGATATATCCCCTTGGCTTCCTGGCATCTCATGTAATAGGCTTTGTGGGGCGGGACAACCAAGGGATAATAGGCCTTGAAGCTAAGTACGACGAATATCTTAGAGGCCAACCTGGGCGAATACTTACAGAAACAGACGTAGCCGGGCGGGAACTACCCCATGGGCGCCAGTATCGCATCCCACCAGTAGACGGCTATAACCTGGTGCTAACCATAGACGCAGTGCTGCAAGCCTATGCGGAACAAACAATAGAAATGCTGGTATATGAAAAAAGCGCCCTGCGTGGCGTTATTATTTTGATGAACCCCCAAAACGGACAAATTTACGCCCTGGCCAACAAACCCGACTTTGACTTGAACGACCCCTTTACAATACAATCACCAGAGCTTGCGGCTATCTGGGAGACCCTTACCGGAGAGCAGCAAATGTACGAGCTAAACCGTATGTGGCGCAACTTTGCAATAAACGACACCTACGAGCCTGGCTCTACCTTTAAAATTGTAACATCGGCAGCAGCTTTGGCAGAAGGCCATGTCACCCTAGACACGGTTTTTACATGCAGTGGCTCTGTAGCGGTTGGAGGGCGGCAAATTAAATGTTGGCGAAGCCCAAGAAGCCATGGGGCACAGTCCTTCCTACAAGGGGTGCAAAATTCCTGTAACCCTGTGTTTATGTCACTGGGGGAGCAGCTTGGGGCAGAGCTTTTTTATGATTATTTGCTAAGGTTTGGCTTTCACGAAAAAACCGGTGTGGATTTGCCAGGTGAGGCTGTTGGCATAATGTATAAACCCGAAAATATTGGGCCGGTGGAGTTGGCGACCATGGCATTTGGCCAAAGCCTAACTATTACGCCACTACAGCTTGTACGTGCGGCTGCGGCGGTGGTAAATGGTGGATACCAAGTAACACCCCATGTTGGGATGCGGCTATTAGACTCTGACGGGATTATAGTCCAAGAGTTTGCCCACGAGCCGGGAGAGCAAATTATCCCCACAGATGTTAGCGAAATAATGCGATATATATTAGAAACAGTGGTAAGTGTGGGTACAGGCCGCCGCACATACATACCCGGCTACAGAGTCGGGGGCAAAACAGCAACCAGTCAAAAATTGCCTAGGGGCAGTGGACGATATATTTCGTCTATTATGGCATTTGCCCCTGCGGAAAATCCAACCCTTGTGGCCCTAGTGCTAATAGACGAACCAAAGGGCGCATATTACGGCGGCCAAGTCACAGGGCCGGTAATGCAGGTATTATTGGAAAACACATTACCATATCTGGGGATTACTCCTGTTTTTACAGATGAAGAGCTAGCAATGCCCGGCGTTGCGCCAATGATACTACCGGATGTACGAGGTATGGAAAAAGCCGAGGCCACGGATGTATTGCGAGAGGCCGGATTGGGTTTTGATGTGTCAGGAAATGGTAATACTGTAATAAACCAGTTTCCTATTCCTGGGGAGCTGGTTAACCAAGGCGAACGGGTTATATTGTGGCTTGGCACAATGACAGAAATGGGGATACCATGACATTAAAGGCATTGCTAAATGAGCTGCCATATGTAGTAAAGCAAATGGGCAATGAAGGAATTTTACGGCAAATTTCCTCTGTAACAATAGATTCCCGTAAGGTAACAACCGGTGGCTTATTTATATGCCTGTTGGGCTTAACTGTAGATGGGCATAAATATATAGACGATGCAGCACGGGCAGGGGCAGGGGCCATTATCGTAGAAAAATATAATGACAAACCCCTATGGCCAGAAAACAGCGGACGTATCAACCCCCGCCCAGAAAAATACGATGGCATGGCCCAAAAACGCAGCAGCTACCCCCCAGGTGTAACAGTTATAGAAGTAGAAAACTCCCGTCAGGCTATGGCTCATATTGCGGCAAATTTCTATGGCCGCCCTGCCGACAAACTATGCCTAATTGGTGTCACCGGCACCAATGGCAAGACCACCACCACTCATTTTATAGAAGAAATGCTGCGGTATCTAGGTCACAAAACCGGGCTAATTGGCACAAACGGCGCAAGAATAGGGGAAAACCTAATAGATATCCCCTTTGCCACATCCACAACCCCAGACCCATTGGAGCTGCAAGAGATATTTTCCTACATGCTTGATAGAGGTGTGAAATATGTAGTAATGGAGGTCAGCTCCCATGCTTTAGCTCTGTATAAATTGGAGGGGCTAACCTTTGATGTAAGTGTATTTACCAACCTGACCCAGGACCATCTTGACCTTCACGGTACAATGGATAATTACCGGCTGGCTAAGGCTTTGCTATTTGCTCAAAGCCGCTTTGCGGTGGTTAATATAGATGATGAATCCACCCCGGTTATGCTGGAGCACCTTGGAGATGCCCCATATTTGACCTATGGAATAGAAAACAAATCAGATTTGTGGGCCATACATATCGAATACAGGCCCGATAAAACGGTTTTTGAGCTTTCTGATGAGCCGCCAGGCCATTGGTACGACCTTCACCCAAAGGGTAAATTTAATATTTATAATGCCTTGGCTGCAATGGGGACGATTAGGGCACTAGGCCTTGATGATGTAGAGCCTGGAATAAACCCAGACAACCCCCAGCGAGAAAATATCCGCAGTGCGGTAACAAACTTAAGTGGTGTGCCTGGCCGGATACAAGATGTCCCCAATGACAAGGGTGTGCATGTGCTGGTGGACTACGCACATTCACCTGATGGTGTCACCAATATTATTTCAAGTGTACGGGAGTTTACTACCGGGCGGGTTGTGATAATATTAGGCTGTGGAGGCGACAGGGACCCAACTAAGCGGGATATAATGGGGCGCATTGCAGGAGAAATGGCGGATTATTGCATCCTAACTTCGGACAACCCGCGCACCGAAGACCCACACGAGATAATTCGGCAGGTAGAAAAAGGTACAAAACCTACCGGTGTAAACTATGAAATATGCGAAAACCGCCGGGATGCGATAATTTTAGGGGTAAAAATGCTAGCCCAAGGGGATTCCCTTATAATCGCCGGAAAAGGCCATGAGGATTACCAAATAATAGGCACAGTAAAGCATCATTTTAGCGATTACGAAACGGCTTTAGAGGCATTGGGGGCAAAAAGTACCGCAAGGCACATGCCATAACGACTTGTTTTTATTGCCGAAAGCTTTAATGTTATAAGGAGGAGTTATGCAACTAAGTATTATAGAGATCTTGGCAGCTTGCAAAGGCCAGCTAACAGGCGGCGATATGGGCCAAGAAGTAACAATCACCTCGGTATGTACCGATACAAGAGTAATCCAACCCGGTGCGCTCTTTGTCCCAATAGAAGGGCCGGTATATAACGGCCACGATTTTGTGGACGAGGCATTTGCAAAGGGAGCAGTATGCGCCCTTACAGAAAACCCCGATGCAGGCAACGGCCTGCTAATCTACGTAAAATCCACCCGCCGGGCCTTGATGGACTTAGCCGCCTATTATCGCCGCAGGCATAACATTAAAGTGATAGCAATAACCGGCAGCGCTGGCAAAACCACAACCAAGGATATGATATTCTATGTAATGGCCCAAAAATTCAAAACCAAGAAGACCATAGAAAATTTTAATAACGACATAGGCCTACCCCTATCCATATTCCAACTAACCCCAGAAGATGAAGTATTGGTACTGGAAATGGGCATGAACCACGGCGGGGAAATCCACGAGCTAAGTCTGGTAGGCGCACCAGACATAGCGGTAATAACTAACATAGGGGATGCCCATATCGAGAATTTTAAAGGCACAGGCAGGGAAGGTATACTCCACGCAAAGCTGGAAATCCTGGACGGTCTCGCTCCAAAGGGTACAGCAATATTAAACGGTAACGACCCTCTTCTAACAGGGCAAAT
>Ga0123355_10008531_pt1 | contig 15476 bp, 9 predicted proteins | sample TergutEmb28metaG_3_FD_89872 | JGI IMG/M metagenome (GOLD analysis project Ga0123355, IMG submission 89872) | Embiratermes neotenicus P1 segment gut microbial communities from Petit-Saut dam, French Guiana - Emb289 P1 | ecosystem: Host-associated > Arthropoda: Insects > Digestive system > Gut ... | reverse complement strand
GCTATTGGGCCATTCGGAAAGAAAACACGTTGAAGATGAAGATGACCAGAAAATGATTGACTGAAGTGGTCCAATGAGGCCGTAAAAGGGAATAATAATAATAATATATATATATATATATATGAAAAAAGGTGGTTTAAATATGAAAGACACACAAGCGTATTTTAAATATTTTATTCCCAACTAAAACACAGACAAAATACTCAGACCTACATGCAGACAACAGCCCATGCAAGACCGACTGTTAAAAATTCAACTTTAAAAAACTGCATGTTCTATTTCTTCATTGACAACATGAAACACTACTGCAGAAAAAAACTGTTATAAAGTCAAGAATAACAATCCAACAGTTATATACCATGCATTGTGGCACTAAAAATTATTTCACGACTTCGTAACCCTCCTCTGAGGCAGAACTAAGTAGGAAAAATTAAGAGAAAATAGCCTTTACACCATTCATTCCATGCATTATGATATATATCTTTGGTAACATCAACAAATCTGACCAATTTAGCTACATGTGACACACAAATCATCTCACAGTCACCCAGTGCGTGCCAAACAAAATACATCTTACAGGGACAGAATCCAGTTTGGATAAAAAATAGATGTTTGAAAACAAGAACTGAGACAGAGACTTGTACATCTTCTAATCACAGTAACAAATTACATTGGCAATGTATTACCAATATTATTTTATATATTTAATAATTTTAACCAAAATATGCTCTGCTGACATCACAACAAATGTATGTTTATTATCAACTACTGCTGTATGTTTTAATGAAAATGTTGATATAATCTCCCTGAAGATGGTGACAATGATGAAACATGTGGGGGGTAAGTAATAAAGAGAATACATAGATTGTAGAATTGTGTATTTGCTGGTATTACCAAAGTTTTAAAATAACATAAATTCATTGCACTTAATTCTACAAACTTACTCAGTTTTTTTGTTTTGTTACGCTCCTGCTGCAGCTCTTCTTGCAACATAACTTTCTCTGCCTGTTCAGCTTCTAACTCATTATTCAGCCTCTTTATCACTGTTCTTTGCTCTGAAAGCTGTTTAAGATTCTGAGCTAAAGGGGACTAATAAAAAAGAATCACAATTAGATCAAACATGTACAAAACTTGAAATACTACTTACATTTATAGCCAACCAATTTCAAGGAGAAATAAGGTGCATTAATATTAAAGCTTCAATTGTATAGTAACTACACACTGCAAATTCTTTTCAACAGGAAAGCTTTCCTAAATTACATCACAAATCACTCAATATGTAGAATGTTTTGCTTCATGGCAGGCAGTATAGCAGTCACTACTGTTGTCAAGTTTGTGACATTTTAGTTCGATGCATTCAGTTACTACTGAATCCTGTATTCACAATATTCAAAGGTGCTGGAAATTGCTTCTTATGATACTGTCAACTGATGTGATCATCACAGAAAGTCCAATAGAACTAGTCATACATATTTCAACATTTCTAATGATCTTCTAAAACAGTGCATTATATTTTTCGTACCTCCCCCCCCCCCATGTCCCACATGTCCTTGTGGACTTCATAGTCTTCCCTCCTGGGCATGGAAGAAGTGTAACCGACTTCTGAGGTTGGGACGCCCATGAGGCGGGGTTACGTTGTCCCGATGATGTGAGTGGTGATATAGGAGGATGTAGTGCCAGGAGGGCCCTTAAACTTACTACTAACCTACCCAGACCATGGTCACTGTGGGAATCCTCCCTTTCAGAGAAAATTCCCACAGTAGAGCTGGGAATCGAACCCGGGACCTCATGATTAGTAGGCAGAGACTCTGACCACTAGACCACGAGGCTGGTCATTTTTCTTAAGCGTAGACATATTTAATTACTTAGTTACTCCAAGCACCAGAGTCCTTCTTCAGAAGCTAATCAGTTCTCAGCTAGTCAAAACACTCACCACATTTTATGAAATCTGAAGGTTCATTACCACATTTACAAGTGCTTGCCACTTGTCCCTATCCTCAGCCAGATCCATCCAGTCCATGCCCCTCACCATCCCACTTCCTGAAGATCCATTTAATATTAATATCCAATCTATGCTGGTGTCTTCCAAGTGGCCTCTTTCCCTCAGGTTTCCAAACAAAAACCCTGTATGCCCCACAAGTGGCCTCTTTCCCTCCGATTTCCAAGCTAAAACTCTGTATGCCCCATTCCTCTCTCCCATACATAACATGCATGCTCCACCCACTGCATTCTTCTCAATTTGATCACCCAAATACAATCTGGTGAGGAGTACAGATCATTAAGTTCCTCATTATGTAGTTTTCTCCACACCCATTACCTCGTCCCTCTTAGACCCAAATATTCCCCTCAACACCCTATTCTACCTTCAGCCTACGTTCCACCCTCAATGTGAGCGACCAAGTTTCACAACCATACAAAACAACAGGCAAAATTATAGTTCTGTGTATTTTAATCTTTATATTTTGGACAGCAAACTAAAAGACAATAGATTCTGCACCAAATGATAGCAAACATCCCCTGACATCAGTCTGCTCTTAATTACTTCCTTAATAGAATTCTGATGCATTAAGTTTGTTCCCAAATATTTAAAATCTTTCACCTTTTCAAAGGAACTATTATCAATCTTTACATTCTGACTTCACTCTGCATTCTGATCTCAAGACATGACCATGTACTTAGTTTTATCAGCATTTACTTCCAATGTAATCTCCTAACTAGCAACTATTAAAGTTTCTGTTTGCTTTATAGTATGTATGCAGCGGCCCAATATATTAACATCAGCATAAATGAAAGCTGATATGTACCACTTACTTTCAAGTCCTCCTCATGGCATATTCTAAAGCACATTAGTGTGGACATACAACAGAAATACACAATAACCCACTGTGATAAGTTATACATGTGAATATCTACATATTCAACAATTATGGTACAGCTCACAGGTTCCTTGATTACACATGTCACACAATACCTCTCAACTTTACACCGACAGGTCTTCTTCTTCTTAGGGCCCGTCAGCTTATGCACCCAATGCACCGCAGCCTTAGGCTTATTGTGCAGCCCTAACATTTCATTCAGCACAGCCTCAATAACCCTGCACCTCGTATGAAGAGGCAAAGGTCCCTTACTGAGGCTGTGCTTATGTCTTTTGGTTCTACAATCAGCCTCCCAAAGACATTATACAACTACAGGTACTAACATACATAATAATTGTCCACAAGTTTAATGATTGAGTGTTGTTAATCCCACATCAACATTATATAATGTACAGCTACTGTATTCAGCCGTGACATTATTATTCATGTTCCCATAAGGTTTTCACAATACTAAGTTTTTGCTGATGTTAAATAACAACAAATAAATTTGCATACACTATTGTAATTTTACTTTTCTTATATCCTCATACAGCCTGATGATGGCTTGCTAAATGCCAAAAAATGTAGGTGTGGGTTTTATACCAAAATATAAGTTGTGTTTGATGAAAGTGCAATGAAACTCCCTTAATATGTAGGAAATACTCAACACATTTACTTATTCAGTGGGAAAAGGTCATAGAGGAAAGCACTGAAAAGTTCCCCCTTTCACTCTCTATCTTAAAAGCTTGTTACACATAGAGGTTGAATCAGTGCCCTTCACAGCAGTTTGAGGTAAGTAAAAATCTTAACATGTTTTACCCTGTTAGTTAACTATCCAGCCATTTTGTCAGTAACATTTCATTCACAGTTCACACCTCTACTTACACCTTTAAATATAATGTCACTGGTATGCTTATGTGTACATAGCTTGTCTTGTTCATTCACAATTTCACATTTCATTTGAGATGTCTATGCGTTCTTGAAATATCTGTCAAGTGTGATACGTCTTCCACCTTTTTTAAAAGACTGTTGCAGTACACATCTTCAGATTCCACAAGTTCTCAAATGTGTGCTTTGGGACATCCAAGTTGCTTCAGAGAAAAGGGTCAACTGTTCAAAGTACTCCATGCCTTCAGATGTCAGAATAGTTTGACAGTCATAAGCCACCTGACCAACCATTTCAGTTTCATCTGGATTGGAACCAACATGATCACACAGCTGGTCTGCATGTTTACACAAATTTATCAAATGTGGACCAGGTATTTACCTTCTCCTGGAAGTTGCATCATACACCACAGCTTACTTCAACATTGTCCATTCTCATCTTATCTCCATGTACTGCACTGGTGATGAATCCTGTCTTCCTACATTGGCTGGCAATAGTTTCTGTGTAAACTCAATTCCAAGCCATAGCTTGCATGGAAACTGCATTAAGCAAAGACATTTTGTAGCTTTCTTCAGTGAAGTTAAGTCTTTGCAGCAATCTCAGAACAAAGCTTCTATAAACCTTCTGTTTTAAGGTATGGATGGTACCCTGGTCTATAAATTGCAAAACTGATATCACATTTGCAGCAATAAACTCCACTTGCACATTTTAAACTTCCCTACAGCTTCTGGGTGAGCAGGACAATGGTTAAAAAAGAGAAGTATTTTCCTACTCTGTCATGTCATGCTCCTGCCAAGAGAAAGCAGAAATTCACCAAAGATCTCATGTCATCCAGGCAGCCATATAGTGACACAAAGTGCATGGCAGAAACCATGTGTTTTTGACATCATGGTTGTTTGATTTTCCTGTAACTTGAAGTGGAACTCTGTACCATCCAAGTTCATGCAAACATGAAATATCTTTATTAACCTCCATGACTTAGCAGCTTGCTCCATTAAATGTGTATGTTTTATCAGGCAGTAAAGTGCAGAAAAGGACATATGCATCAAAGTTAAAGATGTCTTTGGGAGAACATTTTTGGCCATGAGATGCCAAAGAATTGTCTTTCCAAGTTTCCACTTCTCCTGAATTTAAAACTAGTAGCCTTACCATTAGTTGTCTAATACAAGACCAGAACTTTTTAAAACTCACCTATCAATCTACAGGATGGTTTTAATTCAATATACAATACAATTTAATAAATTAAAACTAAATAAACTAACTCAATGGAGCAGAATCCTTCTTGAGAAGTTAACAGGTGCTCAGTTAGTCAAGACATGATCCACATTTGACAGAACCTGAAGGTTCATTACAGCATTCACAAAACCTCACCACCAGGCCCTATTCTGAGCCAGTTCAATCCAGTCCATGCCCACCCACCACACCTCTTGAAGATACATTTTAATATTATACTCCCGTCTATGCATGGGTCTTCCAAGTGATCTCTTTCCCTCAGATTTCCCAACCACAACCCTGTATGCATCTCTCCTCTCACCCATACATGCTACATGCCCTGCCCATCTCATTCTTCTTGATTTGGTCACCTGAATAATATTTGGTAGAGTACAGATCATGAACGATGATGGGAAAAATAAAACAAAACATTGAAGAAAGCTCTTTTTCAAGAGACAGTGCAGATGTTGATGAATCATGTGATAACAGTGACTCCATACTGACTACAACTCCGGAACAAAGAGGTTGCATGACACTGCCTATATGTCTCTGGGAGGAACAACAGAGTCAAGTAGACAGCAGTTAGAGAAAATTGATGGTAATAGTTCTCCTGAACTTGACCTATTGTGGGAAGAAGTTGTCGACAACTGTGATGATCAAATTGTAAAATACTGCTGAAAAGTCTGCTTCAATATTATTGCAAAAATGGTTTTAATCAGATACATTTTGTGTAAAGAAAACATATGAAAAGTACAAGAACTATGTCCAGACTAAATTTTACAATATAAATTACTGAAGTGCTTCACAACGAGAGGTTCCATATTAAAAAACACAGTCCAGGGATGCCTGGTATTACATAGTCCCTGGCAGAAAGTGATTCAAAATACAAGGTGGTTCAAATATGACCGGGACTGTTTGTGTGTAAATCTAGCGACATCAGTCCTGGCCATATTTGAACCACCTTGTACCTGAAACATTGCATAAACAACAGAAAAGGAATCCCATATATACAACAGAAGACCAAAAAGTGGGAGAGGCAAATATAAAAGATATAGGATTATGTGTAAAGTGTTACAGGAGGCTCCACATACAATGCATTCCACAATATACATGTGCTAAGTGAGGTTACAGCTTACTTACTCTTTTCAAAAACTGTGCATTTCTTGGAGCCTTTTTACAAAAAGTAACAAACCAAATTGTAACCCTGTTCAGAAGTGAATATAGTACAAGTAATGCTTAAATTTTTGTTAAAAAAATTTACTAACAGAAAATGTGTCTCAAATGTAAAAATATATTTAAAAATTTGAACATCTGAGAACAAAACTTTTTAGTGAAGAAGTTTTTAACAACTATTTTCACACACAACTATATAAAAGCAATAATGTCTGCTACCATGCAAATTTTTTTCAGACCTGTGACCAAATTTGCAGTGCAGAGATTGTTTTTCCCTAAATGCTTGTAATTTCAGAAATAAACTGCATGGCATCTCAACCGTAACCCATCTGTACAGCCTTGAAGTAAGAGAGTTAAATGTACAGTCATGTATAAAAAATATTCAACAGGCTCTACAGTGGCCATGTGGGAAGAAGCCAGTGAGTGCACTCGGTGTATAACATGAGACATACAATGATGTAACTGTACAGAGATGGAGTCTATTTTGGAGGAATGAGGATACATAAACTAATAAGATGGTTCAATTACATAAATTTACATTTTTATTAAGGATGATTAGATAAACGAAACCACAGGCCGCACATGATGTTTTAGAGAGAGAGAACATGTGACTAGCAGCTACTGACCAGAGAGGAAATGGGGGAGAAAAGACATTAACAAGCGCACATAAAACCAGATCTTTTGGAAACAGCAAGAGTATGTAACTTGAGAACTTGACAGGTCAGGAAGCCATAACTTTTGGCGTAGGAGCATGTGAGCTACCGTTGGTCTGTTTGAAACGACCTATGAGGTGCTGAAATTAAAATTTTAACCATTGGGAACATTTGATTTTGCTCAAAATTTGAACGTGCAGGGAAACCGAGGGACACCACTGGGATCTCGAGTAGTTAATCGGTTACAGAGGATGCAACAACTGCGTACCTCATCTGGATGATTAATTAGCAATGGTCAAAATTAGAAACTGTTTGAGTGTTAAAACGTAACCATAGTTAAGTGAAGTGAAGTGTCTTAGAAAGTGCTTTTACCTGATGTGTTAATTTGTCCTCAAAATTTAAAACCATCATAAAGGAAAATTTATATGTGTCAGTTGGACCTACTTGTATGCGGAAGCTGTTGGTGGCATGATAAGGTGTGTTTCAGTGCCGCAAGACAATATGTATTGTCAAGGACTTATAATACATACATAATACATAACTGTTTCAAATAGCCTATAAGAAGTTGTTGAAATGAAAATTTTAGCCAACAGGATAATACAGATTTTGTTTCAAAACAGGATGTGTACGGGAACCAACAGACACTGTTTCTCATTTGATCCAGTGGTTAAATGGGATACAACAACTCCGTCTCCTAACCGAAACATTAATTTAAAATATTCAAAATTACAATTTGTATGTTCTCAGTGCCATAAATGGATTACAGGAATCTACAGCATTGAGAGAATTATGTATAAATGAACTGTTCTTTGTTCTCAGAATTTAACACCATTATGAAGATCTTATATGTGTCTATCGACCTTCGTTAAATGCACAAGGGCTGTTGGTCAAATGATGAAGTATCAGTGCAATAAGACAATCAATAACATCTATGAATTACAATCCCTCACCAAGTACAGTGAATGGCATTCCTACAAACAATTTAAACACATGTAAACTTTATTTTACACTGAACCCAGCGGCCATTCACCTGTGTGGTTATGAGGCCACTCACTAGGGAGATTGTGGGTTAGAATCCCAGTGGAGCCATAGATGCCTGTCTCTTGTGAGTTTTGTGTGTTGTCAAGAAGTGGTTTCTGTGTCGGCCTGATCACTCGTCCAGTGGAGTCCTAAAAAGTGTGGTGTATCTGTGTATAATGGTAAAGCCTCAATACTGAGGAGTCCCTGGCTCATTAGGGACTGCTATGCCATGAGGGGCCGGGGTGACTTTATTTTTCAGAGTGTTAATTGAAATATCAAAGAACCAGTTACAAATATTTCTGATTACACCACCCATAGATTCCCTTGAGTGAAGCTCGCACGTCTGCTGGCTATGGCTAGTAACCTGTCCCAATTACCACCACAGCAGGTGGACAGAACCTTAACAACTTACTTGAGAAAGAAATAAGAGGTGAAGAGAACAAGTGGTAGGTTGGTAAAACAGTATTATTACTGTGTCTAGAAACATCACAATGCATACTTTTGGAATTAAGTTCATTATTACAATGGCCTGCATATAATAAAGAAAATAATAAACTTCTGCATGATGCTACATGCTTACACTGATTAACATATTCCTACAATATATATATATATATATATAAAAATGTGTGTGTAACTATCTACATATATTTTAGACACCCTTGATATTACTATAAGTGAGATGTTATTACCATCTAACCGGGCACCTAAAGTATAAGACTGACTCATTGGTTAACAATGAATAACAATGTAAAATACTGTTCATTTAATACATTATAATTCTAAGCACTGTCCAGCCTGACATAACACTTGCTAACTGAAAAGAGAAATTTGCACACATGTAGCATGATAAAATATACTGCAGACCCATAAATTAGCCCTGTGTTACTGAAGCAAACATACTTCAAAACTGCTAACTCTCAGAAATACCATTCCTGCAGAGAAGAAAAGTACAGGAGAGGAAGTAAGAATATTGAGAAAGTGTAGGTCAGACTTTGCATGCCCATAGACCCACCAATCTACAACACAGGTGATAAAGTAACAGCCATTACAACTGTGACTAATGGGAGTAATTAAGGTCCACAGATTGAGACAAAGTGCTTGTTCCCCAGTACCATGAAACACCTCACTCACGGTAGGTAACAACCTTTCCAAGAATCGAACCTACGACTCCTAGAATACAAGGCAACAGTAATGACACAGCTGTAATGGTCAGTATCAGTACAGTAAAACCTCCAACCTTGCTCCCATATGTGTCACATTCAGGCAATTATCCTTCATTTCTTCCACTGCCAAAAAATCGCCCCCACACAATGTATCATATATGGGATGCATAATTTTTCCATGTCAGTCATTTAGAATCCTCGTCCTGACCCACAATATTCCCAGAATGATCGTTTTTGAGGAAAAACTGATGAAAGTATTTCAAGGTTTGGGCAATCAGTAGTACCAGGCAGCACTGACTTTTGGAATGAAAGTAACTAGATTATTTTGGAACATACAGTAGCAAAAACTCTGCTGATACCTATAACTATGGTTAGTCATAACTGCAGAGTGTTATCACATTTCAGCCAAGTGTGGAATGTCAGCTGAGCAGCAAGGGTGAGGGGATGTAGCATGCTCTTGCATCATACGTATGCCTTTCATTGATTGCAGCAAATAATGGCAGTGTGTTCAATGTTATAAATAGTCAAATACTGCATAACAAAAATGTGTATTTTTCATGCAAGTTACATGTTGTGGTCCTTCTGGACCATCATCAGGCTCTATGTATAAAAAACTTAAAATAAAAATAAAAGTGTGATATACATACTTTCTTGTATTACAATGTATTTATTAGAATTTTAGCCCTTTTTGTTTTGTAATATAACTTCATTGCTGTTATTCTTATACAGTCATGTGTCACTTAAATGACAGGGATACGTTCTGAGAAACGCATCATTAGGCGATTTAATCGTTGTATGAATGTCACAGAAAGAACTTACACGAAACTAGACATATATTATATTATGGGACCACCACTGTATATGCAGTCTGGCGTTGACCGAAGTCATTATGCAGCGCATGACTAATCCTATTTATACATCATTAAAACTAGAAATACTTACTAAGACAAAAAAATATTTCCAATAAATTGTTGTCCATTGATTACATAAATCTAAAATTTTTGTTAAAAATTTACAGTTTCAAGTTGAAAGAAGTGGGAGTTGTACATATTCTTTCGTTCTTTTAATCCCAATTTTGTCTCCAAAGATGAAGTTTCTATTTTGCTGATTTTTATTATTATTGTTGTTTACTTCAAATCTTTACAACTTTTTCTCAATTCCCTGTTATAGTATTGAATATACGAGGTCCAACACAGAAAAAAAGAGACTAACTCTTAGCTCAGGAACCAAGAGTGGGAGGGGAGAGACAAACAGATGGCTATAGAACATGTTCTGACCTGTCACAGTGTTACAAGGCTCAGCTCGATCGCTTTACCCAGTACAAGTGGACGCATCTTCAAATATAGGCACGTTCTTATTCTCAGTCAGAAAATGTTGGAGTGCAAAAGTGAACGAGTTAACATCAAGTTTCTTGTTAAACTCAAGAAATCCACAACAGAAATGTTTCAATTATTGACTGAGGCTTATGGTGAAGATTGCATGTCTCGTGCACGCGTGTTTGAATGGCACGAACGATTTTTGGAAGGCAGAGAAAGCTTGAAAGATGATGGTTGTCCAGGTCGTCCACGCATAGCTGTTACCGATGTGTGTCAACCCAGAAGGGAACTATTTTGAAGGCAATCGTAGTTGATTTCCTGAATTTGTTAAATAGAAAGAATTACAGGCACAGTCTCATTTTTTTTTGTGTCAGATCTGTATTTGTATGTAGTCTTCTAAATGTCAGTACCGCCTGTTGTTATCACATGCATCAACTTAATTTGATGGAGTTAATGAACCTTAATGTACTACTACTACTAATACCAACAACAGCAATGATATTGCTACCTCACTAATTAAAAAAAGCAAAGCACAATGCATAATCGATTATTTTCTTTTGTGTGAACAGTAAAGAAAATATCAAGATTAGCCATGAATCATACCTGAACAACATCCATGATGGGAGTACGTTTTGGTGTACTGAAACCAATTAGTGGAGATTCTGTGCTGTGTCCTTCCACTGTTTCCTTCAGAGATTTATTATTGCCTGGAGTTAGACAATGTGCCCAAATGAAAACACAAAGAAATAAATCTGTAGCTAAATTAACAAATAAAAAAACATTTCAATAAATTTGTGACATATGTATATGTACATGTTATTAATGTCACATACTGTATAATGCTGATATAAATGGACTGTATTTAGTTCATTCTGAGTCGTGGGATTCATTATCAGTGTGACACAACCACTACTGTACCCAGCTACACATTGCCTGAGCAAGCTAAGAACAGAAAGCAAATAATAATAATAATATAAAAAAAGTGCCTCCCTCCTTAGCAGGTGTCACTTCAACCAACACATGAAATGTCTTGCCACAAAGGAAAATGAAAGCTTAAACATCCCCCCCCCTTGATATCTCGCATCACTAGAGTTGAACATTTCTGCCTTACTCCACAGTAAAGTTACAAATTTATGAATCGTTCACTTGAATTGTCCAGAACTGGTTTTGGTTTTCACTGTCATCTGGGCCTGGAAATATCTCAGTGATGATGACTAATCTCCAGGACATGGGAGGCAAGATGTCTTTGTGAAGCAGGACAAGCATACCAGGCTGGAAGTCTGGTTTGTTTGATTGATTGATTACCAACTGCGGTCGCGCCCTTACGATTCTGATGCACCTAGGCCTTAAAATGGGCCCTTTGTGCCAACAGAGGTCTAAGCCTTATTATGCCTTTGCTGCGTTATTGTAAGATGTTCAAGTAGTCATGTAACCACCTCTTCCACAACTGCTGACTGAAGAGTTGAGCATACTGTCATCTGCATGAGTTGTTCATTGTTATAATGGTAAAGTCTGGCTCAGGAAGGGATGTCAATGGACAACCAATTATGAAATGTCCTGGTCTCAAATAGGTAGGTTCATTAGAATCACTGGATACTACCATAAGCAGATATTCAAACATGCGTCTATTTGTATCATCAAAGTGTTAAATTTGTCAAAAGTCAGTAAAGCTTCGCCAACAGTTCTTTTCCAAAGATACTTCAAGGGCTCTACACCTGCCTTCCACAGTCCTTCACAGTGGTATGAACTGGGAGGAATAAAATGCCACTGAAATTGTGTCTTGGCTACATTGTTACGCACATGCCTTAAAAACTCCTTAGCTTGAAGAATGTTTTCAACTCCCTATTTGCTGCTACAAAGTTAAAGTCATTGTCACTGTAGAAGTAATCTATTAAACCCCTTCTAGCTATAAGTGTTTCAGTGCTGCAATAAAAGCTTCAACTGTAAGACTAGACACAAATTCTCAGTGTATAGTCTTAGTTGCTACGCAGACAAACAAGGCTACATAACAAACACTATAGTTTTGCTTCTGGTATTGCCACTTTTTATCTCAAATGGACCCACATAATCTATTCCTGCATTTACAAATGGGCGTGACACTGTTATTCTTGACAAAGGTAACTGACCCATCAACCGCTGTGATGCTACTGCCTTTAACTTGAAACATGCAAGCAACAATAAAGCACTGGGTGAATGAGTTGGTTAATTCTTGGTATCCAATACTGCTGTCTCAAAGTAATAATAGTGGACCTGAAGACAAAAGCCTCAAATGTTCATTATCATTAGTTCTGTAAGATGACGTATAGGAGGCAATATTAGACGATGTTTAGCATTTTATGGAAAATGTGAACGCTGCAATCTTCCACCAACTCAAAGATAATCTTCCTTGTCAAGGAATGGGTGAAGAGGCTGAAACTGGCTCTTCGAAGTAGACCCTTTTTGCGGAGGTCATCAACTTCTTCAGTGTGAATTTCCTGCTGTGCTACCTTAAGGCAGGTGTGCAGTGCCTCTCTTAATTCTGTGCTGGTAAGACAACTGGTGTTTCTTGAAGAAGGATTTCTTGCACTGTGAGTAAATCTCAGACAATATGCTGCAGTTCTTTCCAATCTTGATAGTGCTGTAAACTTGGTGATGAACTCTGCTGGGAAACACTGAATCATAACTTTAACTAATGTAACCTCACATTCTAATGCTGGTTCTGGATGCTTTATTAATTGAGTTGTAGGACAAAGCAGTGGATGCTGATGTAGTCATTTAGGACCTTGCTATCATAACTTGCAATTCTTCAAGATCTCTGGATTTATGTCCCAAGATATGAGATCTACTGTATTGCTTGCAGATGCAATGTGCCTCCACTCACATCCAGTGGTCATTTCTTGTATATGGGAGAGACTGTGGCAAATTAAATTTTTCCTCTTGCTAGTTGATGACGCTAACTATGAAAGCACAAGCATGGAATCTGTCCATAACAGAATTCTGGCAATCTTCAAATTCAAGGCAGGTACTGTTTTCTGTATTAGTTGTGCTAAGAGCAGAGCTCCACATAGCTCTAAAGTTGGCAATGTAATTTTCTTGTCTGGTGCAACTCTTGCTTTGGAGCAAAGTAATTTAGTAAATACATCCCCTTGCTGATTGATAGACTACAGATACAAACATGAATCAATTAAGTTCTTTCACTGGTCACAAAGCCATGCAAATGGATTTCTGTTGCCTGACCCTCTGTCCAAACTAACCTACTGATGGTATCTAATTCACCTGTGATAGAGGCACTGGTAAGACAACACAAGTGCATGTAGTATTGCTGGAACTCTTGAAAACTGCTTGATGTGGAAGGCAATAACTTTCCCTCTACGCTGCTTGTGTCTTCATTAATCTGGTTCTTATGACAAAGCTCTTCATATTCTTGCATAAATTCAAAATATGCCTGATGTAAATCTAGTTGTTTCTGAAAATGTCACTCTAGCTGATGATACCATCACCTTGTCTGATCACACACTGTCCCAGGTGGCCTTGACCCTCGTGTCGAGCAAGTCTCACTATGAAACATCCTGTGTATGCTTCTTCAAGCATTTTTGTCACAAAATTTCTTGAATTGTTCATGTCTTCAGTTTCCCAAAATCTCTGCAGTTGCTGATCTAAGTTGTTACTGCAAATAAGGTAACTTTGCCCTGGAGCATATTCAGGTGCTGCTAAAGGTATCGTGTCTGAAATAACCCATCCTAGCTCTGTATCCTATAAAACTGGATAATTTCCTGGCCACGTCTTATCATGGTGATCAACTTCTAACAATGCATCTGCTGCTAAGATGATGTCAATGGAATTTGGGCTGTTGAAGTTCTCATCTGCAGACTTCATGCCTTCTGGAATAATCCAGGCATTACACTCTACAAATGTGGCTGGAATCATTCCTGTTAAATTGGGATGTACAGTACAATCTATTTTGGTTTCATAATTGCTAAATCTGAATTTTACTCCCAATGAAGCTCTATAATGAATTGTTTTGTGACCCCCTAAATGCCTTAAAGAAGTACACAAGCCCTAATTTTTTGTCAAGCAAAGCAGCTGCACTAGGTATTCTGTCACGAAATGACGTGATGCTGAATTCAACAATGCTCTGCACATCACTAACTGTACACATTTATCCCCAGCATAAATTATCACAGTACTATACTATACTCCATGGAGCAGAGTCCTTCTTGAGGAGCTAACTGGTTCTCAGCTAGTCAAGAAATTCCCCATATTTTATAAAACCTGAAGCTTCATTACTGAATTCATACATGCCAGCCACCTGTCCCTTTCCTCAGCAAGCACGATTCAGTCCATGCCCCCACATCCCACTTCCTAAAGATCCATCTTAATATTATCCTCCCATCTAGGCCTGGGTCTTCCAAGCGGCCTCATTCCCTCCTGCCTCCCCACCAAAACCCCATATACGCCTCTACTCTCCTCTTCCCCCAAACGTGCTATATGCCCCGCCCATTTCGTTCATCTTGATTTAATGACCCTAACAATGGGTGAGGAGTACAGATCATTCAGTTCCTCATTATGTAGTTTTATCCACTCCCGTTACCTCTAAGTCTATAAAGAAATGATACACTGCTTCGCTGTGTTCCCATTTTTTCTCAAGTATTTGACGAATGCAGAATATATGACCAATATTTGACCTGTTATGTTGAAATCCACAATGGTGATCCCCAATTATTTCCTCTGCATATGAAGTTAACCTCAACAGCAGGATGTTGGATAAAATTCTGCACATAGTCGGGAAAAGTGTTATGCCTCTATAAGTAATACAATCTGTTTTATCGCCCTTCTTATAGATAGGTACAATAATCAACTCCCTCAAATCCTCAGGCAGTTCCCCTTATTCCAAACAGAAATAAAAAGTTTATGGATCTCAGAGCGAATTGTTCTACCCCCCTGCTTTAACCAATTCTGCTGGGATTTGATCAGTACCTGGTGATTTGAGTCATTTTAGCTTTTCAATAGTCATCTCAACCTCAAAGGCACTCAGCCCACGCACTGGTGGTTCTGCTGCATGCATACACACAATGTTATGTAACATTACTAACCCCATGTACATTGAAAAGCTGAGACAAATGGATCCTCCACCTAGCCAAAATACTGTGGGAGTCTGTAATCAAATCACCTTTCTCATCCTTTACTATATTAGTTCTAGGCTGGTAACCCTTCTT
>Ga0123355_10008530_pt1 | contig 15476 bp, 7 predicted proteins | sample TergutEmb28metaG_3_FD_89872 | JGI IMG/M metagenome (GOLD analysis project Ga0123355, IMG submission 89872) | Embiratermes neotenicus P1 segment gut microbial communities from Petit-Saut dam, French Guiana - Emb289 P1 | ecosystem: Host-associated > Arthropoda: Insects > Digestive system > Gut ... | reverse complement strand
GATGGGGGCTTCAATCTCAGCAAATCATGGAAGCCACTGCTTCATAAACTCAAAGAGAGGAGACAGCCATCCAACACACAACAGTAATCCCACCTGCACACGCACTTATATACACCCTCCCCCCTCCACTACCTGCTGGACTTCTAACCGCCCCGCACGGGCACACCACTTCCTATTGGTTCTGCCACTTCTTGCTCCTACCCAACCTGGTATAAATACCCCGCACAATCCTACCACTGACATACTTCATTCACCTACCTATGAAGATGGAACCGACAGTGAGTTCCGAAACGTCGGCAATTAGAACTCAAACGCCGGGGAATTACCCAAAAAGGAACAAATTACATTTAAAACACGGCGAAAGCTTAAAAACAGGAACGAAATATCTGTTTACCTGCTGCCGCTGCTGCTGCTGTAGGGGAAGTGGGGGAGCCTCCCGGGTTTTTTTGGTCGTCATCCGAACTCTCAACACTTGCCGAATTATGACGTAGCGGGAGACCCAGAGAAAGTCTTCGAGCCGCTGAGGTGGACGCTGAAGGGGAGGAAGAGGCGCCACTAGCCGAACCTCCTGCGTCCTTGTTGCTGGACTTATTGCCATACTTGTTCTTAAGGTATCTGGCCCAGGAGCTGAGGGCTGCGCCGTCCTTCTCTGTACCGGCTGCAGATCGATCAGGCGAGTTGTCCCTTGACTTCAGCGCGTGAGTCGATCTACTTCTTGCGAGCTCGTTGCTGCTCTGGGTCCCCGAACCATACCTAGATGCCAGGTATGTTGTTGGTGATGACGATGTCGGCGATGTCCGACCATCCTCCGCTTCTTCGTCTTCGGGGCCGCCAAAACTGTGGGAACTCCTGCTCCTGGCCAGGCGGGCTCTTCTGTCTTTGAGAGCGGCGTATCTTGACCTGCCACTGGGGTACTTGTTGGAATCATCCGCAGTAGAATATTTCTTACCTCCAGAATCCGCCTCCTCGTCTGGAGACATCACAGCGGAACTCTTGGACTTGTTTAGAAACCGGCTTGTGTATCCGCTTCCTGACCCAAATCGTGAAGACGTCGTGTTGTCCTCGTCGACTGACCCACGACTGCGGTTAAGGTACTTGCTTCCTGTAGAAGCGACAGAAGGTTCATCCTTGGTACTGTAAGACGGCCGATAATTGATGGTCGACGTGTCGGCCCCGCTGCCATAGCGTGATCTGCCATACCCAGTCGTACTGCTGTCATCCCGACTGTTTTTCCTAGCAGCTTCAGAACTGTCCCTCGCCAGGGCGCTCCTTGCCAGTAGAGGCCCGATATCAGATTTGTCCACTGATTTATTTGCGGCGGGTTGTTCGGGTTTATTTTTACTAGTTTCATCAGCAGACTCATCCTCAGAATCGGTTTCTTCAGACTCTGAACTGCTTTCCGATTCCTCTTCTTCATCTTCTTCTTCTTTGGTAGGTTTCTCTACAGCTGTCGTGGCCGCAGATTGCCTGTTGGCTAAGAATCGACTCTGAAAAGGTTTCTTTGATGTGTCAGAGCCTGTGGACGACAAACGGGACCTCGGTGTGGCTGCACCGGAACCAGCAGGGCTCTCCGCCGGGGAACTTTTGAACTTTTGTTTCTGCTCTTCGGGTGTGAATGTCGGCCCCGAATTCCTGACCACCGAGGACGACGCGGCGGAAGACTCGGATGATGTGCTGGAGTCGGAACTGGCTGATCGTGCCGCCTTTTTGTGAGCCCCCACTTCGGAGGAAGCGGAAGATCGTCTAGAAACGCTTCCGGAACCGGGTTTTCCGGCAGTCTTCCTTTGTGTTTGTTGCAGCGAACTCACTGATGAACCGTCATCCGATTCGGCGTCGCTGGACGCCCCCTGCGAATTAGAGAATTCATTAACAGGTACATAAAGTAATTCCTATATCGAAATGGAAGGAGTAAATTGTCTTACTGAGATCAAAATTGGACAGTTCTTACGCAAATGTTTCGTTATATTTTGCCATTTGAAACAGGTACGTATATACGTATGTATATACAGTATAGCCTTAAAAGATGTTATGTCTCTGACTCTCCACGCACGCACACGCATACACACACACACATATAATATCTTGTAGACTAATAGTGATACAACTTGATTTTATTCACTCAACAGCTGTATGAAACGAACGAAATTGTTTAAGCATAATTGTTCCAAACTACGAGTTTTCGTAAGTTGTAGGACGCAGTTTCATGCGGTAATGTTACACTGCTGTTAATGTAGCTAATGCTACCCAAACCCATACTGTATATCGACTGGTTGACCACAGGATTGATTTATTCAGTTCTCCTTTAACCCGTAATAACACCTTCATTATTTAAACAGTCAAACCATTTATTAAAGAGGGTTCTTGAGCCTTCTCATATGAAGATTTACAGCCCAATATACCATACGTATTTTTGATTATATAAGTGCAGTAAAATATATTTTTTTTTAATTTGAAAATACAAAGTGTTATATCTGCGAACGAAATGTACTGGTTAGAATGTTTGATTCGTACTTGATGGATTTTGGATTCGAATTTTGTCTGTAATTCCATCTCAGCCGACTCATATTTTGTGATTCTTGTATGTTACGCAAGCAAATTCATAGAAAGTGCAATAAGATAGACCTTAGCAACTTCATTCGCAAGTTCGTAACATCCCACTCTCATTCTCCGAAGCTGTACAATTTTGTAGTTGACAAAGTGTCGTTTGAGTATAGGAAACAAATCAGATTATGATATACACATTTGTAATGACAATGAAGCTGCTTTCCTTTGTTCGACACCGCCCACAAAAGGCATTTTGAGTTTCTTTTATTTTGTGTAGCAGCCCTCACAAGTCAGTGGTTAAGCACGTTTGTCCGGTAAAATAAATGTCGCGGAAAGCTGCTGGACCTTTTCAATAAACAGTGTCCGTCAAATATACAATTATACCAGGAATTCAAGAAATGCATTTATTTTCACTTTTTAAGGAAGCGTAAGTAAGAGTATACTTTTTGTTTAGTAAATGTACTGGAAGTAAAAACGTTTTGCATCAGAGAAGAAGGAACAAATACGTAATTATATGGAATAAGAACAAAAAATGCACTCTTTTTTCATTAATGTTTTGATGTAATTGTAGTGTCTTCGATATGTTTCGAACATTCAAGTGTTCATCCTCAGGAAGACGTGTACATGCAGTTTTATGGTATTTCTCTCATGCACATCCTGCCATCGACCAGACTGCTTATATGGATACATGAAAGAAGTACCATACAACTGCATATACAAGTCTTCCTGAGGATGAACACTTGGATGTTCGAAACAAATCGAAGACACAATAATTAAGTTAAAATTAATGTAAAATTTGTTCATTTTGTCGGTTCTTATTACATAGGGATATCACAATGCACGGTTCAAAAAACGTAACGTAATTCTATAGAACGTTTTCCCAATCTACGGAGAATTTAATGATAATAGATTAGCGAGGAGGACCACAGGCAGGGATGGACAAACGTTTTAATTCTCTGTTCATTAGGGAACCAAATTGCATTCTGCAGCCGGCACGAATATGCAGCAAAGAACCCTGTTAAATGTCGTCTTGTAGGAGCTTAATTATTGGTACGAGGTTGCGGTTTTACGTAATTTTCATTTATGTAATAATGTGAAGTGCCAACTTGATGCAACGTGGTAATTTTATTGATGTATTCTTAGCTCGACATGTTTCGGGCGAATACGCCCATCATCAGGAGCATTAGATGCTGAGTTGCAGCATAACCACTGCCACCGGGTAATAAAGTAACCACTGCCACCGGCTAACAACCCAACTGCAGTAAATAAATATTATTATTATATGGTTTTCTGCGCCGAGTTTGTGGATGGTTGGTGGTCTTGATAGCCGCTGCGTAGGTCGTGTGCATGGTGCGGATGGTGCCGTGCGTCGCACTGCACCTTCCATCCATCCATCCATCCATCCAAAAACTCGGTGCAGAAAACCGTATGCTGCAACTTAACATCTAATGGTCCTGATGATGGGCGTATGCGCCCGAAACATGTCAAGCTAAGAATACATCAATCAAATTACCTTGTTGCATCAAGTTGGCACTTCACATTATTTCATGAGGAAGATGCACGGTCAAACAACCCTCAAGTTTTCATTTATGGATTTGTCAGAATCGCAAAGACAACAATTTTGTCTTCTGTACCCCACTATAAATTAATAGGATTAGTTCTACAAGTGGGAGACATTCTATTGAGAGTTATGTTTTTAGGGACGTTCATAGAAGTACGACAAACGATTGTTAGCTCCGCCATGTCTGTCCGAATGGAACAACTCTGCTCCCACCGGACGGATTTGCATGAAATTTGATTTTTAATAATTTTTCGAAAAAAATGTCGAGAAACGTGAAGTGCCATTAAAATCTGACAAGAATAACGGACACTTTTCATTAAGACCCATATACATTTTTGATTATATCTCGCTCAGTTCTTCGTATAATGAGAAATGTTTCAGTCAAAAGATGTAGAGAAAATCAAAACACACATTTTATGTTTAGCGACTTTTCGAAGAACGTGCCGTTTATGGAGATAATATGGAAAAATATTGTAGAGCCGGAGAGGCCACAGATGACAATATGGCTCATGCGCATACGACGCTGGGTACCTAAGGCAACAAACACACACACTCAGAATATGTAATAATTATTGCTTTTCCACTGCAACAATGGTTGCACGAACGCGACTCAATGTTGCGTTATACGTACATTGGCTGTCTTGTTGATCCACGTTTATGATGCCAAAGTTCAGTAAGTCTCTTCCAATAACGGCAATTTCCTTATTTGTGCAGATCATCCACTTACCGATCGCACCATACGTACACCACCAGAACAATGGAAAAATTCGATAGTGGACATGGCACAAGGAAAATAAACAGAAGGTAAAGTGCACCCTTGTACAGGCACTGAGGCTCTGTACAGGCCTTACGGCCCATAGGGGGAGTAGAGGTATAGATCTACTCTTTCTCGACCACGGCACTAGACGGGGGTTGAGAGGTCATCGTCACTCCCAGGCCGCTCTTTACACCCGGGAAAGACCCGGTACCCATTGTACAGGAGGCTGGGTGGGCCCCAGGACCGATCTGGACAGGTACGGAAAATCTGGCCCCCGCCGGGATTCGATCCCCGGACCGCCCAGCCCGTAGCCAGTCACTATACCGACTGAGCTATCCGGCCCTCTCAAGGAAAATGATAAATAAGAAATTATACGATCCAAATGTATGAATGTGTTAACGTAAGAAGTCCCAACGCATGACAGATCAAAGTTTTCCAACCCTAGACTTTTCTTTTCTTCCAAACTTCATTTAACATCGAATTTCAACTTTCAGCCGCTGATAAATTTGGCGGCTTCTTGACCACGCTGCAATAAAATAAGATTTTCGTATACAGTACCACGTACGTTCTTCGCGCGTCCGCCAAATTTTGCACTTTTACTTACATTATCCGCAATATCATTGATGCAAAACGTTTCTATATTTTCTTCTGATTAAACACACAAGATTCGTGTTATTTGTAATAAAATTCTGAAGCCTGTTGTCACAAAATTTTTATTTGTCTTTGTCTAGTGTTAATAAGTTGTTTACAAAAACAGTGTTCTAAGTTTGTGATCTACAGCTTTACTTGTCAAAATACTGTGTGGTTTGCATTCCCTTAGTTACGAAGTGTTAATGTATAAGTAGTAATACAAAGAAGTTAGGTTGACAAGAACTCAGAAAATACTGACAGAAGACCACGTCGATGGGATTACTTGCCACCCTGTACAGGAAGGCTTTTGACAGACATCATGTATTCTCCGTAGACTGTAAAAAGAACGTCACAGAAGCAATAGTAGTTTCTATTATTCACAATAGGACACTAGACCGGGGTTTCTCAAAATAGGGTAGAGCATGACAACCACATTCTCAAACATTTGAACAACAGCGCATCATATACAATCTCCAAAGCCCTCAATAACTTCTGTATTATGTGATTTTGTCTTCTCAGAGTCTCAACTACACAAATTCTCAAAGTCATTACACCAAAAAATTTTAATTCTGTCACAAATCTTTTGTATATGGACAGCAACTGTTGTCCACCATGTAGACTGTTTATAACAGGGGAGCACAAATCCCCGGCGCCAGGTCGTTCGGGCAACAAAATTCTATACGATAGCACCTAGTAAATGTGGGTCTTCATTATGGGACTTGCTTCGTGTCACCCTTGTGGCATCAAAAATTTGGCGGTGGCGTTCGGACTTTTGGAGAGTTTGTGATTCATTGTTGTTGTTTCCAACCGGCGCCTTATTCGGGAGTTAGTATGGCGATATGTCATTTCAATTAGCGGAGAGAAATGAAAAAAATATGCTTACCAAATTATTCTGTTGAAATTTCAATTAATTTTAATGCCAGTACACTGTACAGGGATGTAAATTATTTGTTACGTTTACTAAATTATATATGTTGGACATAATGGCCATTTAAAATAATAACCGTTGGAATCTTTTGTCTTCCAGGTGGCTATCCAAAATTTTAAAGATCAAGATATATAGAACTATAATTTTGCCTGTTGGTTTGTATGGGTGTGAAATTTGTTCGTTCACACTGAGGGAGGAGTGTAGCCTGAGGATGTTGGAGAACATGGTGTTAAGGAGAATATTTGGACCTAGGAGGGACGAGGTAACGGGGGAATGGAGGACACTGCATAACAAGGAGCTAAATGATTTGTACTCCTCACCCAATATTGTGCGGGTGATAAAATTGAGAAGAATGAGATGGGCTGGGCATGCGGCGCGTATGGGTGAGAAGAGGGGGGTGTATAGGGTCTTGGTGGGGGAACCGGAGGGAAAGAGACCACTGGGGAGACCTAGGCGTAGATGGGTGGATAATATTAGGATGGATCTCCAGGAGGTGGGTTGTGGGTATATGGACTGGATTGGACTGGCCCATGATAGAGATAGGTGGCGGACGCTTGTGAGTGTGGTAATGAACCTTTGGGTTCCGTGAAATGCGGAGAATTTCTTGACTAGCTTGAAACCAGTTAGCTTCTCAAGAAGGACCCTGCACCATGGGGTAAGTACGGAGTTACAGGGACCTGAATGATGCATTATGGGCCTGTCTGAGCAGTTCTGGAGAAATGTCGCATAAGTTATCCTTGAGCTTCAAATAAACGTGACAGATTCCAAAACTGTAGAGTTGAAAGATACATTTCATGTAAAACACATCAAATGGCTAAGGCGCTGAGGGTGCAGAGTGGAATTGAGTATGTCATCCGTGTTATGGTTACGCGTGGTATACCTCGTGCAAAGAACACAAAAAAGCGAAAAATCGTACTAGTAGCTTCGCTTTTATGGCCATTCTAAAGCGAATTTGACGCTATGAATCTTGTCACTGGGGTCTCTCCATTCTTATGTAATCGAATAAAGAACGAATTATATGGCAATTTAAGTCACAGCGTGTCCCCTGTTTACCGTTCCCAATGCTAGTTTTATCTAGCCTAAAAGCCTTCTTCTGTTAGTAATTTCTTTGGTAATGTATAGACTAATTTATATTGTTGACAAGCCAAGAACATTTATCCTTAACTGAATTTTTTTTTTCGAATGCAAAATAAATCCAGCCAGATACCTAGTACAGGACGCGCAGAAAGGTTAAACTTAATTCCATGAACAGGCGTTGTGATGGATATTAATGGAATGTTGCACTTAAAATAAGCGCAAATAATCTCTGGGGATTTATTATTTACAATTTTGAAGTTCAAACAATTTGGCACGTGAAAAAACGCTTGAAATTTCAGTGTAATTTCATTTTTACGAGGCAAGGTGCCTATAACACCCCGACAACGAAAAGAAAAAGTTTGTCTTTTCTACGTAATCTACACTTAACCTCAGATCTGCTGAAATATTTTTTTTTTACAAATATCGGGCATAGAACGGAATAATCTTCCCGCAGTTAAGTTACGTATGTTTATAGCGGCTTGATTCAAGTTCCTTTCATACAGTTGTATCACTGCCAATGAAACGTAATTTCGAGATTCCGAATACATTTTGCCAGAAACTGAAAAATAAACTGTTTTATACAAAAGAGGCTTTAATTGATTTACCACTTACTATTTCCTGAAATACTTGTAAACTAACCCAAAATTAAAAGCTTTTGAAGTGCCTTCTGCAGACAAGCTGGCATTTCACTGAAAGTTTTATAACGCCCACTACACAGTGTTTCATGACAGGCATGAGTAAACACTTGTGCATGTAGCATTTGTTCGAATTCATTCACTCTGCAGTGCTTGTTGGAGTAGCTGTTGTTATAGATGCTGCTGTTTTTGGAATTAAATGACCACGTCAGATCTACTCTCCTGACAAACCCCGCTCTACGTGCGAACACTATGCCAATCCACTTTTTTATTTTAAGCGCTGTAGCTTGCAGGACATCCACAAGTTTGCAACGGAATTTTTTTACTTCATTCCACGTCATTTTCAGATTTTGTTATTGTACCAATTTAAAGGGGTTATTTCAGCGCTTAAGGCTGGCGTCAGGGAAACTTACGGGACAAAGGGCTTGAAGCTGCGGTCATTCTAGATCTTGACATCATATGTCCTACTTGGATTAGTACCAGAAAATCTACCCACTAGAAGGGAGACTGTCAGTTACCAGTGTTGGTCTGAATGTAGTGTCGAAGAGTTATGGGGTGGGATGCAAAGCTGTCCAGGTCGTAGCCAGTCATTTTAGTGTATAAAATGTGACCAATTTCCATTCTGTATATAACGAACAAACAGAAGAGAGAATTTTACGAACGTTTCATCTGGAAATATATGGGATATGTGAGATACAGACGCTGTCGAACATCACAGTCTAAGTAACTTCTGATACAGCAAGGCCACAGAACACTATCCCGTTACAGTAATTTCGCAAAAAACGTGATTACAATTAAAATAATTGTATTTTCATAGAGAGATCAAGGGAAATGGTTGTGTTTTATTTAACGACGCTGCAAGTCTCTAAGATTACGTTCCGTCGATGTTAGATGAATGAAATATGGAGCATTGGTTGATGACTGACAAGGAAAGACCGAAGTGCTTGGCGAGGTACCTATTTCATTTTCACCTTTTCAAGAACATCGTACTTGGAATAGCCTGGGATTGAACCCGAGGCTCCGTAGTGACAGATTATTTGAAAAGTGGAGCCATATGCGCGTGCGTGAGCACGCTTGCGCTTAATCGTTTGAAGATAGTAACGAATGTCTGAATTAATTAAAAAGCGGGAAATCTTAACCAAGTGAACAAGTATCAGCTTGTAAAGATGCATGATTTAAGAGAACTACAGAATTACAAGTCCAAATATATGCATTCCTTGTGTTTATACATTATGATGAACAGCTTTTTTGTATGCTTCACATCACACACAACATTTCAAATTTAATATAGAGAAAATTATCTGTAAAGTAGGCTTAGTTGTTTGTAAATGACCTACCAACTACGTAATATGTAACATTAGCCTGTGAAAAATGGTCAGTATTTTGATCAGTTAAACAGTTCTGCATCCAGATCTCCATTTCGGGGATGCTACCAATATTCATTCAACAGAAAATATATTACACAAAAAGCAGGTCGTAATTGAATCTTGGTTCTTTCAAAACGCGGCAATTTTAGGTTCATTCGCATAGTCGCGGAAAGCGATCATGACATTCGTGATATCCTTGCACCCCTCTTTCTCTATGTTCGTCAGACCGTTTGCCGCATGTATCAACGCGCTTTCCACTTGGTAGATTTATGTGACTTTTATATTGGGGACTTTCGTGAAAATTCATCGAGCAGTTCTACATTTGGTTAGAATCGTGCAAAAATGTAGGATACTTTACATAAAGACCTAAGTACGTTTCATTGTTGCCGGCGACATTAAATCGCCACAAATCCTCGTCTAGTGAAAAGGTGCTGGCAAAATACCCGAGGAGACCTAAAGGTTACACAAACGCGCCGCAATTTAGTGTTACACGTACATTGCCTATCTTGTTTTCGTAACTGAAATCTGGATATCGGGGCGCTATGTTTTCTCACAGTTGTCAGATATCTCTGGTAATGACACTGGCCTTGTAACTTCCCTTCTGTGCTGTAAACTTAGTTGGATGCCCTGCACATATTAATTGAAATTTTGAAATAAAACTTACCTCAGTGCCTGGCGCTTTTCTTGTCGGTGACGACAGATCGGACGGTGGAATCCTGCTTGTGGGTGACGCGGGCTGACTGCTATCTCTGTCGTCCGATGACGTGTCTCGAGCCGTCTTCAGGGCGGCGACCCGTTCTGACACCGGCCTACCGACATCCGGGGTTGACGGGGTCGTTGTTTCCGTCGCCGCAGCTGCCGCAGTCCCCGACTTGTTTGCTCGTTTTATTTTTGAGATTTCATCCTCCTCGCTGACCTGACGCTGTGTGCGCTTCGGCACTTGCTGTGGAGCCTTGACCTGCAGCTGCGGTGGTTGAGCAGGTTGCGTCGTCTCCTTCTTCTTGCCGCGCTGCTCAGACTCCTGCAGACGCTTCATGACACGCGGAGAATCGTACAGACGCGTGATGCCGCTTAGGGGCCCCCGAGTGACGTCTTCAGTGTCCAGCACACGCTCTCTTTCCTTATGCTGGTGTTGGCCCTCGGTGAATCTCACTGACCGGCTACCTTGTGTATCGTTGTCGGAGTCTGCATTTTCGCCATGGTGTCGTGAGAATCTAGAACGGTATTTGGAACGCGGTCTATTTGCATCATTGTCGTAGGGCGACTCGAATTCTCCAGAGAAATCTCCTCCGCCGCCTGAGCGACCCCCATAGCGGGACTGTTGCTGATCATACCTGTCACCGCCACTGCGATTCTGTTGGTAGCGTTCACCGAACTTGCGCCCTCCAAGAGGCGAAACTCGGCCTGATGTGCCACTGGGATCTCCGCTGCCATCGCCATACCCTCGATCGTACCCACCTCGCTCTTCTTGTTGTCGGAACTGGGAAGCAAGACGGTGGTCACTCTTAGACCGCATGAGTCCAGGTCCTCCTGGGGGCTGAAGAAGGCCTGCTGTACTGCTACTGTTCACTATTCCGCCTCCGCTTCCCCCAACCCCAACGAACGGTTGATGCGGCATATTGATGGTCAATTCGCCGTATCCAGCTACGTGCAAAACCAACTGATTTGGATCTGTAGACATAGAGAACCTCACTCTTCGATTATAGTCGGCATTTTCGTACTCAAAATTCCTGATGAATTCGACTGTTTTTAGAAATATTTCTTTTGCGTCCATTAGTTCACAGTCGTCCCATTCGACGGCATCGGTCATGTGTTTGTCTGCCAGGTCACAGTTGCTCTGTATGTTCGATATTTCAAGCTCTAGGTTCTCTTTGAGAGTTGAGAGATTTCGTAGTTCCGTATTGAGGTAACGATCTATTTCGCCTCTTAGGAATTCGGTGCGGTCCTTGAGGGCCTTATTGAGGCGCCGATATATCTCGTCAATCTCTTCTGAAACGGCCGTACAGTTCTGCTGCAGGCTCAAGGAGTTCTTCTCGACCAGAGCCAGGGAGTCCTGCAGCCGGTGTAGAGCTCGCCTCACCTGCAACAAAACATCCGCTGCTCACAAACGGAGGAAAACTTCTTGCTGAGGAACTGAGTTTCTGAAACGGCTCCGCAACAAACCAACGACCTTAGTTACTCTGCCTAGGACATCCATTACAAATAACCTTTCAAAACCCAGTGGTTGCACTATGTACAACCGTGTATACAGTCAGCCATAATATTAAAAAAAATCTGAATTTTGCCTTCAGGGTTAAAGTCCAGTGGCGTACTGTTTTGAGCGCAGTAATGAGCCTTCGGTCTACAAAAACACGGTGCTTGACTTGACCGAGTGAGTACTGGATTACCAAGGAGAACTTTGCTCTATGGATTGAGGTAGTATCCATACAGCGAAAGGCATTGAAACATCTTGGGTGAGAAGTTTTGTATTTCTGCAATTCTGAACTGATCTGTTTGTTAATGAACAGTCTTACGACGCAGAATATCCGAATAACGTGGTTGTTAATGGGCGCAATTTCGCGCGAAATCCCTTGGCGAAGAATATCCAACTTACCTGGTTGTTAATGCGCGCAATCTCACGGCGAAGAATATCCAACTCACCTGGTTGTTGATGCGCGCAATCTCATGGCGAAGAATATCCAACTCACCTGGTTGTTGATGTACGCAGTCTCATGGCGAAGAATATCCAACTCACCTGTTTTTTAATGCGCGCAAACCCATGGCGAAGAATATCCAACTCACCTGGTTGTTAATGCGCGCAATCTCATGGCGAAGAATATCCAACTCACCTGGTTGTTAATGCGCGCAATCTCATGGCGAAAAATATCCAACTCACCTGGTTGTTAATGCGCGCAATCTCATGGCGAAGAATATCGAACTCACCTGGTTGTTGATGCGCGCAATCTCATGGCGAAGAATATCCAACTCACCTGGTCGTTAATGCGCGCAATCTCATTGCGAAGAATATCCAACTCACCTGGTTGTTAATGCGCGCAATCTCACGACGCAGAATATCCATATGTGCACCTTTGCAGTCGGAGCATATCTTCTTCTCGCAGTGGACGCATACAGAGCAATAGGACTTCTCCGAGCAAACGTTGCACCTCTCCATGACCTGACCGCTTGTTGGGTCGGGAAGTTCGCCTGTTATCTCTATGTGAAGTTCCAGGAACCTCTGCAAGGTCACGTTCGTAGGGTAACCCTGCACTCCCTGGTACGGGATCCTGTGTTCTGCACGACATTCTGGGCACTTTACCTGCAACAGTACCGCGCCACAAACATAAACTGTCCTCACCGATGGATTACATGAGAAGAACAGCAGGATACACTTGGACAGATTACAAAAGAAACGCACAAATTGCAAAGGAGTTAAAAATAACACTAATTTTGGACAAATTACTGGAATACAAGAGAAGCTGGATATAACATGTAAATAGAATGCCTCGAAATAGATTACCCAGGGTAATTAAATACTACTCCCCAGCTGGCAGAAGGAATTATGGTAGAACTTTGAAGAGACTTATCGATACGTGAGATCGGAATGGGTCAACAAGTGGCCCAAATCCATGAAAGATATATGATGACGATGAATGATGGAAGTGATTTCTTTGAGCACACTACATGAACAATATATGAACACGAAGACTGATTACAGTGCATAAACGAGGCCTCCAAAAAGCATACATTCCCACGCCGCGTTACCTTAAGATTGGTTTTAATATTATCAACCTATTTCCGGCTGTATTTTCATAGTGATCTATTCCTTTGTGGGCTTCTGAGTAAAATTGTAAATTAGCGAGAGGGCATATATTCTCTCTCCAGTACATGCAACTTTTCCTACCCATGACGCTGATTTCAGTGAACCTGTTTTATCGACCCCGACGTACCATTTTCCACGCATCGTATCCTGTTTACATTTCTTAGACCATACCACAGATTTCGTGATATTGTGCTACAGCTATGCTATTGTGGCTAGGGACTGTTAGTCCCCTCCCAACTGCCAGTTGGATGGCCACTCCCTTAGGCTATCCTCAATTGTTTGTTCGGTGTATTCTGCGCTACTCCCCACATGTAGAGGCCATCTCTTCCATTCGAGCGCTTTCATCAATAACCTGAATAGTGCCATGTCCTGGTAATTCCGGGCCCAGTTTATATAGCGCTTTACCAACTACAGGTTATATTTAGTTTGAAGTGCTTGGAAAGACTGGTGATGCAGCATTTCACCCTAGAACAAGCCATTAAGATCCAGACGGGGGTAGAGGTATAGCTGTATTCTTCCTTTACCCTCGACCCTACACGTGGGTGCGCGGTTAACGCCACGCTCCGGCAGCTTTACCCTTGTAAAGAGACCCAATGTCCCTTGTGCAGGATGTGGGGTGGGCCCCAAGCCCGGTCTTGACGGGTGTGGAAAATTTAGCCCCCCACCTGGGTTCGATATCCGTAATTCAGGCCTGTAGCGAGTCTCTGTACGGACTACGCTATCCCGGTCCATCTAATTTTAGGTACTATGTCCTCATTCACCTAAAGGTTCTGGAGAAAAGCACGATGAACCTCAGTCAGGTTAATCTGGAAACTGCTCATCCCAATGTAGGGTTACCACTGTGGAGTAATGCTAAAGTAATACACAGTACCTGTCTCCTGACATAGTCTACCAGACCGTCCATGCAGGGCTCCATGCAGAAGGAGTGTTGACATGGTAGCAATTTCGGGTTTCGATAGCGATCCAGGCAGATAGCACACGTCAGCAGCTGCTCGAACTGCTCCATGCTGACTTCGGCTTAGTGACTGTAACGAAAATTGACAGGTGTTAGTGCTGTGTGCTGTGTGTTGTGTGCTGTGTGTTAGTGTGTGTGTGTGTGTGTGTGTGTGTGTGTGTGTCTGTGTGTGGGTGTAGCCTTAGGTATCCAACAAACAATGCGCATACACCATATTATATCATCATCGTTGGCCTGTCTGGTTCTACCATATTTCTCTACTTTATTCATAAACGGGCGATTGTCGGCAACAAGTTATTGAATGTGTTTTGTGATTTTCTGTACAGATTTGTATGATGCGTTTTTCATTCTAAGAAGAATTCGGCCAAGATATTGTCATGCTTCTTTATAAGTCTTCATGTACATTACCCGTTATATTTGTCAGATTTTAATGAAAGTTGAATTTTCTGGACAGATTTTCGAAAAACAGTCAAATATCAGATTTCGTGAAAAACCATCCAGTGCGAGCCGAGTTAATTTATGTGGACTGACGGACAGAGAGACATCCTGAAGCTAATAGTCGCTTTTCACAACTTCGGGAAAGTACTTATCCCTTTAAACGCCGAATTAAATCCCATCTGCCATCTGCTGGCTTTATTAGGAAATCACCATATTCTCCTCGTTAGCAGGATAAGGTTTAAATACTACTAATTGGCATACTTTTACTGTTTTATTTGACATTGTCACAAGTAACCGAATCCTTCGAAATAACATAACTGACTTAGATCTGAAGAGGTAGTTGCAATAGAATTTCCACAAGAGACACACTAGCCACTATTCTGAAATAATGCAATCTAAATAATATCATATATATTATTATTATTATTATATATTTTACTTTTATATATAGAGGGTAACTAAATAGGTTTTAGAAATTTCAAGGGTTTGAAGGGGAGTCAAAAGGGGACAATTTCATGTGGCCGGAAATGTCTTCTTCATATCCAGATCGGCGTCTATACAGAGGCTGGGAATTTAGGCAATCTGCGTGCACTAACTAAACTAAAACTAAACTCCGTGGTTGAGTAAAGAGAAACCAACTTGATGCCACTTATTTTATTATATATTCAATACTCATTCAATGCTCAACATGTTTCGGCCGTTAATACGACCACCTTCAGGAGTCTGCGACTAACTGGTTGTTATTTCATGGGTGGTATCTGGTTTGGTGTGTGTTGGCGTTCCGT
>Ga0123355_10008528_pt1 | contig 15478 bp, 14 predicted proteins | sample TergutEmb28metaG_3_FD_89872 | JGI IMG/M metagenome (GOLD analysis project Ga0123355, IMG submission 89872) | Embiratermes neotenicus P1 segment gut microbial communities from Petit-Saut dam, French Guiana - Emb289 P1 | ecosystem: Host-associated > Arthropoda: Insects > Digestive system > Gut ... | reverse complement strand
AAGACGGAGGTGACGCCGCTCTCGATCGACGTGGCAAGGCCCTGCATGAACTGGCCCGCCACGCCGTACGTGGTGTCGAGCCCCTTCATCGCGTTGTTGAGCGGACCCGTCAGGCCGCTGATCGCTGCCATGGCGATGCCAGCGAGTCCGCCCGGGCTCGATCCTGTCTGCACCCCGGCGGGCAGACCCTTGCCGAGGTCGATGTACCCGATCATGTCCGGGATATCGGACAGCGGGTGGATGCGGATCACCTCGTCCAGGTTCCAGTTGGAGTCGATCACCGAGTTCGGCCCGTTGACGATGCCCGTGTGCCCGTAGGGCGGGATGCCGCTGACGAAGACATTGCCGACCTTGGGGTCGTGGCTGTTGACGTAGCTCGCCATCTGGGACGCGTAGTCGACGTTGAAGTGGATGCCCTCCACGTTCTCGACATAGACCACGCACTGGAGATGGCAGAATCCATTGGTAGTATAGAACTCGTGGACGTTACAGACAGTGAGGTTGTAGGTATCGACGCGCTCGGCAGGCGCTATCCGCTGCACAGGCATCGAGCGCCCATTGATCCAGACGTGATCGCCCAAGCGGAGGAACTGCGCCTCGTGCCAGTCGAAGACCGGGCCTGGGCTGCCGGGCTCTTTGAAGGCGAGGGGAGTATCGGAGCAGCGAGCATCGCCCTCGGCATGGTGGACGCCGACGCGGTCGAACGCTTCTCGGGCATCGTCGGAGCCGGTGAGGTAAAGGTTCGCAAGCCAGCTACGCCACGCTCGCAGCCGCTGTATATGTGCGACGTTCGGCGTCGTCTCGTCAGAGCCCGAATCATCGTTCTGCTGGCCCCCTGGCTCGGCCCCCGCCGCCGCGCTTCTGCGTACGGGGTCCATCTGTTGCCGAGTGGCCTCGGCGAACCCGCCACCGACTGGTCGTGGGCCGCTGGCATCTTCGAGGCCGAGGGGTATGCGGGAACCACCAATAAGGGCACCACCGGCATTCTTGTGCTCACCTCCACCGACCGCGACGTGCTGGAGCGATTCCAGAGCCTGGCGGGTCATGGCGACATCACCGGCGGCAAGGTGTCGAGCGAACATGGCGTGAAGCCCGTCTGGCGATGGACCCTGCGCAAGGCCCCACTGGTGCGCGAGGTTCTCGAACGGCTGCTCCCAGGCACCGTCAGTGCTCGCCGTCGCGGCCAGATGAGCGAGATTCTGAAGCTCGTCGAGGGGGTCTCCATCTGGCCCGGCGACAAGACCCACTGCATCAACGGCCATGAGTTCACGCCCGAGAACACCCGATGGGTGAAGGTGCGCGGCGGACGAACGATGGGCCGTCACTGTCGAACCTGTGAACGGGAGCGTCACGCTGCGCGCCTGCGCGCGCAGTTTGGCGATGGCCCTCACTACTGCGCCTGCGGCTGCGGCACCGAGGTGACGGCGCGCTGGGCTCCCAATCACTGGAAGCTCGGGATCGGCGGGCACGTTCCCGACCATCCGTGCGAATGCGGCTGCGGCCTGCTCGTCGCGGGTGACAAGCGATTCGTCATGGGCCACTGGGCCAAGACCGAAGTAGCGCGCGCTGCGATCTCGGCCAGGCGCAGGCGCAGCCCACAGCCGGTGTCCGGGGGTGACGACAATCTCCTGGCCGCCCGCCTCGATCCGTAGCACGCGAGCTTTGCGGCGCGTCAGCGCGGACTCCAGCACCGTCTGGTAGCCGTGGCGGGTGAGCACGCGGTCGCCTGGCCGGACATCCTCAATCGCCACCGGCCCGTACTCGGTGACGACCGGCGTTCCCTCAGCCACGCATTGTCCGCCGTGTGTCCCGACAGCACCGCCCGCCTGCAGTTGCTGGATGGCGTTGAGGCCGACGTCCATGATCTCCCCGATCTCGCCGCCAGCGGCGAACGCGCCGAGCTTGCTGCCCGCCTCCTGCCACAGCCGGAGCGCGTTGCTGCGGTGGGCTGACGCGGTCGGGATCACGTACTCGGGACCGGCTCCCGCCCCCTCGCCCTCGCCGACCAGCGCCCTCACGATGAGCGTCGGCTGCGCGGCAATGAACCCGCCGCCGACCTCGCGTGCCGGGACCGATCCACCGGCCGCGAAGGCGGGAATCTCGCCGCCCGAGGCCAGCGTCGGAATCTTGGGGAGGTCGCCGATCTTGACCTTCTCCAGCAGCGCATTGATGCCGTCGATGAACTTGTTGATCGGCGAGGCCGCCGCGTTGATGGCGTTCTTGAAGACGTCGGTGATCTGGCCGACGAAGCCGGAGAGCGCGGACGCGACGCGGCCAGGCAGACTTTGGAAGAACCCGACGACCTCGTCGACGAGGTTCGACGTCAGATTCGAGATGTCGGTCTTGAAGGTGTTCCAGCCGTCCTTGACCCGCTGCCACCAGCCGCCGAGCAGATTCTCGATCCAGGAGGTCAGGTTCGACCAGGCGTCCCGCAGCCACTGGTGGAACGCCGTCGTGATGTTCTGCAGGAACTGGTGCGCATCCTGAAAGACCTGCTTGATGCGGTTCCACCACGGCGCTATCAGCGTGTTGTAAAGCCAGTCGGTGACGCTCTGCCAGGCGTTACGCAGCCACGTTGAGAAGTCGGTGGTCAGATTCTCAATGAACGTGTGCGCGTCGCGCCAGACATTCCTGACACGATCCCACCAGGGGGCGATGAGTGTGTTGTAGAGCCAACTGGTAGTGTTGTTCCAGATGTTCTGCATCCAGTTCCAGAAGTTCTGGGCATCCTGGCGAACATCGGTGAAGATGTTGACCCAACCCTGCTTCTCCCGGTTCCAGAAGTTCTGCGGAGTGAGCGGAACGCCGGTCTGCTGCTGCCAGTACTGGCTGACCTTCTGCCAGCCCTGCTGCACCAGTTGATGGGTGTCGTTGAAGAGGGTCGACCAACCCTGCTTTTCGTTCTGCCAGAACGACTGCGAGCCCTGCTTGAGCTTCGCGACGCCGTCGTCCCAGTGCGTCTTGGCCGTCTGCCAGCCCTTCTGGACGTCCGAGCCGAGCCCGGAGAAGAAGTCCCCCACTCCCTTGGTGACGTCGTCCCAACCCTTCTTGACAGTGTCCTTGACGCCGGAGGCGAGATTCTCAAAGAAGTGAATGATTGAGTTGATCCCGTTGAGGATCGGCTGCGCGATGTCCTTCCAGACATCTGTGAACGCCTTGACGATTCCATTGACGATGTCGTGGACGATCGAGCTTCCGACCAGAACGTCGTAGAGATGGTCGAAGAACTTGATGATGTCGTTGATCCAGCCGCCGATCGTCGACAGGATGTTGCCGAGAGAGCCGAACGCGTCCTTGATGCCCTCGCCGAGAAGCTTCAGCGGGACGAGGGCGGCCGTGATCGCGGGGCCGAAGACGCTCCCCAGGAATTCGCCGATCGGCTTCAGGATGTTCTGCCACAGCCAGTTCAGGACCGGCCCGGTGGTGTCAGCGATGAAGTTCCCGACGTCCTTGAGGACGGCAATGACGTCGTTCCAGTGCTTGACCAGTTCGGTGACGAGCAGCCCGATCACACCGATCGGCGGCACCAGAATGCCGATGATTATCGCGAACGCCTTCCAGTTTTCGATCAGGTAGCCGATGGCGTCCTTGACCAGGTTGATCGCGCCGAGGAAGATGTCCTTAAGGACAGTCCCGATCTCGTTGATGATGTTCCGGAAGGTCTCGCTGTGCTTATAAAGCTCGACAAAGCCGACTACGAGCAGCGCGATCGCGGCGACTATCGCGGCGATGATAAGTACGATGGGGTTCGCATACCAGGCGGCATTGTTGGCGATCACGGCCCCAGTGTTCGCCTCGGTCTCTCCCGTGACGATGCCGGTGACAATCGCCCACGCCTGCTTGGCACCGGCGGCTATATTCGTGGCTACGGTCTGGGCTTCGATAGCCAGCTTTGTGGCAAGGGACGCCTCTTTGCTCTCGTTCTCGACGACGTTCATCATCTGGTCTTTCGCCATCTTGGCTTCGTCGGTCGAAAGACCTTCCATCATTGCTACATTGAGTGCGTCCTGCTGAAGCTGGTACGCACTGATAACGTCCTTCCCGATGTTGACAATGCCATTGAGCTTCTCGAAAGCGCCGTACGCCGCCTCGGCGGTCTTCCAGCCAGCGAATGCCACTCCGAGCGCGACCACTATCGGGTACAGGACATCGGAGTGATCGGCGAGGAGTTTCAACACGGGGTTGAGCGTGTTCAGAAGGAAGGTGCCGACCGAGATCATCGGCGGCAACATCTTTTCGAACAGGCCGAAGAGGTCGGCCGAGATGATGTGTCCGGCGATGGTGCCGATCTCGCTGCCGACCTGCTGCAGGATGCCGAGGAACGGCCCGAGCCTCTGCTGAACCGACTCCAGCGTGTCCGTGAGCCCGTGGTAGCTGGGCAGGAAGGTGGCGGCGAAGTGCTTGCCGAAGTCGACGATGATCTCGACCGCGCCCTTGAGGATCGTCCCAAGCAGCCCAACGTCCACCATCAAGCCGTGGACGGCCGCCCGCGCCTTGTCGGCGGGCACGCCGAGCGCCTCCAGCGCCTGCTGCAGCGGAGCCGTGGCGGCCTTGCTGGCGCTCATGCCGTCGAAGAAGTTGGCGAACGCCAACCCGAGGCCGCCGATGATCTTGGCGGTGATCTGGATCGTGTCGCCGAGGACTCCGAAGGTCGCCTTGATGATCGGCTCGAAGGCGGGGAGGTTCTGGAAGAACCACGTCGAGAGGTGGACGAGGTTCGTCATCATCCCCTGGATCGCGCCCGCCACCACATGCAGCGCGTCGGCCCACAGCCCCTGGAAGGCACCCGCGTTCTGGAGGACGTACTGGGTCACCCCGGCGAAGACCTGCCCCAGTTGCCGCAGGAATCCCAGGAAGTCCTGGATCATCGGGCCGAGCATCTGGAGCACCTGCGGCAGCACCCCGCCCAGCCAGCGCTCCACGCCCTCGCCCATCGCCTGCACCGGGGCGGCGAACTGATCGAGGAAGTCGATGACCTGCGACATGATCGGGATCACGCCGCTCTTCAGCGAGTCGAAGACGCCGGTCCACGTGTTCTTGAGTTCGGTGACCTTGGCGTTGGTACTGTCCGTAGTCGCGCCGAGTACCGTGAAGGCGGCAGCGAGACCGATCGGTGCGCCGAGGCCCACCGCCATCACCGCGATAGCCCCGGCGAGCGCCACGGTGAACGAGAGGATGGCGGCGATCAGCGGGGAGAAGACCACGACCAGCGCGATCAGCGCCGGGATCAGCAGCGACGACGCCAGTTGCATGTACTCCAGCGCCTTGCCTGCGTTGTTGGCAACGGGGATGAAGGTGCCGAAGCCGCCGACCACGCCGTCGGTTGACTGCGTGACGCCGTCGAGCCCGTGAGCCGACGCGCCGCCGCCCGCCCCCAGGAACGTCAGGACGTTGCCCACCGTGCGCGTGAGCGGCTCCAGCCGGGTGAAGACGGTCTCCGTGTCCTTGGCGGCACCTTCGGTGTCCTTCAGCGCCTTGCCGCCGTCGTTCGCCCCCTTCGCCAGATCGTTGCCGATCGTCGCCGTGAGCCGGGACGCGATGACGTTGAGGTCGCTCCCGGCGAGCCCCGTGTCGCGGAGAGCGTTCTGCAGAACCGGCGTCGCCTGCTGCCCGAACAGTTTCTGCGTGACTCCGGCCAGGACGGTGTCGAGCGTCCTGCCGTCGATCTGCATGTCGGCGAACTTCGCCCGCAGATTCTCGGCACTCGCCCGGGCGTCGGCGAACGCCTTCGAGAGGTCGCTTTCAACGCTGGTGTGTTCTTTGGCGGCTTCGCTCGCGCCCCTATGGCCCTCAGCGACGTCGTCCAGGCCGCGCTTGAGTTCTTCCGCCGCCCCCTCGGCATCCTTGCTCGCCGAGACGTTCCTGCCCAGCGACTGCGTGTGCTCGTCGACCTTTTCGGTGAGGTTCTCCGACTTGGCGGCGAGATTGTCCTGAGCCGCGCCGTATTCGTCGAGACTCTTGGCCCCGGTGTCGGACCTGTCCTGGACCGCCTGAAGCGACGCGGCGGTCTCGGCGGCAGCCTTGGTCGCTCCGGAGGAATCTCCGAGGAAGCGGATCAGGACTTCGGCGAGGCCAGCCATCTCAGTTGCGCCGGAACGCGAACCAGAGCAGCGCGACGACCAGCAGGAGCAGCACCGCCAGCGCCTGCCAGCCCATCACCCTGACTCCGGCTCAGTCCTTGACCTCGTGGAACCGGTGCCAGGGGAACTGCTCGCGGAGGTGGCGTAGCTCGACCCGCGTCATCTCGAAGGGCGCGCCCGCGTTCATCTGACGCCCGTGGTTGTCGAGCAACAGCGTGCCGCTGTTGTTTCCCTCGTAGATCACGAGCACCTTCTCCTCGTTCGGCGGCTCCTCTGGGTCCACCTGCTGGCTGGGCAGGAGGTGATCGTCGTACTCCCGTCGCGCTGCCGCCTTCTGGCGACGCGGCGGATGCTGGTTAGACACCGTTCATGTCCTCCTCGAATGGCGGGATGGTGTAGCCCGGGTTGCGCGGATCGGGCTCCGGCTGGGGCGGGGGAGGCTGGGGCGGACGGGCTGCGAGGCCGGAGCGAGCCAGCGCCTCGGTGTCGGCCTTGGCGTTGGGATCGAGCAGATAGGCGATGTCCTCGTCGTCCTCGCCACGGATGTTGATGACCATCTCGTTGAAGGCGTCGGCGGCTTCCTCGGACTGCGAGGCTGCGGTGCCCTGCGCGTGAACCACCGCCTCGTTCACCAGCCGCATCCGGTAGCGGCGGCCCAAGTGGTAGTTGGCCCACTCGATCCACTCGATCGGCTGCTCGCGGATGTACTGCTCGGTGAAGCCGTCGGCCATCAGCATCAGGACGGCTTCTCGGAGGTTGTCAGAGACAAGTTCCTGAAGCGTTCGGTCAGGCGTAAAAAACCGGCGACGACCTTGCCGATGTCGTTGTTGTCGACCAGCGCGTCGATTATGTCGAGCAACTCGACCGGCCCTACGTTCTCGTCGACCCACTCTGGATCGGCGCGGAGCACGATCGCGACCGCCCGTTGGACGGTGTCTTCCTCCAGCAGCGCGAGGACCGCTTCCACGTTCCCCATCGCCTGCGGGGACTGCGCCTTGCCGGTCTCTTCGGCGATCTTGCGTAGCTCGTCGCGCTGCCGCTGGTTCATGTTCTTGAGCGCGACCAGCGCCAGCCGCGCGATCGCGGCCAACTGGTTCAGGCTGATCTTCCCGACGTGGAACGTCTCGCCCTCGATGACGACCGGCGTCCCCGACATCACGGCCAGCGGTATGGCACGAGCCTCGTCCAGATCGTCCGGGGCATCGCGGCGATTCATTGCCCTCGCCACGGCGGCACCTCCTTTTTGCCCGTCGCCCTCGTGGGCGGCTTCGCCCGCGAAGGCTGACGGGCACGCGGAATTGCCCAGGTTTAGAATCCTGCGTAGATGGGAATAAACTACGCATGGAATATGTTCGTGACGATGGCGGACGGGCCGCCGCCGGGTTCCGTGGCGAGACGGGCGACTGCGTCACACGAGCCATCGCGATCGCGACCGGCGAGGACTACCGGACCGTCTACGACGCGCTGGCTCGGATGATGCGCTCGGCCAGGCAGACAAGGCTCACGCGTGGCACCCCGCGCAACGGCGTCCCCCGGCGCATCTACGAGCGCTACCTGAGCGAGCGCGGCTGGGGCTGGTACCCGACCATGTCGATCGGTTCCGGCACCCGTGTCCACCTGCGCGAGGACGAGCTACCCAAGGGCCGGATCATCGCGCGGCTGTCGCGCCACCTGACGGCGGTGATCGACGGCACGGTGCACGACACCTTCGACCCCTCCCGCGACGGGACCCGCGCGGTGTACGGCTACTTCGCCAGGGAGCCTCAGTGAGCCCCTGGCGCATCCTCCACTTCTTCTACCTGGGCCGCGCGATCCTGAAGGGGCCTAAGTACCTGCTCGGATACCTGATCCGGCGCATCGTCCGGCAGGCCACCTGGCGCGCGACGCGGGGGCTGCGGTGATCGCCCTTACCGACCAGCGCTACCGGGCGATCCTGGCCGGGCTGGAGGTGGCGCGCACTGGGCGCTTGCTGCGGACGCAGTCGGGGGTCGACGGGCGCGGCTGGAGCTTCGAGCGATGCAGCGTCATCGTCAGCACCCACTTCGAGGGCGAGACGCCCTGGCTCCACGCCTCGATCGCCCGCGACCACATGCCCGCGTACGCCGACCTCGTCATGCTGCACCGTGCCGTGTACCCCGGGTTCGCGTACCAGGTCTTCGCGCCACCAAGCTCGCACGTGAACATCCACCCCTACGCACTGCACCTGTGGGGCAGGGCCGACGGCGAGCCCGCGATGCCTGACTTCGGACGCTTCGGGACGATATGACCAACGCCACCCTGACCGTGGCATTCGCCGCCTTCCGCAAGCACGCCGCCGAGTGCGACCAGTGCGAGCCCGTCCGCCGCTACATCGCGCACGGCTGGGCGTGGCGCAACGAAGAGGGCGCGGCGATCCCGATGGCCCTGATCTTCGACAACTGGTGGAGCGCCTGCTGCCCCACCGGGCGGCACCTCATCGCCGCTTGGAGCGACGCCTGCCAGGAGGTGCTGCTCGCGCGCGGAGCTTCCGCTGACGCTGGATCGACGCCAGCACCTGGGCTGCCTGAGCCTCAGTGAGCGGCCCCAGCACGTCCGAGCCCAGCCGGAGCAGGAAGCGGTGCCCCTCCGCCTCCGTCAGCGCCCTCACGTGGGTCGAGAAGTAGCCCGTCTGGGCTGGGAGTATCTCGCACCCGAAGGGGCACCGCATCGACTCCACGACGCCCCAGAGGCGGCAGATGCCCGGCCGTAGCTGGTAGTGGCTGCAGCGCCCGTCCTCAGTCAGCCACCCGCACTCCAGCGTCTCCATGTTGGCCTCTGGGAAGGGCCTGCCGGTCGCCTCGCGGATGCGCCTGTCCTCCGACCGGCTCATCAGGATCAGCGAGCAGCACTCCCGGCACTTCTGCTGGCAGGCGATGCCCGGCATCTCGGCGTAGACCGCGTCGAGCGCGGCCGGGGTCAGGGTGATGGTTGCCACGACGTCTCCCTCAGCCGCTGCCGCCGCACGATGCAGGACTTCATGGTGCGCCCCAGTTGCCAGGCGAGATCGAGCGTCAGCGGCTCGGTGGTGAGCCGCACGTCATCCTCCGCCCTCCAGCGCATCCACTTGCGATCGGCGGCACCGTGGCTCGCGAGCACGCTCGCACGATAGCGGTACCGGTACCCGGCGCGCTGGCGGTCCCGGCGGCAATCGTCGCAGAGCCCGTGGTGACGGCCTGGCGCTAGCGGCTCGTCGCACGCCGGGCAGGCGGGCGGGCCGACCGGCTGCACCTTGCCGTTGAGCAGCACCTTGCGGCGGAGCCGGGTGGCGTAGTACGTGCGGTCGAGATCGCGGGCGATATCGCGCAGCGACGGACCCCGGCGTCTGGGCGAAAACGCGAGCACGCGCCGATCCTCCTCAGGCGTCCAGTACCGCCGCTCCACCCCATAAATGTGACCCATGAAAAGAGTTGCCCCCGAGGCTGGGTTCCTCGGGGGCTTCGGCTAGGGGAGTGGGGGCTACCTCAGGGGTCCATCTCCACGACCGGCTCGCCGCCGTACTCCTCACGAATCCATCCCGCCTGCTGACCGGCAGGCTTGGTGAGATCGGCGAGAGCCGCCAGTTCGAGCTTATCGAAGGTCGTCACCTTGTCGCGGTAGAACCCGATCTTCGCGGACTTCGCACTGTAGACCTTGTTGAGGTGGAGCAGAAGATTGTTACTGGTGCCATCGTTCTTGTTGATGACAGCGTCAAACAGCGCGAATGGCACGTTGCCATAGTTGCCGAAGTACATTGTGTCAGTGTTCGGCGTTCCGGTCGCGGTGACCACTGACTGAATATTGTACGACCAGACCAGCGCGACATAACTTATCTGGTACTGCTCCATCGCCGTCGTGTACGTGACCTCTTCCTTGGTCTTGAACGACGCGATAGCCATCAGTGCCTGGTCACACTCAACGGCCAGAATTGTCGGATTGTACGTGAGTTCGGCCCCGCCAGTCGTTGCGCCCAGTTCCTGCGCGCCACCCTGTGCACCGGAGAATGTCATGGTCTGACTGATGGGTGCGCCAAGCCTAATCTTGAGCGCGTTGATCGCCATCTAAGCCTCCTTGGAGAGAGCTACCGGGGCCTGCGCCCACGGTGCGACGAAGTCCGGGCGCTCGCTCTCGGCGATGTGCTGGCACGAGACAGCGGGCACGCAGTAGGGCTGGATGCCGTGTGCCGCGACATCCCAGGAGTACGTCACGTCTCCACCGTTGGAGGTGAAGCGGAAGGGCACGGTACGGATCACCTCGGCGTCGATCAGCGTGCAGCCGAGGTGCGTGACCACGCAGGGGAACGGCGTGGTGGTCGGCGGCTCGTAGTAGCCGAGACTCGACAGCCACTCCCACTTGTCCTGGTCGTTCCTCTCTGCGTCCTCGGCGAGGTTCGTGTAGCGCTCCTGATCGAGGGAGTGCCACAGCAGGGGCAGCTTCCGCTTCTCACCCGGATACCGTGGATCGGTGATCCAGCGCGAGAGCATGAAGGCCGCCGCCCACGACAGCCCCGAGACATAGAGGGAGCGGATGGCGTTCGGCGGCATCAGCACATCGCACTCCAGCGAGAGCAGATGCGTATAGCTCGTCCAACGGGCCGCGTAGTCGAGCGGCGTCACCTCGGGCTCGGGGTCGAAGTCCTCGACCTCCGGGTCCTCCTCGCCGCGCAGCAGGTCCCAGATCAGGCGCTCGGAGTAGCCGACCTTGACGATGGGATGCACGAACATGGTGCCGTCGACATCGGTGCCGAAGCGCTTCAGCCGGACCTTGTGCTTGGGGCCGAACGGCATCGACAGCGCCCACTCCTTCAGGTGGTCGATGTACCCGTCCGGCGGCTCATCGGTGTTGTCGACCAGGAGCACGTCCCAGTTGAGCGCGGTGTCCTGCTGGCGGATGCTCTCGACCCACTCGTCCCAGAGGTACAGCTTCCCGGCCGCGACCGGCGTGGCGATCAGGATGCGCGGCTCGCTCATCGGCCCTCCCACGCCCACTTCAGGGCGGGCGCTACCAACTCCCCGGCGGCACCCGCCGCGTAGTCCCTGGCTCCCGGCTTCCAGCCCCGTAGAAAGGCCCAGAACATGACCTGGCTGCGCTGGTGGCAGACGCCACGCTCGTCGAACGGGCCGACCTCGCCCCGGCAGTTCTCGATCCGGAAGTGGTGCTGCAGCAGCCAGGCGAGGTACCGGTCCTCGTCCTTGTCGTCGTCGTGAATCAGTTCCAGCGGGCGCGGGAAGTGCTTGCCGCCGACCAGGAAGACGAGTTCCGATGCCTCCAGCTTGGAGGGGCAGACCACGCTAAATCCGCCGGTCGAGATCGGTTCCCACTTGCCGTGGTTGGGACCCGGGCTCATCCGGCGCATGTAGACGATCCGGCACTCCCCCTTGCTCACCCGAAGCGGGCGGGTGATGACGCGGATGGCCGGGCCGCCCCCGCTCGTCCTGATCGTCGCCATTGGGAGCGACGGTCTCAGGCGGCGGGAGTTGCCCCGCCGGGTTAGGGCTTGACGAAGTGGCCGTAGACGTCCTGGCCCGCGCGGCCCTCCGTGACCGACCCCTCGACGAACCCGGCCGACATCAGCCACCAGAGGAGTTGCGCCGACGCGATGTTCGCGTAGTGCTCGCCGGGCAGCAGCTTGGCCTCGCCCGAGATCGAGTGCACCGCCCGCTTCGGCCCGGCAGCGGTGACGATGAAGATGCCACCCTGCCGCAGCGCGCGGAAGGCGTTGCGGCAGATGGCCGGGCCGCTTGCGGTGTGCTCCAGCACCTCCAGGCAGAGCACCAGATCGAAGCCGTCGCCCACGATCTCCGTGACCCGGACATCGGCGGCGTCGAGCACCAGATCGACCCCGAGGCCTGGCAGCAGGTCGATGCCGAAGTAGCTGGTCTCCTCCTGCGGGAAGAGCGCGCGCGCCGACCCGTTGACGATCAGCGAGCCGAACTCCAGCACCCGCTGCGGGCGCACCGCCCGCTCGTGGCATGTGACGCCGACGTACTGGAACGCCTCCCAGTGCAATTCAGGGCGTCTCTTCTACCGGCTCCTCGTCCGGCTCCGGGATCGGGTCGGGCTCGGGGTCCGGCGGTACGGGCGGGATGCTGGGCGGCGGCTTGGGGCGGGGGTACGGCGGGGCGACCATGCGCAGGGCGCGCACGTGGAAGCGCTGCAGGCAGGCGGAGAGCACGCCGGTCCGCGTCGTCTCCACCTCTCCGCCGGGCACGGGTGGCCCATCGGAGTCGATCAGGTAGACGAGCCCTCCGAGATGCTCGTTGCGCCGTACGAGGCGCTCGAACGCATCGGAGTACGCGAGCGCCCGGCGGCTGGCGGCATCGGGGTTCGAGTCCTCGATCACGATCACCGAGTCGACCGTGTACTGGTACAGCGCGATCGGTGCCTGGTCGACCTGGGTGTCCGGCACCCGCACGCCCTCCTCCCCAAGGAACTGGATCAGCGGATAGGGCGGCACCGGCCGCAGTTGCTGCGTCGTCAGCACCTGCTTGAAGGGGCCGGGGTAGCTCACCCACTCGCGATTGCCGTCGTAGTCCCTGTCCTCCATGTCAAGCTCGAACGGCTCACCGTCGGCGTCAACGAGTGGGGCCGGACGGAAGGCTCGATCGCCCATCTCGGCCACAACGACTTCGAGTTCACGCAAGAAGGCCGGTGCCTCGGCTAGCTGCTTGAAGGCGGCGAGGATGCGTTCCAGTCCGGCGCTATTGGGAAGGGCCATTCCACTTCACAACGTACTGCCGGACAGGGGACGTGCCCACATACTCGGGCCGCTCCCAGTCCAGGGCGGCGGAGCGGAGGCCGGGCGTGGGGGTGAGGTTGGCGGGAGCGTCAGGCGTTACCGGATTGACGAGGGCCGCGTACAGCCTGGCGACCTCGGACCCGGTCAGCGGGCGATCCCAGATCGCCAGTTCGTCGAGGGTGGCAGTCATGCCAGCCGCGTTCACCCCGATCCGGAACTGCGTCGAGTCAACGAGGTTGCACGGTGTCGTCGACGTCGCGGTGAGCTTGCCGTCTGTGTAGTACTGGCCCCTCTGGCCGTCGGAAACGAGGACTACGTGGTGCACCTGGCTGTCGAGCGTGACCGGTGGCGCTCCCATATTCGGGAAGGCGTACGCGTAGAGGATGTTGTTGACGAAGTAGAGCGTCAGCGAGTTCACGCCTCCGGCAGTCCACCACCCGAAGAGATAGGGATTCCCGGCCTGGGGATCGGCCCGAAAGATGAGGCTGATCGACCAGGTCGTGCCCAGCGCGGGGAGCACGCTCGCGGGCGCGGTTCCGACCAGACAGGCACCGTTGAACGAAAGCGCGCCGTCGTCCTCCCCGCTCACGAATCCCGCGACCGGCGCTACGCCGACCCCACCGGCCCACGGCGTCATGATCGTTGTCAGCCCGCCGACCGAGTCCGTCCACGGTCCCGGTCCGCCCATCCGCCACCAGTTGCGTAGGCCTGCGAGCGACTGCACGGTGCGCGGGTATGTCAGCACCTCCTGGCGTGGGGCAAGGGCGAGCGCGTCCCAGAGGTCGGCCGCCTCCTGAGCGGTGATGGCCCGCGCGACGACAAAGGCTTCGTCAAGCGTCCCGATGATCCCCGGGTACGTAGTCGGGCTTCCGAGCCATGCGCCCAACCCGAACTGCGCACTCGCCGACGCCCAACTGAGGCTCGGCGGGGTAGTGGGGGCCGCAGAGCCACGCAGCAGTCCATCCACGTACACGGATACCAGCGCGCCGTCAAACGCCATCGCGATGAGATGGGGCTTCCCGTCGGTGACCGAGAAGTTTCCCGACCCCACCTGAACCGTGTCGCCGTTGATGACGATATTCACGACCCCGGTCGCGCTGATGATCTGAACCCTCGCCAGGGAGAAGACCCCGAATGGGCACACGTACCCTCCCCGAGGATCAGGAAGCATCCTGAGGATGGCGGCGGCAGTCCAGGTGGCCCCCACCGAGATGGACGGCGTCAGGAGGCGCGTCTGTCCGCTCGTCTGATCGCCGCCAGGAAAGAATTGGCCGCCGTCAGCGTCGTACGGGAGGAGTCCTGCGCTCGGCGTGAGCGCGGCGGGGCTCGTTCCGGACGTCGACGCCGTCATGGGTACGGACCCGACCGCGTCCTGATAGGTGCCCCCAACGTCGTTCAGCCGCCACCAGTGGGCGATGTCCGGGATCGCGGCCACGTACTCCGACCAGGCGCTCTGGTAGCCCGGCTGGGACATGACCCTGCTCACCAGCGGTACCGCGCTCGCGGCGCTCAGCGCGCCCTCGCCAACCTTGTTCGCCGCGCTCACCGCGAAGTCGTAGGCCATGCCACCGACCGCAGGGACCCGCACCGATAGCTGCGTGCCGGGCACCGACAGCGTCTTCAGCGGCCCGCCGGGGTCGCTGTAACGCACGAGGTAGCTGGTGATCGGCGCACCCGCTCCCCCTGTGAACGCGGGCGCAGACCAGTAAAGCAGCACGGAGTTGACGTCCGGCGCGGCGGCGAGCCCGACCACTGCCCCCGGTACGTTCTGGTTGATCGCGGCGAACAGATTGCTGAGTTCAGTGGTGGACAGCACGCGGTCGTAGACGGTCACCTCGTCCACCGTCCCGCGCCAGGTGCCCTGCCAGGCGGGCGGGACGTAGCCCTGACCAGCCCCGACGCCAAGCTCCCAGAAGCCTGCCGGAATGTTGAACGCTGGCTGCGTCATCGGCGCGGAGTACGCCTGGGTGCCGTCCACATAGATGGTGAGCGTGGTGCCGTTCCAGGTGGAGGCGACCCAGTGAAGCGTGTTGTCCCGGACGGTGCCCGAGGTAAAGAAGGTTGCTGGCACCAGCGTCGTGGTGCTGGGGAAGAAGCAGAGCCCAGTGCCAGCGGAGTCGACCGAGAGCCCGACCATGTTGGCGCTGGCCTGATCAGCCCTAAAGGCGAACGGGGCACGGGCAGGGCTGCCGAACGCCGCAGCCTTGATGAGGCTGATCATCGTCCAGGCATTGCCGAGCGCGGGCGTCTGGGCGAGACCGACCCCCGGGTTGCCGCCCATGTCGGTGGCGCGGTCGGTGTCGTAGGGCAGGAACCCGGCAGCATCCACGAAGGTCGAGCCGATAGGCGGATCGGCGAGCTTCTGCAGGGCCGTGAAGGCATTGCCCGACCAGTCCGCGAACGGACCCGGCGCGTCACCCATCCGCCAGTAGGCCCAGGGCGTGGCCTGCAGCGCGAGCCGCGAGTAGTAGCTGGTGTCGGCGCGCTGCTCGGGGCCGCGTGAGACGGCAGCGGTGAGAGCGGCGATCTCCATCGGGGTCAGGGCGTGATCCCAGATCGCGATCTCGTCCAGGATCGAGCCGCCCGCGCCGCCAGCGGCGATTCCCCCGATCTGGAAGAAACCTGGGCCGGTGGTGCCCCAATAGCCAGTTGTCGGCGCGTGGTT
>Ga0123355_10008527_pt1 | contig 15479 bp, 8 predicted proteins | sample TergutEmb28metaG_3_FD_89872 | JGI IMG/M metagenome (GOLD analysis project Ga0123355, IMG submission 89872) | Embiratermes neotenicus P1 segment gut microbial communities from Petit-Saut dam, French Guiana - Emb289 P1 | ecosystem: Host-associated > Arthropoda: Insects > Digestive system > Gut ... | reverse complement strand
GTAAGAAATATTTAACTCCTCCGCATTTTATGTAAGAAATATTTAACTCCTCCGCATTTTATGTAAGAAATATTTAACTCCTCCGCATTTTATGTAAGAAATATTTAACTCCTCCGCATTTTAGGAACAAAAGAACACAACATGTTAAAGTAAATCCCTTTGTAATCGAAAACCTCGTCCTCGAAAGGTCAAGGGAGGTACAAATCGAGGTCAAATTTTTGTCAAATTAGATTGAAGCAAGTTTTTCAAGGCTATCTCGTTTCTCCTGTTGTTACTTTACTGTCCGTATTATTTTTTTTTATTGTGTCGCCAATGCTCGTAATGTAACTGGATTGATTCTTTGCTAGGGAACTTTGAGGTCTTACTGTCCATGTATTGCTTTTCACACGTTTCAGTTTCAGGCTTACTAATCAAATACGTGAAATTGATTTTAAACTATAAATCGACACATATGAATATTTATGGTGATATAGACAAAGGGATAGATAGCAAAATAATAACTTTAATTATCACACCAACTAATGCACTTACATAAAATTTCGCATTAAAACACTTAAAAAGGCTTCGACATGTTTCGATCCTAAGATCACCCTCAGGGAGCTACGTTGTTCCTTAATAAAGCCATTTTAAAAACACTCAATTACTTCTTTATATTAATAAGGTGCTGTGGCAGCATGTCGTCTTGTGTAAGGGTACGTGGTTCAGAATGTGCCTGACTATAGGTGTGCGTAGTGTGTTACGTTGCGATTGTCTGGCTATAGCCAGTCTCTCGCAACGTAACACACTACGCACACCTATAGTCAGGCACATTCTGAACCACGTACCCTTACACAAGACATGTTACCACAGCACCTTATTAATATAAAGAAATAATTAATGCGTGTTTTTAAAATGACTTCAGGGAACAACGTAGCTCCCTGAGGATGATCTTAGGATCGAAACATGTCAAAGCCTTTTTAAGTGTTTTAATGTGAAATTTTATGTAAGTGCATTAGTTGGTGTATAATTAAAGTGATTCTACGAAATGCACGGTGCAACAATAAAGATACTCTAATTTGTATTAATTTTGGGCTTAAAACTTCAACTATTTCGGACAAAGTAAGCAAATCGCATTGTTATTTACCTTGTGTCACTCCATCTATGACACCCGTCATTGATGCCAACCAGCAATCCCAGTACTTACACAGATAAAGTTTGGACAGGGATAAAAGCATTTCGGTAGATGAAAGTGAGGGTGCTGGTGGGAGGAGGAGATAGGAAATGAGGGTGGGAGAGTTCAGGAATAATGCTGTCGGCACTATTGCAATAACTCAGGTGATAATGGGAAAGTTGGGGGAAAGGGAATTGTTGGTAGGGTGAAATTGCCCTGGATGCTTTTGCATCGACTATAGCTTTGCTGCAGTGTGTGTTATAATGCTTGGCCCCACCAATATATGTCCGCCATTTTAACAGCTATGCCTGTAGGGTTATATAGCTCTATCTTCCTCTAACATAGTGTGCTGGTTGGTTGGTTTATCTATGGTAGTCCATCCGTACATACTCTGAATTGCTTTTGTTACGGATCGTGAGCAATTATCTGAACATAAAGTGTGGTCCTCTGAATCCTATATACAATCTCTCTCCTTCTCATGCTCCATTGCATATCTCTCGGAGACTATCAAAACTAAAACTATGTAATTTTAATATCATGTTTTATAATGAACGTCAGCACAACCACTTTATTATTTTAGGTAATACCAGGCTACATGTTTCGAATAAAGCTTAGTCATCCCAGGCCTATGTTAACAATTGTGTTACCAGATACTGTGCACACTTTGGGATCTCATCGTGTTTACATTCGTGGAATATATCTAGTTAAAACGTCAATGTTTGAGACATTGTTGGTTGAAATAAATGTTGGCACAGCAATTCTGGACTTTTGTTCGTAAGTTCTTATATAGGTAGATGCATTTGGCTTGACTAGCCGCAAATTTGAATGGAAGCATCACGATGTGCTTGTGGCGTAATATAATGTTTTATTCCACGAATGTAAACACGATGGGATCCCAAAGTATGCACAGTATCTGGTAACAATTGTTAACATAGGCCTGAGGATGACTAAGCTTTAGTCGAAACATGTAGTCTTGTATTACCTAAAATAATAAAGTGATTGTGCTGACATTCATTATAAAACATGATATTACGTTACAAGCATAACGTGATGCTTCCATTCAAATATGTAATTTTGTCATATCTTAAAGTCAGTGTTACAATGAAATCAGTACTTTTTGGCTTTATTCTACAACTGTTAACCAACTGATGCAATTAATATTTTAGTGTAACTAATCTCAAAAATTGAATTTTTAGCTATACAGAGATAATGTTCAGAGTTTAATAACAAAATTATGTTAAATTATTAGAATCTGAAAATCTGGATTCTGGTGATACCAGAATCTTAACACTATACAATTATCAAGCTTAAACTATGAAAACGGGAGGCTTTGAGTCGGAATGGACTGTTAAGAGCCATTGGAGCAGATGACAGTTGTTTAACAACAATGTGCTACGGAAAATATCTTAACCTGATGCTGACAGCTTTCTGAATACACCCACATGGCAGGCGAGGATGAGGTTGGGATGATAGCTTGAATATTTTAAAGACGTTTATCTGACTTGTGTACAAAAATTCAGCCCCACTGCACAGCAAACGCAACGGTTGTCCATAGTAAGAAATAATGGTTATGTTGTGTACGGAAACAGTAGAACTTAGTTTTGCGAATCATACAAAACAGGTAGGCACACAGCGTGCCAAAATAAAATACCTTAATTTTACGGTATATGTTACATATAGTTACCGCTGGGCTTTAAAGAGTCGATTTGGATATGAGGGAAATAGTTTGAGTGGTTAACATGTGGGTGGAACTGCTTCGGGATGGTGTCCAGAACCGTAAGAATCCATTTCTATTTCCAAATTGCATGTACATATAAGTGTACCTTCCTAAGTTTTATCCTTGACACATCAGAATTTCCATTATCATGAAGCACGCTGTAATTAATTAGACCATAAAACTTTAATGGGACATTTTTACCCTATATAAATGCCTAAAATTCTTTCTCGTTTAATACCACTCAGTGTAATGAGTTCTGAAGCTTTTTTGATAGACTGTACTTCCAGGATCAACACTAATCATTTTAAATGTTGATTTTGAAGTGCGTGAACCCCGAATAGCACCTACGTCACTTCCTTCTTCAAGTACCTTTATACAGCCATAATACAGGGAGGGGACAGACGCCTCTACTTTTCCGTATTCTCTTTCTTTTCCCCTCACTTGCCATCGACTCAAATCGACACTACCTCCTATAATCGGCAAGGAACTCTGAGATTTATCCAGTGTTGATTATTTTCCCAGTGGAACAAGTCCTTTAAGGACCTATCCAAACTTTGTACAGTCCTTGCAAAATTCCTGTTAAACTTGTACAATTTTAACAAGAAACATATTTACACAGGCCTATTTGCTACACTATAATTACAAGTAGGCAGCGGTTTATGTTACAATGAAAGAATGTTGCTTGATTATGATTACTAGGAATTTCAAATTCTTCAGGAAAAAAGGCAGTCGTTAATTTTAGTACTGCATATCCTGCTAATTTTTTTGTGTATAGGTATGACGGTGAGAAATAAGAGACTGAAATGTATAATAGCTGGATTATGCTGCAACTAGACGTTTCATTACGTTGCGTTTGTGCGTATCATGATACTTTAAGGTCACTACGTTTGTATCCCATATGCACCTATGTTGCTGCTTGTTTCCATACGGCCGTACCATCTTTAGGCACTATTAGAAAACAACGTAATTATTAAACGCCCAGAATTCATTAAATTTAAAGAAAAACATACATTTCGATGTTTACCCAGTATATCTACTGTACCTTGTTTGTTTGTACGTTTTTGGCTCGACAACCCCCAATGGGCCAGGGCCCCTTCATTCACTAGCTTTCTAGATCACACTCAACCAGGCATCGCAGTCGGTAGGACTTCTATGGACGAGTGATTAGCTCGTCGCAGAGACCTCTACTTGACAACACACAACAATCACAACAAACATCATGCCTTCGGTGGGATTCGAGCCCACAATCTCAGCAGGCGAGCGGCCGCAGACACCCTAGACCGCGCGGCCACTGGGACTGACATTGTAATTGGCAGAACTTAAAAATGTCTGATGATCGTAATATTCATATTGGCATTTTATAAGTCCAATTTTTTCATTCCACTGCGATAATTCAGTTAATCCTGAACTATAGTATTGGTGATGTTCTACAAAGTTGACGGAGTTTATTAAATGACTTCTGTTACTCAGGATGTCACAGCCGTACCGAAACTACATAGTGACACAACTGTGTGGGGGGGATGATATATTTGACAGCTGCAGTATATATTGATATTAAAGTTGCAGTTTGGTGTGCCCTGTATTATTGGTAGAATATATGACGGTTAAATGCATTTCGTTATCTTATATGTGAAAAGTTTTGACTTTCAACCTATAGGTGTTTCTGCTTACGTCGGAGTGCGGACCACGACAGCACTGGAGCAAGCCTACTGTCTTTCACTATAGGACGAAGGAATATTTTGAAGTAAGTTGTGATCATGCAGACATGCAGATGTTTGGGAAGTACGAATCAGTCTCCACTCAACGTCGTTGTTTGAACATGATTGGTTGAAGTCCGTACCGTCGAACTTGGACGTATTTTTGCTGTTACTGTGTGAAATTTGGTTTCTTGTCATACGCGTGTTTTCGAATAAAGTACTGAAGAGACGAAGTAATAAGATGATAAAGAAAATTACGTACAGGAATGCTTCATAATGGGGATTGTTAAACAGGAAGGTGCTAAAATTGCGGAAACTGAGGAAGCGGGAATGCAAAACACGTAGGTATTTGCAAACTGATATCCCGTGGGTACCTGTGGGTATTTACGCCACTTTAACAGAATATAAGACGAAGAGGGAGTGCAACTGACAACGTACTGACATATACTGCCGAGGTTAAGACTGCATGGATTTTTACATCCAGTCCCTCACACACCTTGACCGGTTAGTTTTCTAAGCACAGAGACAAATTTCTTCTTCTTCTACCATTAGCTTTACAACCGTTTGTGGATTTGACTTCCTCAACCACGTCATTCCAAGTCTTCCTATTCCGTACCAGGTCTTTCCGATTATGCACATTCACCAATTTAAAACCTAGACGCCAGATGGGTGACGTAAAACAACTTTTTTACCGAGGATCCACAAATATTTGGCGCCACCGTATAAAATTTAGTCGCCCAGACTACCTAGCAATTAATAGTTTCTTGCGGTCTATTTGGTGACGTCATTATTGTCCACTAACTTGTCGGTGGTAGAATGATTGGGAAGTGGTGACCTGTAAGGTTTCGAAGGAAGGTTTGCGGCCAAACAGACGTACTGTTCCAGCATTTGCCTGGAGAGGCTTTTAAGTTTACATTTATACCGCTATAATATTTTTTAAATTACGAAATAAATCACGGTAGTCGAATTGCGTAATCGGCATAGTGACTATGCTACAGGCTGGATACCCGGGCATTGTGATTCGATTCCCAACAGGAGCAAATGTTTTTATCTATTCCATAGCTTCCAGAACAGCATTGCGGCCCATCCGGCCTTCTTTCCAATGAGTACCGGTTGCAAGCAGACGACGTGTAAAGGTGACCACTCCCCTACATATAGGGTTGAGGTTGAGAATGGGTGGAGCCACACTTCCACTCCCTCATACGCTTTCATGTCTTGCACAGGGACAAACATACCTGTATTGTAACTTTTAAAAGAAATCATGGAAACAGTCATGACGCCCAAGATTCTTCCCATTAAGAGATACTATCGGGTGGAGTGCCTGTTACCGAATCGGGAAAAGGTCAGTTGAATTTTTAAAACAATTTCTTTCACTTGTGGTACCTTATCCGTACGGTAGTTGATTGTATGGTTATGATGTGGTTCCCGTTCAAGGTTTCTGGAGTTCTGTCTCTCTCTGTATCACTTCCAGTATTCCATCTGTCTCTTTCTGTCGCTATGTATTCTGAATAGCCAATGTTACTGCTGCCGAATGGGCAATGCTGCTCTTACGTTGAGAGGCTGTGGAACGCCCATAGCCAAGCTCCAAGTAGCTCTACGACCTCCTTCATGGCCCCGGTTTGGTGTGGCAGTGAAATAGGGAAGGGAACAGCAGCCGTCACCTTTCGGTAGCGTTTGAGGTTTTCAAGCAATAACTTGGCGGTTTCTCGGCAGTGAAATAAGATGCATCGTAGATCGCGAGGTGTTATAACATTAGAACTGTGATGTTTACGTGCATCGATCATTGGTGCGGGAAAGTTCCTTCGCGATTTCTTTCTATACCTTGTTCCTTACATATTTCTAGCTCCGTGGAGAAGAATTTTTGTGAATGTAATTTTCGCTCAGCTGGTTAAGAAAACTTCCGCCGTTTAAAATCGGAAACTTTTAATGCTACTTATCTCAGTATTTAACCAACTTGATGCACAAAATTTTTGTTTTGCAATAAGTTTATTTCATGCCTCTACATGTTTCGAGCATACGTGCTCGTCATCAGGAGGTCAAAATTGCATTACACAGCCTCTGGTATCATCACATCTATAGGTGGCCGTCTCGTGCACAGGTTGAGAGTGGACCATCAGCAGGAGGTCAAAATTGCATTACACAGCCTCTGGTATCATCACACCTATAGGTGTGATGATACCAGAGGCTGTGTAATGCACTTTTGACCTCCCGATGATGAACACATGTGCTCGAAACATGTAGAGGCATGAAATAAAGTTTTCTAAAACAAAAATTTTGTGCATCAAGTTGGTTAATTACTGAGATAAATATACTGAGATGCACGGTCAGCAAAACGTCAAAATTTTTAATGCCATGTTCACAATAACTCGTTGTTTAACCCTGTCCTGTCCCATATGAATCCAGGTCACATCCTTATGCACTAATGTGTTCAGGTTCGTTCGTATGATGTTCTTGAATCTTGGTCTTACAAGTGGACTATTCCTGTCATGTTTTCTGACTGAAAACTTTAATGAATTTATATTCTCGCCATATGCACTAAAATTCCCCCCACCTTCACAGTCTCATATATCTTGATTTATAGACCTGATATGCCTACTTGTTGACGAATGAAAATTACAATCGTCGTTATTAGTTTTCTGCTTTCTACCGTTATATGTGTTCTTTTGGATATATATATATATATATATATATATATATATATTCAGCACAGTGTTTTGAGACTCTACCAATTCGTACTCTAAACAGATATTAAATTTACACCCACATAAAATATCGGTGAATTTTAATCTAGATATTTTTAATTACAGGTTTCTTATATAAAATGTTTTGACCCGAGTTTGGTGGATTTTGTAAATATTTTTTCTGTTATCTGGATTTTAAAATTTGTACTTCATCTAATTTTAATTTTACACACACATAAAACCCTTTGAAGACTAAAATGAGTGTGTATTATAGTCTATGTAGACTAGGGTTATATAAGGATTAAGCTGGCGCCTCGCAGAGAAAAGAGTGCACTCCTATTAACAACAGCACTTCGTGAATGCTGCGGAGCGAAATGTTCGTCATTTATTATTATTATTATTATTACAAACTGCAATTGAGTTGTCTCACTCGGTGGCAGTAGTCCTTACACTAGTACAGACAAAACAAATAAGAATAAATGTACATAAACAAAACAATACCAAACACAGTACAAACAATACCAAACACAGTACATACCAATATACATATTACCAAACACCCACACATTACAAAACAAGTTAAAACAACCACAGTACAAGATATACTGTAGGAAGTACAACGAATGAGTACACTCTGTGGGTATGATGCAGATTTTTGGTTCTGGAGGTGTCTGTAGTAACCACGTGACTTTAATCGTTAGGTGGAATACAGGGCACAGGTCACAGTTTCGTTGAAACAAAAACAAAAATTTCCCAAGAGAATGTGCACGTAAAAGTTATTAATTTCAGAGGAGGATTTGAGCTGTCGATTTTTGTAAATATGTAATATAATTAGTGGTTTTAATTACTGATGTACTGATGTATATATGTGTAAATGTACTTATATATTGAAGAACAATATCTTGAAACGTTTATCGCACGCGGAAAGTTAGAGCAGTTACCGTATAATTAATCTTTACTCTGCCAGTAAACCTTGTTGACATTAATACGGATGATCTGTGTATAAAACGTTTAGTCAACTCATCTTAGTGAAATTTAAATATCCAATTATGAAATATACAGCCAGTCCAAGCCATATTAGTAATTAATATTTTACATAGCATATAAAAAGATGAGATTCTTTATACTTGGTTCTATCAGATACTCTACTTAGATATACAAGCTGTATATTACCTTTTTGAATTAACTTCCAAATTAAAGATGGTTTTTTAGCCTAAGTATGTATAGCTGTGTTAATGAAGACAGTATATCAACTCTACTGAAAACTGTTACTCTTATTAATTTTTATGTCGTATTTCCTCAATTAATATACAAGACATCACAAACTGCAAAACGTATTCGAGATTTCCTAATCGGTTGTCAGAAATTATATATTTTATTACAGGAGGTTTCGTCATTATTCAACCACAAATGTCTGTGCATTAAAGACAAAAATTGACGCCAAACAAATGTACTGTTCTATTTACTGTAAGTACATATTTTGGTTTTATAAATAAGAAATAGAATGTTATTGCACAAAATGTATCACGTTTAACTAGTTTATCAATTCCGAAGCTAAACACTCTAAGTCGCTGATATTTATTAGACCGTGCATCATTGTGATAACTGAAGAATAAAAAACCAACTTGATGCCACTTATTATTTTATTGTACTTCTTATAGGCTCAACAAGTTTCGGTCACTACTATGCCCATCATCAGGAGCTCGCGACAATGATGTTGATTACCACATTGGTCGTTTCGTTCTTGGTTTTCTGTATGTTGGAGGTTAGGTGCGGTTTGGCTAGAGCAGTGTCTGGGCTGCAGGCTGAAGCAAGTCGTGGTTCAGCCTGCAGCCCGGACACTACTCTAGCCAAACCACACCTAACCTCCAACACACAACAAACCAAGAACGAAACGACCAATGTGGTAATCAACATCATAGTCGCGAGCTCCTGATGATGGGCATAGTAGTGACCGAAACTTGTTGAGCCTATAAGAAGTACAATAAAATAATAAGTGGCATCTAGTTGGTTTTTTATTCTTCAGTTACTCTAAGTCCCTTCTCAAATCACGGCAGGCAAGCTCAGAATTTCCCACAAGGTATCATCTTTTGTGACATCAAGAGCGTTTATAATGGATCATTTCTTGAATGATTTAACCTTGCCAACAATGTCCAGTACATCCACCCATACTTCCCTTTCAGAGTGTTGACTGTAAGAAAGGTTTTAAGAAGCAACAGTGGCCACAGGAGTAACAATGGACACTAACGTATCTCTCTTCGTCACTGAATATTAGTAGCATTGAAACTACCCCATATTATTTTCAGCCTCCAAAGTCCATCGTATGCTTTACATATCACCACATGTAACGAGAGTTTTAAAAACGGAAATGTACAGGTTTTAGGAATCTCATATGTGGCTTTCTTTGTGTTTCCTGTCCAGTGACTGTTGTTACGAATTTGAAGATATTCCTTGCACTTCAGTCACAGGGCAATATAATTTTCTGACTTCGGTTCCTGGACGCCATCAAATAATGTAGGACGCACCCCAGTTTCAGATATTTTGAAATGTCAGGAAGTGTTTCTTATAAGTGACGAAATACTGTAGTTTCCCATGCAAAGTCTACTATGTTTGCCACTAGATTTCAGAATAGAAAATCCGCATTTTCAACACACGCCTTATTTGTCATCCTTGTGATTTGTACAATAAACAGCGATTGTTTCCTTACACGACATTCACCGTTTGGCCTTTATAATAGACGCACATTATTCTCTGTGGGGTACGAACAGAAACTTTGTATGTACAACGTACGTTTAAATTTAGTCATTAAAAACGCCGTGCCTTAGCGCAGGTTCATTTTTAGTCGCCAGCCTGTTACCTCTTCGGTCCCAGGCAAGTTTCTATGAAATTTTTTGTGGAAGAAACGACACTGGCATATGTTTTCCTCTGTTGTGTTATTTTACCAAAGTCCCTGCCCATCTTCATCTTAACAGATTCTACACTCATCGAAAAGACAAGAGGACGAATCCAGGGAACCTTCAAACCGAACATTGCTTTTTCGGATGTCGGTGAACACTGACCGAAAGAGCACTTTCAAGTTGTATCATCCTCAAAAAGGCCTTGCATATTGGTAGTCACTGTCGCTTAAAAAAAAGCAGTTTTTTAGAAGGATAATTCTTGAAGCTGCTGTCCCATTGTTAGGACTTACATCGCTAAGAAGCTCCACATATTCGTTTTTTCTTGCTATATATATATATATATATATATATATATATCAAAAGTTACCCATTTCAGACTAAATTATATAAGCTTACCGTCAAATAACGCAGCTTGTAATAGAATGCTTCAAAAGGAACCTAAGTTATGAGTCAGATATATGACTTCGATGGAGCTGGGAACTTTCACAGAAACATAAGTTATCCCTTGTTACTAGACCCAACGGGTTGAAATATGTCAGGCGTACTATAACAGAAATATAATATTTGTGTTAGGCGATAAACAGTACTTATTTATACAACAATGCGAGGATGTGTTAGTGAATATCACAACGATGAATATATTTTTTGTTTTCGCGATCGTTGGAACTGACAGCGCGCCAAGCTTAAGTATTCAGCTCTCATTTCACGAAACGAAGTCCTAATGTCACGGTTCTGCAGCCCCTGAAGGTGGACCCACTGGCAGTGACACATGGTGCCACTCGTTAATGCTGAATTACAATAATTCTGGAGTGGGGTGAGCATAGTAATTAAGCTAAATGGCGAAGGGGAGGAGTCAGGCTGGAGGGTAAGCATCACTCATTGCCTTGATGAGATGAATATCTTCCTCGCCATAATGTTTGGAATTTGTAACTTAGTTGTAATTGGTCGACGGTACAAGATTACCTCAGTAATATTGTAAAATAAAAGATTCATCTTCTAATTGTCATTCCTTCATTCTTCATGCTAGAATGACATATGTATCAGTGTTCACTGAACATCCTTTCTCGAGTGACCTATCGGTGAACAGAGTACTAATTTCATGCAGTAGAAAAATACTCGAAAAACTGATAGTCATTCAGTCGGTTAACGCCATGCTTTTGCCGTGTGTGTAAAAGGACGCCATTGGACCATGTACTGAATTAACATTAGTGTAATCGTCTATTATTTGGACCTAAGTGGGACGAGGTAACAGGGTAGTGGAGAAAACTACATAGTGGGTTTAATGATCTGTTCTCCTCACCTAATATTGTTCGGGTGATAGAATCGAGAAGAATGAGATGGGTGGGGCATGTAGCGCGTATCGGGGAGAGGAGAGGCTTACACAGGGTATTGGTGGGGAAACCTGAGGAAAAGAGACCACTTGGGAGACCCAGGCATAGATGAGAGGATAATATGTTGATCTTCAGAAAGTGGGTTGTGGGATTATGGACTGGATCGAGCTGGCTCTGGATTGGGACAGGTGGCGGGCACTTGTGAATGCGTTAATGAACCTTCGGGTTCCATAAAATGCGGGGAATTCCTTGACTAGCTGAAAGCCGGTTAGGATCTCAAGAAGGACTCTGATGCATGGAGTAAGTAAGTAAGTAATTTAATTATCTTTACATGGCGTTTCTTTAAGAACTGTTCCATGTAATTCTCCCATCTATGCCTCGGTTTCCGAGACACCACATTTAACAAGGTATAACGGCTATTTAATCTTGATACGTGCTACCAGTTCCAGCCGTCTCCACGCCACGTTATTTTTCAAGCACTTGTTTTTACATATGTCTCTGAAGAATTACATTATCCCGTCATGAAAGCGGGAGTATGTTGTAACACGAAATGCTTTCACTTCTTTCATGGCTCAGATGGTATTTTGAGCATAACCGGATCCCCGCAAGTAAATTCAGGCTCAAAAATGGAGCGAGGGCGAAAAATTGCTATCGTGACCCGAACCCATTATTAGCAAGCATGTGCAAGGGGAAGACTTGTAAATTTGGAGTAGGAGGGCCATATAACATTCATGGAGTGTAGCCATTAGAACCTTTGCATAAATATGCTATGCTGTTATTCTTGTTAAATACAAGATAACGATAATGGTGACTCTTTTCCCCCCCTTAAACGTAAGAAGAGATGTAAAAAAATTCAACTTGATACACAATTCATTCTTAGTATATTTCGTCAACCTCTACATGTTTCAGACTTATCTAGGCCTATCATCAGGATGTACAACCGTATGTATACAACATTTGTTACTTATTATTCTTTTTAGATGACTGTCTGTTGTCCTGCTTGGCCAACCAGGACAACAGACAGCCATCTAAAAAGAATAATAAACACTAATTGTTGTATACATACGGTTGTACCTCCTGATGATGGGCCTAGATACGCCCGAAACATGTAGAGGTTGACGAAATATACTAAGGGTAAGTTGTGCATCAAGTTGATTTTCTTTACAATAATTATATCGATAGGCATTTTCAACAAAACGGTAAAAAGAGTATAACAAAAATGCAGCTATGCGCACACTCCTCTATGGGGTTCTAACGATGGTGTGTGACATAATCTGACTGACTTACGGACATTTCTTTCCGTCGTTGTGTTTGATTTCAATGCATAAGATGGAAGAAGTCCATAAAATCGATGAGTTCAGTTGTATGAATACTGTGTAAGGACCGACCATTTGCCAGTATACCTTACCCTGTAAAGTTGACCACTAACACTAGTGGTAATTCATTTTTATTATAGTTCAAATTTGCCAAAATAACTCACAGCCCATTTTACTGCGAAGCTTTAATAAATAAAAGTAGGCAATTTTTGTTATAGTTTAAATAAATCATTGAATATTCGTACTTAATACTTCACTTGGATCAACATCTGAGCTTTTTCGACAAAAATAAACATTTCTCTGAAACACGATCCTTACTAATAAATACTAAAAATCGAGTGCTTACCGCATAGAAATCTTTTATAACTCCATTCTCAATAGCTTGTAGTACTGTTGCAGGATATAATCTCTGTTCATTTTGGGAATCATAAGAAATTAGTAAATACACCCTGTTGTTGAAGTGGAACGTTTAATACTAAAGAACACGTTATGTATATCACTGCGCTTTAAGTGGTTAAACGATTCTATCTCCGTAGGTGTTTCTGTGATATGTTGGGAACGTCATTTGTGCTGTAAAAGAGGGAAGTGAGTCCAGTGTCATTAGACCAGCAGTACTAATTTTAATGTCCTGGTTTTGGTAAGAATTTGTAGAAACATGCGCCTACGTTCCAGTTCTGCTCTGAGGCTGAGTGTAAATCCGTCTGGGGACAGATGCCTCTTGTGTATGCTGAAGACAGAAAATGGACGGATCCGTCATTCAGGGTGTATAACAAACTGTCTGATATAGTCCTCTGTTCGGAATTAACTTTGAGCAGACACACACCAAAAGAACATAAGTCATAAGCCCAAGTTTCAGTAAGGGTATTGGCACAAAGACTGTTCAGACGCGAAATGCGAAATGTTTGGTTCGAGGAAGTCATGTAAATGTTTCAGAATTTGCTTCATTTGAGAGAGGAAAATTGTGTTAGTTTCCGAAGAAATTTCCGACGACTTGGGAAAGAGAATTTATTTTTACCATCCAAATGTTACGTCACGAGGATTATTTTATTTTTTGTTGGTGTGGGTCCAAATAAAAGGCCTTAAATTAGACAACGATATATTCATTTCCTTCCTTCAGATATATTCCTCTCTTTTTATTTTATTTTGTTTTGTTTAAAGACAATGCCAGTATCTCCGTTTAGAGTTTAGGTGGTTGGCGATTAATGAAATAGTAATGAAATGGCAGGGAGCTTTCAGTTGGCCCATTAAACAGGAAATCACCTGGAGAAATTTAGGAAGACGGGAAAACTGTCAATTGTAATATTCGGTATTCCATCTCAAAAAGAAGCTAGAGCTTTGTTGTTTGAGTTAACTTGCTGCGTCTTTCTAAGTCTAGAAAAGAAAATAAACTGGACACAGTGAAGCAGCGTATGAATTCTGTACAGGAGAGCACGCATTAAGTGCCTTTATTCAGTGCGGCTGTGGGGAATTAAAATAAAAACAGGACACTGAAGTTTGAAAGCAGGTATCATTACTGCCTTCCTGTACCGAATGTAGGGTAGGCGTAGGGTAGGAAATGGGGCCGAACATGTCTTCGAGTTCGAGTGATTGATGAAACAAAGGAACCAATCGCGTGCAATCATGCTAAGGTAACAGGTTCTTCTCTATTTATACCGCCTCTTTCCTTCAGGCATATTTATTGCCTTTCTCCTGTATCTCCTCTCTTTCCCTCTAACTCCCTTAACTGCCGTCTTTCCTTGCTTGGATGTCTTGTTTAGTAGAAGGCGTAAGATAACCATTTTCCACCTGCTTCCTTTTTCATTATATTTTTTACTCTTCTTTCTTTTTTATGTTGTTTATTGTCTCTTCTTTGGCGTTCATCCCATGTCTCGTAACTAATACACGTGGAGGAGATGTTGAAGGTACACTTTGTTTGTATTACATTTGGAATTTTAAAACTTACTTGCTTTTTTCTTTAAACGAGTTGAAGTGACGTATTATTTAACGCTGTCACGGCTGTGAACGTTAAGATCGTGTTCCTTTGGACTGTAACAACATGGTCATGCCGGTGGATGCTTGGGGTTCGGCGGAGTATGCTGCCTATAATTTCAGGGATCACAAGTGTTTTCACAAACTTTGCGGCATCGAAGACCAAAATGTGAAAACTTCGTATATTAATGTTTTCTTATTTTATCAGTAATTTTGAAATATATATATATATATATTAAAAATTGTAATTTTGCCTGAAATTTCCCAGAATATCTCTGTGTTTAATTATAACATTGACTTCTACACGCTAACACAGAAGTTAGACGATGATAATACAAGTCTAGTCTACACAGGGTAAATATGCCATCTTATCGATTGCGTAGTTGATCCTCCTGGCAGATACATATCACTATCATGAGTGTGTCCAACCAACAATTAAGCACATTTTATTAAATGCTAACTTAATTTGTTGTCAAAAGATGAACTATAATGGGGCTGCTTTCCTTGACCTCCTCCCTGTGCATAAACAAAAAAGGGGTGACACGCGACACTCTTGCATACAACAACGCACTTTCTACACCTTCTAGCTCTTTCAACAGCTGACGGTGATGTAAGACAGTCTCCTGCGACGAAGGCTGACGTAAAGCAAAACTTCTAATTCTGGGGAATTTTACAGCAGTTTCTTTCACTTTGTCAGAGATGATTCCGAGCTCTATTTAGAT
>Ga0123355_10008526_pt1 | contig 15479 bp, 33 predicted proteins | sample TergutEmb28metaG_3_FD_89872 | JGI IMG/M metagenome (GOLD analysis project Ga0123355, IMG submission 89872) | Embiratermes neotenicus P1 segment gut microbial communities from Petit-Saut dam, French Guiana - Emb289 P1 | ecosystem: Host-associated > Arthropoda: Insects > Digestive system > Gut ... | reverse complement strand
CGGCGCGCTTCCGTCCTAGAACGCGATTATTTTTACAAATAACGCCCGCGCCGGTGGTCCTCGGCAAAATCAACCTGATCATCGCTCTTCTGGCAGCGTTCGCGGCGGGCTGGCTGACGTTCGACGTGCTCCGCCGCCGCTAAACCGCCGGCATGAACCGCTTGTAGCTCTGCGTCGGGTCGCTCGTCGTGTACACGCTCCAGTGCCGCCAGTTGTTCGGGCTCATCGCCAGGATGAGCGCCGCGTGAGCGTTCTGGGCGGGGTCCTTCAGGTCCCAGCTCGCAAACGTCGGATGCACAAGCACGTTGATTTGCCACAGCCCGATGGACAGTTCCGGGCTTGTATGCGGGGGCAGGTCGGTGCGCCCGCGTGTGTCCTTCACAGCCCACGGGCGGCCGCTGCTCTCTGCCATCGCGATTGCCGCGGCGGTGACGGGATCCTGGAACCCCGCCGCGGCCGCGAGCTGGCGGAGCTCGCTGAGCGTGAAGGTGTGCGTTCGGTCGGAAGGGACGGGCGGGGGCTCGGGCTCGGGCGACGGTCCGAACGTCGGCCCGCTAGGCGCGCTCCTGGAGGCCGACTGCCGGCCCGCAAAAAACGAGATGAGGCCAAAGCCCGCCCCCATCAGGAAAAACGTCCAGAGGCCATCGTCGTCGCTTTTCTTCGGGAGAGGGAGCTTGCGCTCGCGCGCGAGCGCGAGCGCATGAGCTTCCGCGGCGCTGCCGTTCTGCTCGCCAAACAACCCCAGGCTGCCGTTTTGCGGTTTAGCGAGCTCAGCTTTCGCCATGGGCGCCTCCGCTTGACTCTACCCGGACGGGTATGCTTGCGGCAAATGCGCACGCTCGTGGCCACCGCGATGGCCGTGCTCTGGGAAGTGATCGCCGAAGCGCGGCGCTCAGCGTGGGAAAAGGTAAGGCGAAAACGCGCTCCGAGTCGGGAACCTTTCAAAGGACACCCTTTCGACGTGCTCCGAAGCGTAGGCCGCCAGGTGACGAACCTCGGACGCCATGTGAGGAGCTCGCCCGGCGGCCATTTCCCCCACACCGATCGCGAGGAGCGCTGAAACCTGTTCGGCGACCATCTCATCACGCGTGGCAGGGGGCGACTTCGGGGCAAATCGCTTGATTTCGTCGCGCACCGCGGGCGGCAAAGGCGGCTTCGGAGCGCCGCCGCTCATCACCTGCAGCGTCGCGTCGCGAATGAACGTCGTGAACCCTTTTCCACGCTTCGCGGCCTCGGCCCGTACCGAGTTCATCTCCTCTACGGAGCGAAAATAAACCGAGGTGTGCTGTCTTGTCGGGCTCGGCTTTTTCCGCGGCTGCCGGGGTACCCTCGTTGCCTTTGCCTTCGCCTTTTTCCGGTCCATCTTGTTCTCCTGTCTGTCGGTCTTCCCACCCGCTCGAGCACCGAGCTCGAGCTTCCACCCATCTAGTCGTCGTCCTCCTCACCCCCAAGCGGACCCGACGGGTCCTCGTCGTCCAGGTAGGCTTTGCACGCTGGGGCGATGAGGACTCGGCTCGAGCACCTCCTCGAGCTCGCTTCGAGCGATGACCATTCGCGACTCGCAATACGCGCACAGCCGGAATCGCGCGTCGGGGCCCCCGATCCCGTCCATTCGCCCGGCGAGGTAGACGGCGTAGAGGTTCAGCATGCGCTGCTCGTGGATGAGGTCGCTCCGCAATTGCTGCTCTACCGAGCAGAGCAGGCATGCCACGGGGGTCACTGTCGTATCCCTCGACGTCGCATGTATTCGTCCTCCGCGTCCAACACCGCATCAATGTCCGCGTCGGGAGCATCCGTCGAACGCCGAACGAACTCCCGTAGGAGTGCGAAACACACATACCGTTCGGCGACGTGGCTCGCCGGGAAAAGGTCCGGGTGGTGGGCTCGGATTTCGGGCCCCTCGCTCGGCAGCACGCTCCAATCGTCTCCAAAGGCGACGGTGAGGCCCATGCCTTCGAGATAATCGCCGCTCGCCCGCAGGATCGCGCCCACCGCTTCGCGCGGCACGCCCGTTCTCCTGCTGCAAAAGGTCTCGGCGCCGTCCGTGTCGTAGGTGAGACCGGCCACGTCCTCGGACGTCGCCGTGAGCATGCGGGTCGTCATGGGGGAGCGCGACGCTAGTCGGCCAAACCACAGAAAAACCACGAAATAAATCTACTAAGCGAGCCCGCGTCACTTGAACGTGGGAGATCGCACAGCAATCAGTCCGTATCCATGAAGTGAAGTCCAAGCGCGGCAAGCGGCTCCATCGTCCGATCGATCGTCTTGGCGTCCAGGTTGTGAATGTAGATGCCGCCGAAGCCGGCCCACATCACACAGCAAAGCTGACGAAGCGAGTCGTCGGTCTTCGCCCACTCATGGTGATAGACGATGTCGCCCCGGTCGACTCCTGTCGCGATCCCAGCCGGCTCGAGCGTCCCGCGAGCGATTTCCGCGTCGATCACCGAGCCGATGGTCAAGCTCACGGCTGTCCTTTGAACGTGTGCGCGCGCACGCCGATGGGCGCATCCTCGGGACCGCGCCAGAATGGTTCAATCCAAATGAGCTTGCGGAGGGCCGATTTCGGCCCGTACGGCTGCATCCGGTGGTAGCCCGACACCATCACCTGGACGTTCGGGGCGCTTTTCGTTTCGCCTTGCATGTACTGCCGCACCCGCTCACGAAAATCGTGACGCACAGGCCGAGCGAGCACGTAGACGCGTGCCGTGGGCCCGGGCTCTTGTCGGCCGGTGAATGCCGAATTGATCCGATGCCGAGCTCGCTGTTCTTTCGGGGCGCGCACGTTCGTCGCGTCGGAAAAGGCGAGGCACGTGTTGACGACCAGGCGCCCGATGAGCGCCATGGCTCGCTCGTCGATGTCCGTCACGGTGCCCGCGTAAAGGTCGAACGAAGGGTGACTGCCTTCGAGGCTCGGAGGCAGGAGCTCCTCGGTCCGGACGCCGTAGCGGTAAAGGGTCGTCCCGAGCGCGCTGTGCGCGACGTACCCCCACGCCCAATCGAGACCCCGTGCCAGGTATTCCGTCTTGAGCACGAGCACGCTCAGCACGTCCTCGACGGCGCCGTCCTCGCCGCGGCACTGAATGAGCCCGTCGGGAATCTCGATGATGAACGCGGGGAAGGGGGGCAGCGTCGCGGCAACGGCCTCCTCGCTCGCGTGCGTGACCAAAAGCGCCGCAGCGTACTTGTGCCCGAGGCTGACCACGGGAAAGCCCGCCTCGGCCCAGCGGTACTGGCCCACGGTCTGGAGCTGGGCCGGCGCGCCGCCCGTCTGCAGGTAGCGCTCGATGACCTCGTGCCGGCGCATGCCGTCCAAGATTTCCCGGTCGCCGAACGGACCCTCGCCGAGCACCGTCAAAAGGTAGTGACCGAGCTTGAGGTTCGCAGTGCGGATTTCGGGGCCCGTGCGCGCCGTTTCGAATCCGCCGATCTGCACCGTCTCTTCGACCGAGCTCCGGCGAGTCACGGCTCGAGCCCTCGGTAGCGATTCGCGATCTCAGCGAGTCGACCGCGATCCACCGCCGGCAAGCTCGCTGCTTTTTCCACCGCGGACAGCGCCCCTGCTTGGAGCTTCGTCAAGAACTTCGTTCGGTCCACGCCTTCGAGGATCTGGGCATTGCCGTACATTCCCATGCCGTTCTTTCCGTAGTCGTGGAGCGTCGCCTCGTGCGCCCACGAGCCATTGACGATGTCGGCAAGAAAACGATTCTCCACTTCTTCCGCTGGAAGCTTCGTCCCAGCCGTTCGCTCCGCCGCGTTCTGGATGAATTCCAGGCGGAGCTCGATGGTCCCGGCGCAGTACGGCGCACCGCAGGCGCATGGGTGGATCGATTGCTCGATCGCCGCTCGAACGCCGAGCCATCCGTAGTGAATCGCGAGCTCGTCACCTTCTGAAATGGACCGAATCGCCCGAACGAGCAGCGCGCCCCGCTCGAGCCGATCCCATACGGCATTCGGATGACACGAGTGATTGATGAGATGCGCTCCGCATGCATCTTTGTCGACCGGATAAATGTGATGACCAGAGCGGGTCATCGCCGCGTATTCGTTGATAAAATCGAAGAGCGGCCGGTTCGTCCCATGAAGCCCGAAAAGCTCCTGCCGCGTCATGAGCTGACCGTGAAAGGAGGCCACGAAATCGCCTTTGTGAAAGGCGCGTTTCGCATACACACCGCGCAGGCGCCCGAGAGGCGTCTCGCGCTCGCCGATGGCGAGATGCGCGTTCGAGAGCGCCTCTCCAAGCTGTTTCTTTTCTGTCCAAGGTTTCATTTTGGATTTTCCTCGCCCCGGTCCCAAGCGAAGAGCGCATCCGACGGGGTATCGCTTAGCGCAGCGTGAACGGCGCCGATGTGCGCGTCGACTCGCCGGTTCGCATGCGCCTCGGTGAGGACGTCGCCGCGCTTGTCCGAGTAGCGATCCTTGTGACGTACGAGCTCGCCGCCGCGCCAGACGATGACGAGGTTCGCGTGGTGAAAGTCGTTGAGCACCGGATCCGCTTCGAAATGGCGCCGGGTCGTCGGACCCTTGGCGTCGAACTGGTAGACCGCAGCAAAGACCTTCAGCTTCGGAGGCGTGAAGCTCGGCGGATACCAGCCGAGCGGCAGCTCGAGAGGGCCGAACCACTCGACGAAGGGGTAAGGCGTGAGCCACTCTCGATCGGGCTCACGGACCTCGCCCGGGGGCACCGAATGGAAAAAATGAAGCTGAGCGGGCTGGTTCCACGGTCCCACGCCAGGCAAGTCGTCCCCGGTCTTGACGCGACGAATCCACCAGCCGGGCGCGCACGGAACAGCGCAAATCGCAGACGCGGTCATGCTTGCTCTCCTTGGTCCCATCGCCTGCGCCGCAAGCTTGGCGGAGCCTGCAAAAGGCTTCAGATGTTCGACGGTATCGATGAGTTCAGGTTCATCGCTCATGCCGCAAGCCTCCGGAGACCTTCGCGAATCAGCTCTTGCATGCTGCCTTTGCTCGTGTCGAGCTCCCCCACCACCCGGGCGACCACGCTCGGCTTGTAGCCCAATTTTTTCAAGGCGAACTGCACCCGCTCGGCGACGTCCGGCTCCGCGTCGCGGACGGGCGCCGGCTTGGGCGTGCGCATCTCGACGACGACCCGCGCACGGCGTGGCCCGACCTCGGGCGCTGCGCGCCGCACGTTCTTGGGCAGCGATTCGGGGAGCGCCCGGGCGACGAGGCGCGAAAGCGCGCGGAGCACGCCGGCCACGAGCTCGAGCAGCGCGGCCGCCACGGAAAGAATGCCAAGGAGAACGCGCACTAGCACCGTTACGGTTTTTTTGGCCGTGATTGGGCGGTTGGGACGGCGTTTCATACGCGTTCTCCTTGTGGCCTCAGTGTAGCCTCACTAACGCTCGTGTCAATAGTCCGGTCGATTTTCTTCAGCGACGTCGAAGAGGTGCCCGACCAGGCGATCGTCCTCGAGCAAGTGGCCCGGGGCGATAAGCACGCTTTGCCACCCGCGCTGGATGGGCACGAGCGTGACCTCGCAAGCCGCTTGCTCGCTGAGCCGTCGGCACGCCTCGCCCGTCGTCTCGAAGATGACGCCGTCGAGGACCGCCACCGACAGAGCCTTGAAAACACGCTGCCAATCATACCTTACATCGAATCGAAACATGGCTGATGGTCTCCTAGACTCACGACGGGCCGTGGCCCCTCATCGAGGCAATCGTGAGCGACATCACCACGGCGCCCCTCGCCGCGATCTTGAGGAAAACGGCCGAGTGCACAAACGAGCAGCACGTGCAGCCGAGACACGACCCTTTGCCTTCGTGATGCTCCTCCTGCGTGTGGGTGCACTCGCACACGCTCGAGCGGTCGATCGCGATCCGGAGCGTATGCACCGCCGCCGTCATCGTGGAGAGCGCTTTCGTGACACCCTCGATCGCGCGATCCATCTCGGCGGCCAGCTCTTGCTCTTGCTCAGTCATCATGCTCCTGCCGATTTTTCTTCCACGGATTGAACGGGACGCATGGGCTTTCGACACCCGGTGGAAGCTCCCACTGTCCGAGATTTTTCGAACCGCAGGAGGGACAGACCGCGTTCAGGGTGAGCCTGTTCCACTCGGAGCAGCCTCGGATAGTGCAGTGAAACTTTCGTTTGGTTTCGGCCAGATCGGTCACGGTTTCTTTTTCCGCGGAGGGCTGCCCACGCTGGTTTCCTGCTCGAAATCGATCTGCATGTTCGCCATCTCGAGGTCGTAGCCCGCCTCTTCTTCAAGCTTCTTGGAAAGCTCCGGCGACCAGGAGGCCCACGTGAACTTCGGGCACCTGCACACCTTCTTGCCTTCCCCGTGAAGGCAGTGGCCATGGCCTAACGGTCCGGCGTGAATGCCCGGCCCGTCTCCCAAATGCCCGCAGATGCAAAGGCTCCTCGGCCCTTTGAACGACGAGACGATCTCCCGCCGTCGTTCGGCTACGTCGTCGTCTTTTTTCACGCGCTTGCGAGCGGCTTCCGCCACTTTCGGCGGCATGTCGAAGATGACTTTTTCGGATAGGGGCTTCACCTTGGCTTTCATCGGTTAGGACTCCTCGTCTTGCAAAAGGGCGAGCGACACGGTGTCCCCCTGACCCAGCATTGGTTTCGCCTGCTCGAGCAATCCCCCTTGGATAAGGAGCGGGAGGACCTCGCCGAGGGTATGGCTGCCGTGCACAACGAGTTGCGACATGAATTCTTTGTCGATCGTGCTGACGCCGAGGGCCACGAGCTCGAGCTTGGCCTTGAGCATCAAAAGGACCGCGCGCCACCGTTCGCGCTCACGCTGCTCCCTGTGCTTGTCCGGGTCCCTGTTGCCTTGGGTCCGGTGACGGATCTCGGCCTGGGCCTGCTCGCGCGTCGGGAGCGGAATATCGAGCTTGTATTTCGCACCTCCCACGACAAACAGCACCATCGCGCGGTGGTGTTCATTGTCTTGGGCCGCCGCAAAAAAGCTGGCGCCGTGCTTGCGCAGGAGCTTCTCGATTTCGGCCCGGGAGTTCTCGACGGAGACCGTCGTCCCCTCGGCGTAGGTGCTCATGCCTCCACCGCTTTCTCAATCGTCGTAAGGGCGTTCTCGCCAAGCTGGCGAAGGGCGGTGTGTTCCTCCGTGAGCGCGAAGAGCCCCGCGCGCACCGCAAGAATCCAGGCGCGTGCCCGTTCCGCGTTCTGTTCCTCAAACGCCTTGAACAGGCTAAAGCGCGCCGTCTCGAAATCGGTGCGGTCGCGCCCATCCAGGCGCCTCGTGATGGAGCGCAGGATGTGCAGCTCCGGATCCACTTGCTCTCGTGTCTTCATTTTCGACTGTCCTTCTTTCTGTCGATGAGTGTTGCCTCAATTATTGAGGCGAGCGAATCCACTCGAAATCGTTCGACACGGCGGGTTTCGCGAGTCCTGCTCAACCTCGACCCGCTCCTCGTGAAGACGCGCGGCTTGCTGCCGGATCGCGGCGTCGCGCTCCGCATCCACTCGCCGGCAGTGCTCGCGCCACTCGCCGACAAGTGTGCTCGCAAGGAGCAGCACGGAGAAAAGCCACCCGACCCACGTGCCGCGGCGGTCGTGCCGATAGAGGTGCACGACCTCGACGACCTCAACACGAATGACTGCAGGCTCTTGCATGGTCATATTGTAGCCTCACTGAGGTAGCATCGCAAGCCGCGCGCCCTAGCGTGTATCCGCGCGAACGTTCACGGAAACAACGACGAAGAGCCGCCCTTCGCGCACAATGGTCGCCGAGATATCCAGGCGCTTTCGCGCCGACCGGTAACGCCAGCTTTGAGGCTCGCCGCTTTTTACGAGCCAGGCGTCCAAGAGAAGCGCCGTCAGCTCCTTGCGTGCTCCCTCGATGAGCAGCCCGGAAAACTCCGCGTAACGCTCCGCCGCGGCGTGCGTCACGAAAAGGGCGCCCGTCTGGGCAAGGGTGACGCGCGGCTTGGGCAGGGCCTCGACTGCGGTGTGCGCGCGGTCGTCCCATTCGTGGAGCGATCCGTCTTGCTGGCGATACGCGTGCTTGTCTTCCCGGTGCCCGGCGGGGCGCTCGCAAGAGCGCCGTCCGCCGGGGGCTTTGGAGCCGCAGAGGTTCATAGGCTGCAGCTTGCCTGCACGGGACCGCCATCGTCGAGGTCCTCGGACGGCAAGTCGGCGATGCAGTCACGGATGATGCAGTCCGGCAGCTCGCAGCGCTGACCCACTCGGCGAATTGCCGCCGCCACGTCGTCCTCTTCCTCCAAGAGTTCGCCCTCCGCGCGATCCTCGGTTCCGGTCCAGGCACTGGCGGCGTCGAGCCGCGCGTAGACGAGCACTCGTCCGGTGCCCATGTGCCGGCGCACGACCAGGCGGTACTCGTCGAGCTCCCCTTGCGCGCTCGCCTGGCTGTGGCGCGCGTAGTCGCCATTCGTTCCCCACGAGTCGCCTTTTGCGCTCGCGAGCTCCGGCCACACAGCCGGCGTAACACGAACGGGAGCGCGGTCTGTCAGCACGATCTTGATCTGCGTGTCTTGCGTTTTCATCGATCCAACTCCGATCCAAGGTGGACCCCGTGTCGCCGCGGGGTTCGACGCGCTCATGCGTCGAGACCGGGCTGGGAAGCCCGGTCTCGAAACGTCAGCGATGTCCTCCCTTGTAGGCGCGGCTCAGGCTTGTCCAGCCATGGCTCGTGACCTCTGGGAGCGCCTTTGCGGCGCGCACCGCGCCGGCCGTGTCCACGGTGCGCACGAGCAAGAGCCCGAGCAGCACCACGATAATCAAGATGCGAATCATCCTCGTTCTGCCTCCTGCTCGAGCGCTCGCATCGCACCGCGTAGCGCCTCGGCTTTTTCTTCCTGACCGTTCATGTCGTGGGCTTTGACGAGCCCCCGAAGCTGGGCGAGGACCGGCGCGACCAGCTCCACGCGCGCTTTGCGCGCGCACTCCGAGCAGATGCGCGCCGGCCTCTCCTTGCACATGGTGCACTTGTTCGCGGCTTTGCCGATGCGCGTGCACACTGCGAAGCAGCGCCGCACGCACCGCGAGCAGATGAGCGACACCTCGATCGTGCCGCTGTCATCGACGACCCCTCGGCGCTTGCCTTTTTGAAAAGGCTCGCCGCACGCGGAGCAGGGCCGCCGGCTCACGGCTTCTCAACCTCGGCAAGCGCCTCATCGATGGCGCTGCGCAGGGCCAAGAGGTCGGGCTTTCCCAGGAAGGCGTCCGCGTAGAAAAACGAGGCTCCCTCGCTCCCGTCCGTGCGCCTGACAGGCGCGTGAATCTGCAGCGCCCAGCGAGGCGTCTCGTCCCTCTCGACGCTCTCGAGGTACAGGCGAACGGCCTGCCTCCGGGGAACATGCTCGTTCTTGAAGACGTACGCGCGGGCAACTGGTCTAACGAAATTGATGCTCATTCTGTCCGTCCTTTCTGTCGTGACAGTGTAGCCTCACTGAGGCTACAAGTCAAGGTCGTGGCGAAGCGGCACAATCGCGGCCTGAATGCCGCGGACCGAGTTCAGGGCTTCGTCCAGGTTCGCGCGGCAATCTTCCGAGGTCTCGCACGACTCGGCGTTTTTCAACGCGGCGAGCAAGAGCTCGGCGTCGTGCACCACGTCCACAAGCGACGCCTGGACGTCATCGAGAAGGATGCCGGTATACGTTTTGGCCATAGGCTTCAATCCTCCGGTTCGATCGGTTCGTCCACGACAGACGCGTACGTGCTCGCATCGAAGATGCCCGGTTGGTACGTCGACATCGCGGCGTCTTCGCAGTCGTCGCAGACGCGACAGCATTCGATGCCGCGTGCGTCTTTGAGCCACCAGCTATTTTCCTTGGTGTGGCTTTCACGGTGGGAGTCGAGCTCTTCCCGGGTAATTTTTCTTGACTCCTCCTCGACGTGGACGCGCGAATGGCGCAAGAGCTCAACCCAGCGATGGCGTGCCTGGATGATCTCGTTCGGGAGCGGCTCACCGTACGTGCGCCGGACCTCGGCCATCCACGCGAGAAAGGATTCGAGCAGCAGAAGCGAAATGCCCTGGTCGTCCATCTCCGGAAAGTCGGCCGGAACTTCCGCGGTGATCGTGATCGTTCGTATTTTCATGAGATCATCCTTTCCTCGCGTCCTCGCGTAGTAGAAGGGATCGGCCGGCGCCTTCGCTTCCGCCGCACGAATCGCGGCGTCGAGCTTGGCTCGGAGGTCCCTCGCGTCGGAAAGGGCCATCGTGAGCAGCATGTCCGCGTCGTCTCGCTCGCGTTCGAGCATGACGCGCACGACCTCATGGCCAGTCGGCTCCACGCTGACGACCACGGCGAAAAACGGCATGCAGCGCGAAAGCGCGTGGCCCCAGCCCTGAACGAGCATCCTCGTCGTCGGCGGCTTTTTCACGGCAAGCCCCCGATCGCCTCGGCAATCCGCCGCGCCTCGTACCACGCCGCGGGGCTCGCCATGCGTTGCCAGGCGCCGGCCGTCGGCGACCAGCGAAAGCCGGCGCGCTTCAGGCAACTACGCACCTGCTCGGAGGGCTTGCCCGGGAAGAACACCCGGACGCGGTTGTCGTCTTCCTCGATGCGCACCTCGCCGATCGTCACCGGCTCGACCGGCGGAGCAGCCTCCTTGGTCTGGAGCAGGGCGATCCGGGCGCGCACACGGCGAATCTCGGCGCTGTTGTTCGAGAGCTCATAATCGGCGAACCCGGTGCGGCCGCAAAAGTCAGGCTTGCGAAGGTCCGCGACGGACGCCTCCTTGACGCCGATGGCTTGGGCGATCTCGGCGTCGGTTTTTCCAGCTCGGAGCATGCGGTTTCCGGTCCGCATGCGCTCCTGCAGGGCTTCCAGCTTTTCGAGTTTTTCTTTCAGCTTGCGCACCGCTTCCGGATCGTCACTGGAGATCGCGGTCGACGTCTCGGAGGCGCTGGCGCGCCGCTCGAGTTCGTCGGCCTGTTGCTGAAGCTCGAGCGACTTTCGGAACGCGGCATCGATGCGCGCGAGGTCCCGACGGTGCCGCTTCTCGCTGTGGTGTCCGACCAGGATCGGCGTGCCATTCATGCAACCGAGAAGTGCGTCGTACTTGTGGCCGACCGACTTCGCGGCGCTTTCCAGGCGCGCGGCCCGGGCGCGCATCCGTTCGATGCGCGCTTCCTTTTTTTCCTCGTAGGCGTTCATTCTGTCCGTCCTCTCGTGGTGTCAAAACAAACGGGAAGGGATCCCAGGCGAGTGTTGAGGCGAGGCTCCGTCCAGCGCCATCTCGGCGATGAGCTGAAGGCGGCGCACTTGCGGTTTGGCGGTTTCCTCGTCCTGGCCGAGGAGCAGGGCCAGCACCTGCAGGGCGACCGCTCCCTCGCGCTGCTCGGAGGAAAGCAGCGTCCACCCATTGCCCCACTTGTCGCGGGCTCGCTTGACGCACTCGCGGGCTCGAGCCGCCGCGGCTCCGCGAAACGCGTCGGTTTGCGGCGCCGGCTCCGCGGTACGTTTTCGGTTCACGTACGCCGTGATCGCGTAGTTCGGAAGGGCCGCGAGCACATGACACACGATGCAATCGGCACCGGGCGCGTGGCTCGAGTGATCGCCCGACGCGTCGTATTTTTCGATCGCCTCGGTCACGTCTTGGATCAGTGTGTCGATCGGGGTTTTCATCGTTCCGTCCGTCCTTCTTTTTCGTAGGTTCCTGAGTGACTGCAGCAATCGGTGCACTGCTGCCTCGAGCCGCCGCGGCATGCCTGGAAAAGGCGGCACTTCGAGCGGCTGTCCATGAGGCGGCCGCAGGTGGCGCAGCAGTTTTCAATCGTCAGGCTGACGAGTTCCCGGCCCACCAAAACGACGTTGGGCTTGATTCCGCCCGCCTCGCGGGGCTCGTTCCAGCGGTGCTCGCACGCGGAACAGCGCCACACGAGGCGGTCGGTGCGCACGACGACGAGCACGGGGGCACTCCCGCACTCGGGACAATGCCGGTCCGGGCTCAATGCAGCACCTCGAAGGGGCAGCGTCCGGACGGGACGGGGGTCGAGCTCGTGCTCACCCCGTCATCCCAGGAAAGGCCACAGGCGCCGCACGTGGCCCGCGCCGTCGCCGGCTCGCCTTCACGAAGCGGCTGGACCGGGAAGTCCGCCGGAACCTTGGGCGGCTCGCGCAGGAACCGGTCCAGGTGCCCCGCATCCGCCGTGAACGGATCGCACTCCCCTCCGGTGAGCGCGTCCGCCCTCACGAACACGCGCTCGCGCCCAAACGGCCGGCAGTACCCCCCGTCGATTCGATGGGGCCAGTAGTCGAGCGGAGCCGCGTAGTAGAGCGGTCCCGCGTGGCTCTTGAGGAAAGAAACCACCTCCGACATGCTCGAAAAGCCTCGGAGGTCGCTTCGCTTTTTCGGTGTGGTGTCCATGGTCGCTCCGTCGTTCTGTCCATCGTAATGTAGCCACACTGAGGCTACAGTCAAGCGGTCGTCTGTTTCTTACCTCCTCCCACCAAGCGCATTGCCTTGGCCCGGGGTTTCAGCTCCTGGCGCTTCGCCGCGCCGACGATTTGCTTCGCTAGGGAAACGATGTGCGCGTGGTTTTCCTCCAGCGCGGTCAGATCCGCCACGCGAGCGCGCGCGATGCCGAGGTCGAACTCCAGCTCGCCCACCTTGCGCCGGAGAAGCGCGTTCTGCGTCACGAGGCGTGTGTTCTCCGCGCGAGCCTGAGCACGCACCTCGCGAGACTGCTTGACCTCCTCGTCGCTCCGGACCACGGCCAAAGCTGTGTCCGGGGGCTTGAGAAGCGCCTCCACGGCAGAAACTACTCCGTCGTCGTCGGTCTCGAGCGCGTTCTCTACGTCGTTCAGCAGGTCTCGCGTCGAGTCGAGGTCCGACTCGACGTCGCCGAGCCGTTCTGAATCGGCGCGCGCCGACTCGGCCTCGCAGGAGAGGCCCCCGAATGCATCGATGGCCCGCCCGTCCACGTCGAAATGCAGCTCGCTCGCGACGTCGAAGAGCGTCTCGTACGCATCGATGAGCGCGCCGCGGAGATCGCCGTCGGGAATCTCGCGCGCCAGCGCCCAGGCTTTGGTGTGGCTCATCGAATGACCTCCCACTGACGAACAGGCGACCCCACTGGCGCAGAAGCGTCTTGCACCGTCACCACGGCAAGGCACCGCTGCGCTTGCTCGACGCACGCCTTCGACACAAACCGCCGCTGCTCGAATCGATCGGCCACGAGACGAAGCTGGCGAGCGATCTCGGTGACGTCCATCATTCGCGTGTCTGCGAATACCTCAAGCGTGAACTTGAACGCGTGCATCGGTTTCCGTCCTTTCGATCGGAATGTAGCCACATTGAGGCTACAAGTCAAGCTGGATAATCGCGCGCGAGCCAATACCTGAGACCGCTGGCGATCCGGCGAAGCTCCCGCGCATCTTTCGCCGTCCAGCCGTGCGCGCCGAAGTCGGCGAGCTTGGCATCGCTTTCGACCTGGCCTAGCGCGCACCGAACCACCGCGGCATCGGGGTAGACGGCCCCCGAATCGTAGAAGCTCGCCACGGCGTACACACTGCCGCTTCCCTTCCCGTAGGAAAAGTCAGTGCCCCACGGATACATGAGAGCAGCCAGCCGAGGCTTGGCGACCCGCTGACTTTTTCCAGGTTCGGCCGGCTCACTTTTTCCAGGCGACGGCCGCTCACTTTTTCCAGGTACGCGTCTCGCTGACTTTTTCACGGTTTGCCCCGCAAGCGGCGCTCGGCCGCTCGGACCACTTCTTGCGCCTGAGACGTCGAAAGACCGAGGTCCCGCAAACGGTAGAGCGCGCTTGCCTGCCAGCTCCCCCCGGTGACAAGCACCTGTAGTCGGCGATCGCGCACCGAATGGCCGTAGCGAGGCTCACAGCTCGCCGTCCGGGTTGTCGTCGCAGTAGCCGTCTCCCTCGCTCACCTGCTCGGCGCTCGCCCCGTGGATGGCCCATTGCCGCCCACAGCGCCGGCACGTCACCCATTCCCGGCCGTGCTCCACGTCCGCCTGAAGGTTCTCCATTCCGTGCTGAGGCTCGGGCACGGCCAGGATCGCGCTTGCCGCCTCAGTCGCTCTGTCCAGCTCGTCCATGATGGTCCTCTGTCTTTCGGGGTGCGGCTCCACTGCCGCGCACAGCCCGGGAGACTCGCGCCCCCCTCTCCCGGCCTGTACGCGATCGGTTAGCTCGAGCTCGGCTCGCCCGTCTCCGGCTTGACGTAGGTTGCGATTTCCTTCGCTCGCCACTGCTCACGCATGCGATGGAGCGCCTGTTCGAACTCCTCCGTGAACGCCGCGTCTTCGGCGGACATCACCCCTTGCGTCCGGGCATGCGCGGCACCGAATATCAGGCGCGAAAGCGCGGCAGAAGGGGTGCCCGCCATCAGGTAGGCGCGAAACACCTCACTTAGCAGCTCGCCCACGTCTTGCGGACGAATGCTGACCGTTCGGGGATCTTTGCTCATGGGCTCAACCTTCCTTTTCATCCCAATGATCGTGGTACTCGAAGAACTCCGTAAACGTGGCGAGGCGATCGGCCGGCGACAGGCGAGCCCACGCGAGGCGAAGCGCGTCGAGCAAGTCACCGACCTCATGCTCTGGCTCGCTTTCCTCGCCGTGGTGTTTCGCCGACGATTCGATCTGGTCCAGCAAATCGTCCACGTCGGCCGGTGCGGAAGCGTCCCGCACGATCGCGGAGTCGATTGCCGCCTCGCTGGGAAGGCAGGAAAGCGCCGCGTCCTCGACTGCTTCGCGGAACTCGGACCCTTCCACAGCATCGACCACAGCCAGGGCGACCTGGCGCGACAGGGGGCGCCGGAACTTCAGCTCGAGCTTGAACTCCCTGCTGGCCATGGGGCTAGCCGCTCCTTTCGTAGTCAAGGCGCTCGCGCTCGCACTCCTCGATAAGCGCCTCGTCCGCCAGCTCTGCGGCGACGACGCGCAGGTACGGATCGCGCCTGCTGTTCACGCCAACCATTCCGAGGCTGGCGCGCGGCCGCTCGAACTCGTCGCGAAGCACCGCGCAAAAAATGTAGACCGGTGGATCGTCGGCCGGCTCACCGTCCCACGGTTCGATTTCATCCTCCCAGGTGACGCGCCAGCCGCGCGCCTCGGCTTGCAGCTCGGCCCGGGCCAGGGCGATCGCGCAAACCGCGCGACGTCCGACCACATAGCCCGCATGCTCGTGAAAAAAGCGGAAGCGCTCCGCGAGTGTCGGTTCCATTCTGGTCTCGTCCTTTCCTGTCTCGTGCAGCTCGACGCTGCGCACAGCCCCGGCTCCACCGGGGCTGTACGCGGTCAGGCGAGGCGCTATTCCCGTTTCCCGTCGGAGGACCACACAAACTCGCCGTCACGGGTAATCACTACGCGCCTGGCTAGCGGCGCTCGTCCGTCATCAGCATGTCTTCCGTGTCTTGAACGAACATGAGGCCAAATTCTCGCGTTTTGATGATGCACCCCCGGCGTTGCGAGGCGCGGTCAGGCAGGCAGAAAAGGCCCCACAGCGCGCTAGTCGACGTATAGGCGATTTGCCTGTAACCAAGGCGCCTGGCGATCCGCTCCG
>Ga0123355_10008525_pt1 | contig 15480 bp, 15 predicted proteins | sample TergutEmb28metaG_3_FD_89872 | JGI IMG/M metagenome (GOLD analysis project Ga0123355, IMG submission 89872) | Embiratermes neotenicus P1 segment gut microbial communities from Petit-Saut dam, French Guiana - Emb289 P1 | ecosystem: Host-associated > Arthropoda: Insects > Digestive system > Gut ... | reverse complement strand
GTATGTATGTATGTATGTATGTATGTATGTATGTATGTATGTAAGTATGTATGTATGTATGTATGTATGTAAGTATGTATGTATGTATGTATGTATGTATGTATGTATGTATGTATGTATGTAAGTATGTATGTATGTAAGTATGTATGTATGTATGTATGTATGTATGTAAGTATGTATGTATGTATGTATGTATATATGTATGCTTGCATGTATGTATGTATATATGATGTACGATGTCAGTATGATGAATAAGGAGGTATGTACATACAAATGTTGATATGTACCTATGTGCCCGTAGGTATATGTGTGTATATATACACTAAGATACAAAGGATGTCCATTTTATCATGTCCTTGAGGGTGGCAGATCACTAAGAAGACCTAAAAATAGATGGGAGGACGATGTAAAGCGCGACATAACAAGGATGAAAATAACAAACTGGAAGGAATGCATCAGAAACCAGACCAAATGGAAGAAACTCATTGAGAAGGCCAAAACTTCTCTGAAGTTGTAGTGCCTCAAGAAGAAGAAGAAGAAGAAGTCTATATGTATGTATGTTTGTATATATGTATGTATGTATGTATATATGTGTGTATGTATGTATATATGTCTGCTTGCATGTATGTATGTATATATGATGTACGATGTCAGTATGATGAATAAGGAGGTATGTACATACAAATGTTGATATGTACCTATGTTCCCATAGGTATATGTGTGTATATATACAGTAAGATACAAAGGATGTCCATTTTATCATGTCCTTGAGGATTGCAGATGCCATGGAAGCTTTTATCACATAGAAAGCCTATGTCTGCTAGGAATTTAGGATCTGTTCTTCCCCAGCAATTCAACTACCTGATTTCACATAAAAGTCTCAAGGTGTGCTAAAGTCATGGTGGAACGTGCTTCGAATATGATAAAGATCCCATTCTCAGTGAAACAATAAAACTGGCACTCTGTACTTCCATTTTTCATTTTATGAACGAGTCTAATAATGGCACACACCAAAGGTACACCAAAACATGTAATCATGTAATCGGTTACATAAAATACAAGAACAGATGTAGATGGAAACAATGCAGGAATTGTTATATGTGAATGTGAATATATATTCTCATATGTGAGTATAAATTCCTGTGTAAATTTCAGTAAGAGAAGAGAAAGTAATAACAGTGCACTTTAATCTAAGACACACCTGCACAACATCCCTGAGCTGGGTATTAGGATCCATTGCCTTTACAATTCTCCCAACATGACGCAAGGCCAACTGACATTGCTTCCTCACTCCTCCATCCACCAACTGCATGGTCCCAGGAACCAAAGCAATTTGGCCAGCCACATATATTATGTCTCCCACCTAGAGGAATTCCATTATTAAAAAGTAGTAACAAAGAAAGAGTGCATTTCTTGTCACTGTGGTACACTACATTAAACTGGGAGTTGATGCCATTCTCTGGCGTTCTCAGACTGCAAGTGACTCAAAATTTTAAAATATCCGAACTTTGAATACAAATATTTAGTATAGTGCATGACAAATCTAGGTGTAGCATTTGAAACTACATGGAAAAGCAGATGATAATGAACATTTGTAGAAGGAGAGAGAGAAGCAATTCATGAGCAGCACTTGTCAGGCCTCTTTCCTACTGCACACACTTCTGCTCCGAAAGATCTCTTACCATTATTGTTACATTATTTGAATTTTGTGAAGAAATTATTATTGTTATTGTCATCACCATCTTTATCATCGTCATCATCATCATCATCATCATCCTTGCCATCACCACTATCAGGATCAATGAGAAAAAGCGTTCTGCCAGGATTATCATCACCTTCTTGCAAATGTATTGACTACACAGCCAACTAGTAGCTAAGAGAGATAAAGATATACTATTTGCACTGGCACCAAATTTCTCCAAAACTGTGCACGTTTTGCAGCAGGCACCTTAACACTAAATATGCCAAAGGTGAATACAAAGTTCCACAAGGTTTTTTAAAACTCCTCTATGTATGTAATTAGAAAAACTTTACTTTTAGGCAAAAAAGAATACTGACTTTGTAAAGTAAATTCATGAAAATAGTAAGATACTTTAAACACAGAATCCATTAAAATTTTAAACCTATACTCTTAATGGACCATCTGCCTGGACCAAAATAGTGTGACAATTGTTAAAAAAAGTATAATTCTAATATGCAGAGTTTTACTGCACTTAGATAAAGAAAGTGTGTTTTAGTGAACAGCAAGTTTTACTGTATAATCTAATCTTCACCAATTTACTATTTGGCAAACAGATGCCGAGCTCCAGAAAGATGTACACTGGAGTGTAAATTCTACTTCCACCCCTCCTCCATCTTCAGTGTGCTGCTTCACATATTTAGTGTGTGTAATTCATCATTTTGCAATTACACTGTTACTGAACTAAATACTGAAGAAACCTGTACTCAGTAAAACAGTGTAACTTTACAAAACTGCTGATCATGTATAATAATGTTACATGACAAAATACATATGCATAAAGCAAAATACAAGGTAGTTCAAATATGACCGGGACTGTTTGTGTGTAAATCTGGCGACATCAGTCCCGGTCACATTTGAACCACCTTGTACTTATATGTGTTAACCATTAATTAATACCACAACTCTGCTTAAAGCTGGTAATCCTCTCTCTGGTCTAAAAATCAAAATATTGAGGGTATCTTCTAATGAGGGTTTTACTTCTGTTTCTCTTGCAGTACACAAAATCCATAAATAATTATGATACATGCACTGTCAGTTTTTGATATCACAGACATTAAATGCTGGGGACCCACTGTTAGTGTACGACATCGGGCACGTTAAACATTACATACAGGAAAAAGTTAGCCATAATACAGTACTGTGAGATCCATTCATTCTACCATTATTAATAATTTATTATTCAGATTATACTTACCCTCACTGCTTGGCTGTAAGGTCCAATATTTGCTGGGGCCCAATGAGACACTCCTTGGACATGCATAGTATGTCTCTTATATCGCTGACTGCTCTGTTCATCAACTTGTTGGGTAGGTGTTCGATAGCCTAAAACCTCCAACAAAACAGGTGTGCTTGCAGGCAGAGGTACCTCTACACAGATGCGAACAGGTGGGTTACTCCCACGAAATAGTTTCAGGTACTCTGAGTTGATTGCAGTGTAATGACGCATGTCACGAACATACAACGACACTGCTACCAAGTCTCCAATTGTTAGTAACTGGTTTGTGGCAATGGCTAGAAATAAACAGAATTTACCAATTATAATAAGTATGGGATGTGACTTGAGGTTTTTCAATAATATCTGCAAGACTGAAAATGTAAGTTAATGTATGCCAAGTTGAGCAGTGTGGGCAATGGTTAAATGCAAGGTCTGCACATACTGAAGATATGATACAGCATCAACCTCAGAAGTACTAGACTCAGGTACCTATGGTCCGGCTGTATGTATTTACTTAGGTCTAACATCATCAGCTCCAATCGCAGTTCTGTTGCAGTATCACGGTACTGTATAAAAAAATTATTTGAGTTGCTCTATTCATGATTCATTAACAGGAGTAAAAGAGGGGTGAGACGTTAGTTGGTTACAAGCAGTTACAGAGTGCACATAATTCTGTGTTACCTGCTGTTACCTGCACAAAACACTGTTCTCCACCTTGTATTCATACTGTATTTTGGCAATGTCTACGATAGGAAACCGCAGCTATCTGTAGTTAAGGACATGAAACAACACACAATTTATGGAAGTTCATGACAAAAGAGGTATTAAATGAAACAAAAAATTCCATTTATATGCCTGTTCAAGAGTATAATGGTCCTGAGTAATAGCTATGGAAAATCTCGGAGAGACAAGGAAGCTATGGCAACCCCCAGCAATTACTTAGTGTGTTTCCCCAAGTTTATGTGTATGCAATTTCTACACCACATCCAGGAATTAGGGAAACATACAAACCCATTGCACAATCTAACCAAATCTTTTCATACAGGGAGATGGAAGTTAGGATGCGGAAAAATGTTTAATTCCTTGACAGTGCAAGAGAAACCTCACTGACAACAGCATTATCACTAGTAAGGAAGGCAGAGTATACTTAAAATTTACTAACAAAAAAAAACTAATTACTAAAATCACTCCAATATTTACATATTACATAAATCTAAATGTACAATAACTTTCAACTGAGGCTTTTAACTATTGCTTTCCTTCCACTTTCACTGTCTAACATCTGATAAAACTTGACCTTCAATAATTATGCTTGTTTCACACAGAGCCTCAGGACTGAATACAATAGGTTTCTGTTCATCCCTTACACCTGAAGACAGAAGAAGGTCCAGCTTCTGACACAAACTATGATCATGGACAAAGACCAAATTACAATTCTTCATCAACAATTAATTCCATTGTATACTTTCAGTATGGCATTGAGAGTACCTGACATAACATGTTTCCCTACAACACACTACTTCATAGACAAGATAGAAAGGATTTATCCCACACACATCTCCTATCACTATATTTCCTCAATTCCAAGATACCCCTGATTATAAGATGCACACCTGATTCAGTAGTACATTTTCAAAGAAAAAAAATTGTGCATTACAGTAAGAACAGTAAATGTTCAAACACAGGACTTCTTTTTTACTAATAAATAAAAACACAAAGCTAAAGTTTGAAATTAAACAAATCCAGTCTCACATCCTGAGTGTAAAGATTCTTCTATGGTTACTCTGTAGATCAGAAATGATCCATATGCTACCACCCTCTGTGCCATCAAATTCATTTTGCAATGAAGCGTTTCTAGAACAACAATAACTGAACATTCAACAGTGCCAACCATATGCACCCCCAATCCTCTTCTGGATTCTTGATTGTAAGAAAGCATTTTAAAGATGCAACAATGAACACAAATGTAACAACAAAACAATCTCTGATCACGAAGTATTAGTCAATATTAAACCTACGCAACTCTTGAGGTTTTCATAGCAGTGTGGTGGAGGACTCCATTCTTCTGAGACATGATGCAGTGTCACAGGGTAAGCAGTTTCCAGTTTTTCGAAGGTACATGCTGACTTAAGTTTCAATGGCCAAGAGGTCCAAGAGAGATGCCAAAACCAGACCAAAGGACAGGAATAGACAGTGAAATCTCTTTCTAACAAACACTACAATAATTTCATTTCAAAACATTTCTCTCCAGGTCCACCAGTTTACTACAAGGGGCAGTATGAAAGTAATGCTTCCTATTTTTGTCTCAGCAATTATAATCACAATCACAACAAAATTTACATATATCATGGAACCTGCCTTTACAAAGTTGAGAGTATTTTCCACAAAGCCTTCTTCATTAGCAACACACTTTTTCCCTTTTGCATGAGATGCTATATGCTGGTCATCTAGAAATCTTTATTGAAGCATCAGATCTCTTCGCACATGCTGTGTTTCAGCTCACTGTCATCCACAAAATGTTGTTGCTGGAGTGCATCTTTGGAAAGCCAGAAAGGAGGAGGTCAGAGGGTACTAAATCAAGACTGTAGGGACAATGAGGGATAGCAGTTCACTCACTGTTGCAATCATGGTGTGTGGTATGGCATTGTCATGCCGGCAGAGGACGTGATTCATCTTCCTGTTTCATTCAACCTTGGGAATTTGTTGTTTTAACTTCCTAAATGTTTGCACATATTGCTCTTGATTGATTGTGGCACCTCTTTTCATGAATTTCACTAAAAAGATTCCTTCACAATCCCACAAGACACTAGCCATGACTTTACCAGTAGAAATCTGCACTTTGAATCTGTTCTCCCTTATCTGCCCTACAGTCCCAATTTAGCACTCACAGACTTCCATTTTTTTTGGCACCCTGAAGGATGCCCTCCAAGGAAGCCACTTTGGTGATGATGAGCTGCAATTTGGCACCCTGAAGAGCTCTGACACTTCAGCAAACAGTTTTACAAGACCAGTATACAGCATCTCTCACAAAGGTGGAAAGAGTGTGTTGATAGTGAAGACTCTGTGGAAAAATTATCTCAACTTTGGGAAGGATGAATCACATATACTGAAATTTCATTACAATAGTAATAATAGTTTCTGCGAAAAAATCTACTTTTGTACCAACCTTCGTATATGTCGTTACCTAAAAATGTTTCACTTTATCAAATACCATTTATTGAAAATTTCAGTTTAACGCAATTAAAATCATCCTGATTTTTAAAAAAATCAAACAACGAAATCTGTAAAAATAAATCAAACAATCGACTGCTGCACGTACCAGAATAGAGGCACGGGAAAGAAATGAATAATTTAACTATGTTCATTACGAAAAACTATGACTACTGGAGGTCCATGGAAATAAAAACCTGGTCTCATATTTAACAACAATCCAGGAGCGCCACCCATGCAGCACTTCACACATTGCTCCCGAAGAACATGAACACTTAAGGCGCACTTACTCTAACCATACAAACAAAAGTAGAAATTCTGACGGAGTCAGTCAGCGAGCATTTCGATTTATCTGAAATACGAATGCAGTTTCATTAGATTCGATCATTACCACACGACTAAATCACAAAGCTCAGGTTATGTGTATTAGTAAATGCTGGGTATCTGGTTACACAATCACTGAACACTGTGGTGAATGACCCACTGCTGCACCAGCAAGCTCGATCCACTCTGCAAAATGCAATTTAGGAGAAGCAGAGGTTGGCTCCACAACTTGTGAGAACACAACGGGCATCTGATACAGAACAGTCTGCAGTACATAAAGTGACGCTGCCAGGGATGTTGCATCACAATGGAGAGGGGATCAGCTGAAGGAAGTAATTAAACAGTACTCTCTGCATGACATGTGAACACCAACAAAACATACCTGTTTTACAACCTGATGCCAAATAAAACACCAGAGTTCAAGGGCAGACAATGCACAGGCAGTAAAAATTCATGGAAAAGGATTAGTTTGCTATTGCATACAGACTTGACTGGTACTGATAAATTACACCCGCTAATTATCGGACATTATAGATGCCCACAGTGTTTCAAGAATGTACATGATCTGCCTTGTGAACATCACAGTAATGTAAAAGCCTCAATGACAGATAATGTTTTAAAAACGTGGATTTTGTCATTAGGAAGCTGAATGAGAGCAAAGAAGTGCAAAATTCCGCTTTGACAACTGATTGGCACACAATATATATATAAAAAAAAAAGTATCTACAGTTTTTTTCCACATTATCTCATGAAAGAAACAATTTTTGCAAGAAAGCTATTGAACAAAAAATGTGTTTTGATTTTGTCTATAGTTTTTTTCTGAAACATTTCTCATTCTAAGAAGAATTGACAAAGACATGATCAAAATGTGTATTGGTCTTCATACAAAGTAACCATTATTCTTGTCAGATTTTAATGAAACCTGAATTTTTTCAACAGATATTCGAAAAATACTTCAGTATCAGTTGTCACAAAAATGGGTCCAATGGGAGCTGAATTGTTCCAGACAGATGGGCAGACATGATGAAGCTAATTGTCGCTTTTCCCAATTTTGCGAACACGCCTAAATACTAGATGGTGAGGTGGCATTGGAAGACTTTATTCGTGGGAACAATGACACCAATGAAGGGGACCACACTGTGTCATAAATCCTACCACAAAGAAACGATGAATCTGATGTGACACTGGAGGATGAGGTAGAACACAACGGCAGTGATTATAAAAATGCCACTAATGTTACAGATGCAGCCAACATATCACAACCATCTGCGGTGCTTTGTAATGACCAAGAAATACATTCTGGACTGCGTACTGGACAGCAGTGAAATTGTCCAAGAATTTAAAGAGATCAGTAAATTGGTTGTAGGGACTACAAAAGAAAATACCAAATAGTTTACGAAATTAACATGCTGAATTTCCAGTTTTTGGTTTTTACACATACGTGACTACCATTATGAATTTTTAATGTGTGTCAGTGCAAAAAAATTTCATTATAACAAATATGTCGTCACCCCCACAAATTCTTTATACCGAGACTTCACTGTAGGCCTATAGGTGAAGTGTGAATGGTGACTGGCTGGCCAGAAAAATCAATAGATCAATCAGGGAGTTGTGTAAGGGGCCAGTTATACACTAGAATCCCTGAAAAGGGACATAATTAAAGTCAATGACACAGGCTGACCACCATAAGTCACCTACCGTAAAGTGACAGAAAGCACAGGTGGCATAAAAAAGAAATGAAAAGTGGTAGCTTAAATAGTTGGCATGATATACAGAGCAATCTCACTCACTGGACAAGTACAACATTGTGGCTGGCTTCATCAGTCAATATGTAACATCAATGTTCCATGCCACCCGGGAAGCGGTCCAGTGACAAAGGCCAGCCCTCTGTATGTGATCTAGGGGTTCTGAAAAGGGCCAAGACTAAAAAAGATGTGTCTTCAGGCTTGGTGGGCACAATGTTGCATCCACATTGGACGAGGGAGGACAGGGCAGAACCTGCAAGAATTCACCATGGACAATGGTCCTGAAAAGGACTGTGAGCATTTTACCCATCATGGAAAAGCAGGGGCCTTCTACACTTTCTGAGGGAGGAATGTGGCAATGGTGGTTGCAATGGAGCTCCATCTCGATCACTTCCCTGATAGGTTGGTTCACACAGCTGGGTATTGTGCAGAGGAATTGTGGTGGCTGTGGTTGAAACTAATTTCAGCCACCACTGACTTGTTGGGCTGTACCAGTGGTGTTCTTTCACCCTACAACTTGAAACTTACAGCCTCCAAGCCCCAGTCAATTGTGTTGGACACTGTAACATGTAACCAAATTGTTCAGCAAAGGAAAAGCACAGAAATACTTTCAAAATGTTTTCTCCCCTATTGCAATAAACTTTGTTGTGAGCAGCAAACAACACTGCATACCATCCCAGGAAAGTGAAGACCTAGCTTTTTTCCTATCTTTGTTTTCCCTGTCCCATGATTAATGGACAATACACTGACTTTCTTTGCTCTTTAGTCAAGCAATATAATTTTTGACAGTGATTATCAGATACCATTAAATATGACAAGCCCAATTTTAGATATTTTAAAATATGAAGAAACATTTGCCTTAAAATCAAGGTAGTACTGTATTTAAATCAAGATCCGAACTAGCATTCAGAAATTAATTTGGGTAATTTTACCAGGTGATGTATGTACAGAGTTTGGTACATATAATTAGTTTTTACAAAGACTTAATTATTACAATACACAATTACCACAGTCAGTATGCTCATATTCATGCTGACATGAGCCAAAAGCTTCACCTACTATCTAAATTACTGTTGTAAATCCAACATCTTCTTTACATTAGGTGGCTACAAGTAAAGCCTGTTCCAAACCTGTCTGCAAATTAAGTAATAACACTAGACAGTGGACCTTAACCCACCATCCAGATAGAAAAGACACCTACTACTAACAGCAGGAAACATATCACAAAGGAGTAGTTGAATTCCTGCAGCAACTGTTATGCAGAAGATTTTACAAAAATTTTATCTGACAAATAATTAAAACAAAAATAGTTTTTTTTTTTTTTTTGAACAGTCAACACTACATTTATATTCAAGAAAAACAAGGTCTACAGGTTTCGGCTATCAACAGACCTAATTACAAATATATAAAAATACAGAAATGTTAGAACTGTATTAAATTGTGCTAACCCAAATTCATGACAGAATTCTGGCACAACACAGGCATGCTATGGCTGCCTCCATACCACTCATAGCTGAACACAAAAAAAAAAACACTGGACTGTTGTAAAAAAAACTGGGTGGCTGCAAGCAATGCAACTTTCAGGCTATAAGATATGGAAAAACTGACCAAAAACAAATTTTCATTACAAACAACACACAAATACATGTCACAGTGCAAGCATGTGAAAGAAACAGAAGAGGATTATATGCAGAATGAGCATACCATGGACAATAGTCTTGAGAACTTTATCATAAATATAGGATCATCTGATACTTAACTGAGCAGAGACTGGGAATATGAAGATAATATGGAAAACTTCCATTATCATAAGATTCTGCCTGCAGAGATACTGTACTGACATAAGTAAACAAACCTATGGTTTTAAAAATACAAGTAACAAGTTGCAGGCATATTCACTCCCTCCATCTACCTGCGCTCTGACTGCCATTCCTTGTATGCCAGGTTGTAAGCAAGCTTCCCGCACACACAGAACCCATATAATTTCGCTTGAACTCTAGCATCAGCAGCCAACAGGCATAGCTCTTCCACCCACTCAAACTATTATGGGCATCTGCAAGTAGATCATAACTCTCATCCTCTACCAGCTGACTTCTGTACATGATTTCAGGCTTCCAACACAGTGCAAATGAGATCTGTGTTCTTCTGGGATTCTACAGTGTAGAGTGGTAATTTGTTTCTGAAGTTTCATTGGACTGCTTACCCCTTGAAGATAGGACTGACAGGTTGTCCTGAAATGTCTGTAACAAACTACCAATCTATGCTGCACAAAATCCCAGATGAGCACAGATATCAAATTATTTCTGGGCTGCCAAACCTTACTGCATGTTTGCCAACTCCAAATAGTCCTGTTCTTACTGTCTGTCTGAAGCTCACTGTACCATTCAGAGACTGTAATGTTCCTGAAATGTCTACTTGTTTCATATCTTTCACTTTTAATACTATCTGCATTAATTTGGCTTAAATACTGAAGCCAATGCATTTTAGCCTGCTTCCTTTCATCTAATAATTTTGAACATTCTTAAAAAAAAGCATTGTTTATACTGTTTTAACTCAAAATAGTCTATGAGACTCCATATGGTCAAAATCTAGATAATTAAATTTTATTGCCAGCAAGACAAAACTATGTCCCTTTCCTCCACAACCTGATGACATACCATACTGTCTTGTCAAGTGCCCATGTAATATGAGCCATCAAATGCACAATACTTTTAATTGCCAAGTTACACAATCAAACTTTGTGTATACCTATGTACATCTGGCTCTGATCACATAACAGAAAACAGGCATAAAAACAAAATTTTATATTTATTGTGTTTTAATGAATGTAACTGGCAAAGGTCTCTTCTTCTTAGTTCCTGTAATAGTATGTTTTCTTCTTGCATGAGACATTATATGCACTACCACTGTAAACAGAAAAGAAACACATAGGTACCTACTGTTCAGTTTCCGAAGTGCTTGCCTTGTTGCTAAAACACAGTCTTCTCCTTTGCCAATTAAACCACCAATCCAGCACCAGCCCAATTCATTACACTTTGATGTTGCAACATCTGGCAGTGGAGTATCTTCCCACATATACTGGGATGGGAGTCCTGGTTCTAGATATGACTCTTCGACTACACAGGATTGATTCTCTGGTCTATGTGGAGGACTATTTTCATGAAATTCAGGAGGTAGAGGTTCCTCCATTGAGTCCTCATCCATCTCCCCATGATCCACAAGCTTGGCATCAGTTACATCTTCATTAAGATCACTGATCAGATCAAGCCAAGTTTTGACAGGGATATTGCAGATTCGTTCTAACATGCTGCTTGAAGGGTTTACATGCTAACGAACCACACAAACAAAAAGTATAAACATAAGTGTCCAATTGCATATACTACATATCTGAAATCAAAACAAACTACAAATTTAAGAGTCTTGTCAGCTTAAAAGCCATGTAATTAAAAATTTGTATTATCAAACAACAGCAGAGTAAATACTACTTTTGTCTCCTAGAAGGCCACATGTAGGAATCATTATTCACCACACATGCTTGCTCAGTTAAAGGGTTAATCTAAACTACTTATTCTCTTGAGTAAACAAACATTTGTGGTTGTATGTATGTGTAGAGCAGGCATACATTATTTTGCAAATATTTATAAATGTCATCATAAAAAGTACATATTAGAATCCCACTCCAAAAAAAGGTCATGTACAAAAAGAAAAACATGTTTGTAATTTTCTATGGTACTGAACTAGTCAGAACAGCTTAGACTAATCAGTAAAGGCACTTAGCTGGACTAATGGTATTCAGGAAAAATTTTTTCTCCTTGCCACCATGTCCAGGCTGGCTCTGGGGCCCACCCAGCCTGCTCTGAAATGAATACCATGGATAAAGAGATCAATAGCTAACAAAGTGACGAATGCTTACAGCTTTATCTCCACACCCCCAGACATCTTTCTGGCAGGATGCTTAAGCAAAGGGGCAATTTACTGTAACTGAAAGTTAATAAAATGCACAACGCTGTAACAGTGAACAGCCTTTGATAAGCTGGTAAGGGCTTATGTCAATATAAAATCTAGGCAGAAGTGTGAAAATAAGTACCTTTCCCATTTGCCATGTATAAATGGACACATGGAAACAATTTTCAACTTCATAATTGTAACAGACAATTACTTTCCACAGATAATTATACTGTATTAAAATCTGTGGAATCATAGGATTCAATTTCATACATTGTGGGAATAAACATAGTGAGTCTCTGAAACCAAAAAGCATGAGAATGCTTCACAACAAATGTGACGTTTACCTCTTTCTCAACAAGTCGAAGATCCTTGAAGTTCAAATAACCCACTGGAGCAACAGCATCATTAGAATGGATCACAGTCTCATATTCATCACTGCAATGGGATATTTATGACATTCATTATATTTTTAATGTTGATTACAAATATGAATATTAATTACACCTTGAGGGCTTCTATGTATTATCATCATTATTATTATTATTACCATCATCATTATCATCAATAATAATAGCATTACTGTTACTTCACTACTATTGTACGTATGGGCTGGGGGAGGACCATACTTACATGACAATAGTCTTGATAAACAATGGACAATCAAGAGTAAATGTTTCATACTCTCCACCTTCGCCACATACATTTAATCCGTATTTTTCATTCTGTAAAGGAATTTTTTTATGTCAAGGAAACACACCCTCAGGATTCCTTCCTGCTAAACCCTCATTACATATATGCCCAATACGAAACAAATTACATACAAAGACTAGGGAAATACTTGTTTAGAACTGAGCAGTTTAAAAGTATTGGAATGTATAATTTACCATCTTCATAATATGAGGATGAAGATCAGCTATTGTCATCCCAAGATGCTTTGAAGGATCAAGTCCCAATGCTGCAACTTTGATGACAATTGCCTCAATCTGACAGTCTATCATTTCCTGAAGTAATTCCCTTTGGTCTCGACGCCACAAGTAGGCCAATGCCACAAGGCCAAGACGAGCACACCTGAGTAGCATCATACAGCATAAAACACTTATATAAAATAATGTCTATGATTTGTAATATCAAAACTTATGTCAAAACCCATATTCCATAATTTCAAACCTCTAGAGTGATTATCTAACAGCTGACAACTGTGTTTTGTAACTAACACAGCTTGTAAATAATAACAACATGCAATACAAAACACAAGTCACTCTAGTGACAGCTAATGGTGATGGCAAGCTTTACTTCAATATGTAAAGTATTCCTAAGAGCAGAAATTCTCAAACTACATGGATCACAACTAACAAAACTTTTAAAGATCAGCATCCTCCTGTAGGCAATAATTTCAACACACATATACAGTTACTCACAGTATTCACCACATTCTTAACATAAAATATAAAGTCATTTCTTGCTTCTGGAACACTTTTTTAATAATGTAAGTTTGAGAACCACTGCTTCACAGAGAAGTAATCAACACAAAATATTTTTTTTATGACATGTACTTACACATTTTCAACTCTGATTCGTTGATAATCGGATAAAATGGCTCCAACAGCCACAGCATCCACATCGATTTCATCCTGTTCATTTAGCAAGACCAAAACTTAACTGACAATCTTGTATCAAATTTTGAAAATATATCTTTCATATGGCAAAATGACACAAACATTCATATTTTAAGACTACAACAACTTTCAAACTGCAGCAGACAAATAACATCAGAACAAATGCAGAGGATAGACAATTCCCAAAATATGTAATTTCAAGTTACATAATATAATATTTTAAAAGTAAAAAAATTAAAATAATAACATTTTTGTAACCCCAACAAATTTTTCCTTGCAAGGATGAAAGTGAAATGAGACAAAGGTGACAGAAGATGACTGTTGAGAGAGCACACAGTGTCTTGTGCCCACATTAAGTGGAAGGACACATGCCTTCTACATCAACATGCTGTTTTAAATGGTATTTTGACCCTCTACTTGCCCATAGTCATAACTGGACAGCACCTCTGTAAGAAATTGGAGGGCCTGCCCCTAGCAAAAGACTCAAAATAAAAATTAAAAAGACATTAGAAAACTTTCTCAAGAATTAAATTCAACTACTTCAACTGTGAAAATAACTGAAAAATCATGAGTACATAAAAGATCACATGAGATGTTCAGCACTTTTAAAATGAACAAGACTCATGAAAAACCATGCTGGTGCTATGTTTGAAATGGAAAAGTTATTAATATTGTGGACAGAGAATTTAAAAAAAAAACCGCACGCGCACATGCACATACAAACACACACACACACACACAAAGTGCCACTTAGCATAATTGTGATTCAAGAAAATGTAAAAGTCTCTTTGAAGATGTGATCCATAAGCAAGATCCATGGCTAGTATCGGGTGGTTTCTTACATTTTGAGATTTAGCAAATGTTTATCATGTGATGTTCAGCAGTAAGGCTGCAGCAATGTATCCCTATTTTCAGAAAAATTATAGAAGGTGGGTGGTTATATGGCACAGCAAAACATAATTATTCTTGGGGAGGGAGACAGAAGTGGGAATGCCTAAGATACCTACATTTCCAAAGAAGGAAAAAGATTGTCAAGGATTCCAAGCAGCAAAAGAAAGTCTAACACTTTTGCTTCAGCAAACAGACAGGGGTCAAAAGTTGAAACCATATTTTGTTTACCATTCCAAAAAGCATCAGACATTAAAAATATAAGCATGGTTATCCTTTCAGTTTATTACTGAACCAAAACCCAAGGCTTGGATCACAACAGTCCTTTTAGAAGGCTGGTTCAACTGTTTCATTCCTGACGCAGAAAAATACCAACGAGGAAATGTGTCCCATTCCAGATTCTTCTTATCTTTGATAATACTAATGGTCATCCTGCACAATTAGACAATTTTTGTACAAATGTTTAAAACTCATATTTCTTTCCCTGAACACTAGAACAATCCTCCAGCCTATGGATCAGTGAGTAATTATCAAATTTAAAGTGTATTATCTAAAAGAACATCTGGAGTTTGAATTTCAACTGGACTCCACTGTAAATATATATATATATATATATATATATATGCATGCATGTGTGTGTGTGTGTGTGTGTGTGTGTGTGTGTGTGTGTGTGTGTGACAACATGTATTCTCAATTCTAACTTGCACAAAATTCAACTCACATTGGGTTTTCTGGAATGTAACTACTGCGTAAGTTGGGGGGGGGGGGGGGGGGGAAAATTTTTTTTTTTTG
>Ga0123355_10008524_pt1 | contig 15482 bp, 8 predicted proteins | sample TergutEmb28metaG_3_FD_89872 | JGI IMG/M metagenome (GOLD analysis project Ga0123355, IMG submission 89872) | Embiratermes neotenicus P1 segment gut microbial communities from Petit-Saut dam, French Guiana - Emb289 P1 | ecosystem: Host-associated > Arthropoda: Insects > Digestive system > Gut ... | reverse complement strand
ACGATGGATGCGGGAATAAATAACGTTATTTATATGGAACTTTATTCGGGACCAAAAATGGCGAATGGTAGATGCGGGAAAACGATCGATACGGGAATGATAGATCGAGGTTCTACTGTATATTCCACATACAAAGACACACACATGCACATTAAACATTAGTAACTATACCTTGTGACTGGCATTTATGAAAAATTCAGCTTATTGAATTGTCCTTACCACTAAATAAGCATTCTCTTTTTACCATTTGGAGTTAATATTTTCTTGGTTGTAAACTTTTCAGGCCCAGAAATTGAGTGAGGAGGGTCATACCATGGGTAGCCTCCAATGTACCCGTGTGTCTGCAGATTTGAAGACAGCACGATCAATTGTTAGGTTAACTGAAATTCAAGCAACTTTACAAGAACAGAGGTAATAAGACTTTATATAGCCCCCCACCCGGCCACCAACTTAAGCATTAGTTACGTTCTAGAAGATTCAGCACAAGTTGAATTTTGTGCTTTGTCAGAATTTAGTATACATGGTCAACTGTATGTGTATAGGGAGTCCAGTTGAAGACCAAATTCCATTGCACTGAAACCTGATTGGCTACTGCATTACTGTCCCACTTCCTGTGTTGTTGCTCAACAGTATTCTTCACTACCTTTGTCTCTCCCGTAAGAAAAAATTTGGCACACATTTAAAAAATGTTAGGTTTTGTGTACTCTGTAAAAATGTTGTAACTTTAAATTGCATTAAGTTGGGGAGTGTTCTGGTTTCTTTTCCATTCTAAATATTTTACGTGCTTTGGAACTGATAAAAGCATCTTGTTTTAATTGTTTCAGGATACTTTTTCTACGCCAGCAAATCAAGACATTAGAAGAACTGAAGTCCCAAAATTCCTTTATGTCTGATGACTCGTAGTGCTAGGATTCAAGCACGATAGCAATGTGTGTGTTCATTGAGCCATCACAAGAGTGAGTGGGAGGGAGGGAAGAAGGGAAGGTTATTTGGCATGTGCAGATGCTGTGGTGGAGAGTGACATCCCTTGGCATACACCACCTCCTAATTACTGCATAATTGTTTGTTGTTCTTGCAGGGAAAGTGGTATTTGGAGTCACTGTGTCAATCTAAAACCACCTGCAGTGCGTGTCATTCTTGCTCTTTATGTGTTTATTGTATTGGCAAAGTGGGGTGGGCCAGCATTTTATTATTTTTTGTAAAGGATTTGGGATCACAAATTTAACTATCATGTACCTTGGCAAAAGTTATGGACGTCAGTGGCAGTGAACATTCTCTGTGGATGTCATGTTCCTGTACAAGAAGCAGAATAATTTAATAGCTTACAAGTCTCCAAGATGAGTTTTTGGTGTATGAAACACAGTTTTTTAAGGTGATAAGTTACAACCCTGTGTTGTAGTACAATGTTGGAAGGAGGAACTTGGGAGTAAGCGAAGAATGTAAAATATTCCTTTATTTTGCACATTAAGTGGTTTCATTTCCAGTACTGAGTCTTGTTGTTTTGTTTGCAATCTGGTAATTTTGAGGGCCATATCAAGGTCAAGATCAGTCCTTGTAACATTGGCTGGGAAATAACAAAACTTCATGATTCAGGTAGCTTTTTGTACATATTACTAAAATAATTATAATTGTATGGGCATCTCAAGATTCTTGCTGAATTCCTCAGTGTGTCTCATTTGTGGATGTACCCTGAAGGGATGATGTTCAGCAGTGTGTATATATACAGTGTACAAGGCTAATGTATTTTGATACAAAGTATGTCATCAAAACTCATTTTAATTTAACTCATTTTGTCAAGGCATTTGTAGTGGGTTGAGAGCAGGGTACACTACTTTGTGTCAAATTTATTTGTGGTGTCTGAAGTGTCATCCTTGAGAAGCCCATCATTTTCCAGTTAGTATGACGTAAAAGAGTATTGTTGACAAAATAAAAATTAAATAAAAGAGGATGCTACTTTAACTTTTATCACCTATTTGTGAGTAGGTTTTGACAGTTTTGAAAGTTTCAAAGAAATTTTCTTTCCATGCCAGTACTAATGGCTTTTGTCTTGTATTTTTGCCTGTACAGATTAAAAATTTTTTTTTTTAAATTACAGTCTTAGGTGCGTGCTGCGGATTTTGTCAACCCCCTTGTTCTGAGTGCACTATTTACTGTGCCACAGCACAAGTTCTGTCATAGGTTGTGCATTGGGGCTACTCTACAAATTGCGTGAATGGCTAGTAAATTTCTCACATCATTTCCAGAGAGACTATTTCATACGTGTATATTAATCTGTTGTATTTAAACTGCTAGGTGCAGTAGTAATGTTTTCAAGCTATAGTTGTAAGGAATGTGTATTCAGTGCAAGGGGTAGCTAAATAAAATATCTTTCACCTCAAGCTGCAGGGCTTACAGTCATTCTCCTACTTGCTTCTTTTCCTCATTTGAAGTCATTAGGTGTACACTATTCAGAATCTTTCCAACTTTCATTCAAAAGGTAGCAGTAGCAGATCTTTTAACATAAGACCCCTATACGTTCTCAGAGAGACAAGATGAGGAAGTATGTTGCTTCTAAAAGAATCATATGAGTTGTATTTTATTTATTTATGTATGGAGTGTTTAACAAGACTCGAGATTATGTAGCGTTGAATGAAAGGATGATTAATGAATAAAGAAAGTGGAAGGAAATGGTAATTTTGAGAAAATATCCCAGAATTTGCCTGATGAGACTAAAACCCCAAAAGTTTAGTTAGGATAGCTGGTATGTAGACCAGTATTTGAATCCAGGTTCTACAGAGTAAGAATCAGTAAGGCTGTCAACTCTTTGTGTTAAATCATAAGATGCAATAATATTTGTATGAATATTCCAGTCTGCTGGGTTATGATGCCCTGTAGGTTAGTATATAGTACATTTTGGTGGAGCTTGCTGCCTCCATTGTTCAGGCTAGTCCAAGAACAGTGGACTTGAAATTGGAGGCAGCAGATCCTCTGACTCAGTAGCTACATACCAATGTACATGGTATATCCCAGTGGAATTGGATCTTCAGTACTGCTGTGATGACATAATGCACACACTTTCATGGTTGCTGTTTTTTTACAGCTAGCACCTGGTCCATTCACCCAAACATACAATGATGCCCATTATGTTGATCTCATTTACAAACACAAATATCTCAGTGGCAGGTTGAAAGAGGGGTCTAAAAGCTGTGAGATGTGTATGCTGTGCATCATTCATAGTAAAATTTATTTTGTTGTAATATGCGAAGTTTGTGTGTAGACACAGCCACTTGTTTCTCTGTGCAATGGCACCTTTCTGGTGGCATCCCTAAAGGTAAACTACTTTGCTTAACATTCTGTCATACATGAAGAAGTTATGTTGAGTTGTTTAACAGCTGCAGCTTCATCTTGCCCATAAGTGATATTGGCCACATAGTAATAGTACAGAATAACATTACACCTCTGTTCACTTCACTTGCCCACAAGACCCACTGTTGATGTGTTGATAGTTATAAGGCTTCTGTGTCATAGCCCAGCGATGCATTTCATATGAAGGAATGGCTAAATGAGCCACAGGGTATCACTTGCACAAACCCTTATGCTAGCAGGTTGGTTCATTGGTTGGTTGGTTGGTAGGTTGAGTGGTCAGTCCCATTTATGACAGTGATAAACTTATTCTGAACATTTTGAACTGTGACAACACCTATGTCACCCCTTGTTGATTTGCTAACTTTTGTGATACGGGCAATGTGGGTCCAGTTCCGTGTTCTGTTTCTACACTGACAGTCATTCTAACATCTAGTAGACAGTTCAAGTGCATGCAAAGTACCTTTAACCCTTTGACGCCAGAATTAAATCCCTGGCCACTTTAGTGGCTGTTCGGCTATTTAAAGGGCTCACTGCTTGACATATATATATATGTCGTTCGGTGGCTAAGGGTTAATTATTGAGGAGCCTTATTTGTTCTAACAAATAGTGTCACTCCTGCCATATTCTTTGTGTTTAGTGATAAAGATTGTTTTTCTTGGTGTGTATTGGTCTGCAGCTAATACCACATTCATGCCATGCCATTACATGATGTGACATTTAAGGTTGGTGTGTAGTGTGCTGTGAGGGTAACTAAAATTACTGGATCTTTATTCTGATACCATAAAATTCTGAGCTTGCTCACATTCTGACATTTTGTTAACAATTGCCTAATTACAAGAGAATGCCTTTTGTTTTAGCAAGGTTGTTAAACATGTGACACTAGTACCTAAGCACTAAGTACTGTGCAATTTTGTGTGTTGCTTAGTGCTTTGGTGGCAGGATAATAGGTATGGTATTGTGGCCTTGTTTGCCAGATCTGAATCAATGTGATTTATACTTGTGAGACATGTTAGTTAAGTGATAAAGTGTAGTGAAAATCATACTGAAAGTGATATTAAAAAAAACAATCTTGATATAGTATCTTAAATTTCATCAGCAAAACTTGAACATGTTATGTGTCACACACCTCCAAGGTGAAGGTAACCATTACCAGCAACTTAATCAAACATGATGGGTAAAACCCTGATATTGAAATAAGCTGAATTAAAAATAGCCTGCACCTTTTAAATAAATATAATCGTAGGCGTAACTTGGCTAAAAATGAGGCGGGTGGTCAAATCAACAGTATTAGGAACTTTAATTTATAAAGAAGTCAAGTTATAAAGGTAGGAAAATTCGTTTTAACCGGCCCTTAATGTACACCCCTTTCCGTCACTTTCACCTTTTGCACACATTCTTGACTCACTCAGGTAGAAAACATGTTGGAGGGGCATTTGCTCCCCAAGTTACGCCTGTAATTAGAAAGATTAAATGTCTAATTTCCTTGAACGCGACACAAAAGAAAGTGGAACAGCGAGATGAAGTTAGGATATTTGTCCTTTTCCTTGCGTAGTCATGTTGGCAGTGCTGGTGTCCCCAATTCCAGTGGTACCCTCCTGACCAGATGATCTGTGCTCCTGATAAACATGTATTCAGCAGAGAACACACCTTTAGGTGGTGGTTCATGCATACCCCCATTTCTCGACATGAACGTGTCTTGTTTGTTTCTCCAGGTCGTTGCTATCAAGATTCAAAGCCTTGCGCATATGCCATCGCCCAATTTTAGTTTTACTTCATGTCAGTGGTACTACATTTCGCTCTGACAGTTCCACAAGCTCATAGCTCTTAAATGTGCTCTATGTAATGTAAGAAAATTGATTCAGAAACGAAATTTCAAGGCATAACATAATAAAAAGTCTCGTCGTGTAGTGCACAACATTCTAGGTAATTTATATATTTATAAATTGGCTGCCCTGTTGAAGAAAAAAAATGTCAGTCTGCGTACGATAGGAGCAGCGATGGGTGGTTGATATAGTAGTGGATGGGAGAAGAAAATATTCTCGTTGGGACTTTTATGTGGTTTTCATAAGGTAATGTTGATATACCTTGCAATCTTATATTGTGATGAGTGCACATTTGCATTCATCATCGTTATCTACTTGAGTTCACACTATGTGTGTTAATGTGTTAATTATGTGTGAATGACAATCGCCTAGTTGTCAGATATCAAAATTTATCTTTTGACTGCTTGAAAGACTGTGACGATAAATGTACCATGTTAGATGCATATTATTAGTAAGTTAGGAGTTACCCTAAACAAAATATCAGAGTACAACAGCGGAAACTGTCAAACGTGATAGTAAATTCTTATGTGGTGTTTGTAAACCGATCTGAACATAACGTCAATAAGAAGTGTGCTGCAGTTTACTGTTGTGTAGCAGAACACTGAAAGTTGTCCCACTTTTGCATAATTGGTGTTTAATGATGAATCTGAGTGAATCCTTGAGGAGTCGTATGACAGCGGAGTGGGATAGGTCTAACCAAGAACGACAATGAAATGTTGACATTCGGCAATAATGGTGGTAGACGGGAAGGTTAATGTTCCCCCCCCCCCCAGTGTTACTTCATGTTAGGTTACGAATAGACAAGAGTGGTATATATAGGGACAATGTTTTGTCTTGCACCTATTGTTTGTAGATTCCCGCCGCTGTTACACTGGCCTGCCTAGGTTGTTGGTTGAGTGGTTTGCGAGCCGACAGGAAGTGACAGCAATATTTGTCAGATAAATAATGCCCTCTACTAGGGTACGTAGTTTAAGCAGCATGTGAGAGTGTGGATTGGATTCATCTGATGTGCCATCCCAGGGGGGTTCTTGGCAAGTTCTTATGAATGTAGTAGGGGTCTTTAGAGGAAGGCAAGGGAATCTGTTGAGTATCTGAGCAGTTACTTGCTAATAAAGAACTACATGCAGTGAATTTAGGTGGATGGTTGATTGGATAGTATCGTCATCTTGTCGCTTGCAAGAAGTTTACAAAATCCAGCCCTGAACTTGATCATCCATATATATACCTTTAGTCCATTTTTATTAATGCTCCTAGTAAACTGAACCCTCAGGTCCCATTGGCAGGGCAAATCTGCCCCTCTTTCCTGGCCATAGTGTTAATTGGCCTGAGTTCTTGCAACCTTCCAATATGGACACTTCGTCATCCTAGTTACTTTGGGAACTACCTGAAACAAAGTTGGTTGACTTGAAGATGGACACGGCACATTCCTCTGACACATTCAACAGACTTCCTATCCTTGGTGTAGTAATAACCCAGAAGTCCAGATTTTAGACTTACCTACACTTTTTATTAGAGATATAATTCCTCTGTGCTTAGTGTTGGACACTCTAGTACAGTCCACCTCAAACTGTGTTGCAACACACTGATGTGTTGTGAGCAGTTGCTAGGTGTATTGCAAAACTTTATCATCCACATTGGGATTAATTAGATAAATACTAAAACTATCATGGTACTGTTGATCACTGAATGGCATAACTCCAAACTCTTTATTTGGAGGACGCAGGAGAAGTTATTGGATCATGTATGCATGGATTGTGTGCAATCAGGGCACCACAGAGCTCCAAAAGCCACATCGGTTATTTGTTTTTATGTCACTGAAACTTTGGAATTCACATGAAGTTGTGTTGCTGTATAACTGTTTTAGAGAATGACAGTCTTGGATTTATGCTTATTCATTTTTGTTTCATTAAAATTTTAGTATTCCCATGAATGTGTATGGCATATGTGGACGTCATTATTGAAGTTTGTCATGGCAGAAAAAAGGTTGAGAACCTCTGCTCTTTCCCTCCCTCTTCGTGATGTAGTAAAATGTAGTGAATATTGTTTAAACTCTAAATTTTGGAAAAACTGGATCATAACAATACTCATTAGTGTTTGTAATTGAGTGGGAAAAAGAAAGCTCATTAAAAAAACTATCAGTTTGTGATTGCCAAGAATTTTAAAAGTGCAGGTAGAGCTGATAACCAAGGGTGTACCAATTGTAACTCAACTCAGTCGTTAGTAATACACAGACATGCCATGTAACCATAAAGAATTCATGGGTCAAGTGATGTGCAGGGTGGAGCAGAGGAAACGCATGCTTTTCAAATTGCTAGTACTCAGCAAGGGTGGGGTTGATGACGTTGGGCATGAGCCGGCAGACAGCTCAGACAATGCAGTTTCAGTAGCCATACACTACACTCTGATGGGTTAAAGCATTTAAATGCTTCAACCCATCGGAGTATAGTGTTTCGATCTGGAATTGCACCTCGACGCTCAGCATTGAACTATCAATGGAAAAGACGTTGGACAGTAACTATGGAATCACTGTTTCTAAAAGAACTGCTCAACGGCAAACACATGATGCTCTACGTTCCAATGCGCCATGGTTACTGAAACTGCATTGTCTGAGCTGTCCACTGGCTCACGCCCAGCGTCATCAACCCCACCCTTGCTGAGTACTAGCCATTTGAAAAACATGCGTTTCCTCTGCTCCACTCTGTATATTCTAAAGTGACTCAAGATATGAAATCTAATAGCAGAGGGACACTAAAGTAATTTGTTAAGAATAATAATCATTACTAATATTGCTCAACTAATGATGACCAGTGTCAGATTCAGAGATTCATTGGTGACAAAGAAAAAACACCTAACTACATCTGTATATCAGGCCTTTGTAAAATGAAACTGTAAATGCGTTGTGACAGGTGTACAGACGTATGATGACCAACATTTGTCATAAAGATCCTGTGTGCCAAAAGGTATTGTCGTACTTGTAGTATTGCCCAATAATAAGAATGACGTAATCATGAATACTAGTAAATGGACCCAACACAATAATATGGAAGGCACTTAATACAGATGAGACAGGCAGTGTACATATAACGAAACTTTGAGGCGCATTCATGCAACTATTTTTGCAGTGGAAGAGCAATAAGTATTATGTATTCTTAGTGTGTGTTTATGTAGACTTAGATATCCAGCATGCAATGCGCATGTGCTGTTTTATGTTGTCAACTGTGTCCTGTTCAACTGTACATTAGTTGTATAGAAAATAAAAATACACATTTTATGTTGAACATCTTTTTTCCAAAAGTTTTCCTTTTTATGAGATAGTGTTTAAAAATATGGTAGAGCCGGACAGGCTACAGGTTACACTTAAATGCAGCATAGAAAAGATGCGATTTGCATGTCGGATAACTAAGACAAGACTACACACACAGACACTCATCATATTTAATACTTATTGTTTCATAATTATTACTTAATTCTATCTGATCTCATAAAATGTTTTACAGCAACACCTACAAAAACTGAGAAACTGCGCAACTACTTATCGGTCACTATGATCTGTTTAGCCAAATTATACATCTAAAGAAGGCCAAGAGCAAAGAAACATTTTTTTTTTTGTTTATGTGCAGTTTCGGGCACTTTACGTGAGACCTACACACATTTTATTGTTACCAGTGACATAAATGTACCACTAAAGTGTTGTGGAACATTGGATACTTCTATATAGTTGACAGTGATGTGTAACTCAACATCATGTGCAAAATGCACTATTGTGTTTCCACTGCACCAATGGTTATGCAAATGCATCTTAATGTTAGGTTATATGTACATTACCTCTCTTGTGTCTTCATTGTTTCACTGGCACTGTGGTCTTTAGATTGACACATTGAGATGACATTTGGTGGTGGAAATACCAGTCTTATTTTCCCAGTCTTTAGTTCTTTTTCATTGGGATTTGATGCACTGTATCGGTGGTGAGAATTCTCTGCTTTTCTTTGTTTTTTCATTGTAAACAACTTTCTGCTGAAGGGATGTATTCAGTAAAAACCTGCTTCAAAGACTTTGAATCCATTTCTTTTTTGGCTAGTATATCATATTAGAAGTGCTCTTAGAGCTGCATTTTCATGGGCACAAAGTTTTTTGATTTTCCAATAAAAGCAAGCTTTAGTTTGAGACATTACAACAGGTTACTTCTAAATGTCTACGGAAGTGACGAACTGCCTTCAGTACAGCATTGAAAGTTGTTTTGTATGTCCTGTTTAAGGTTGTGGGGAGTGGTCTGGACTGAAGGAGTCATGCCTCATGGCAGGAGAGGCTGTCTCTAGGACATCTCTCACTTTAGCATTCCAGAGGAAACAGGACGTGGAGTGGCGGAAGTTAAGGGAGCATCTTCACTTACAGCTACTGCAGGATATTGGCAGGTCTGCAGAAATTTCTGCTTCTTCTTTATAACCTTATGTGGATCAGTGGAATAAGAATAAAGAATATGAATAAGAATATGCAAGGTGCATTGTTTTTGTTGGAAGGTGGAGGTGAAGTGGAGATTAAAATGTTAGTTATGTTAAAATAATGTCACATTTATACAATGGCATTAGATGTGTATTTAAATAAGGGCTGGATTATACTGTGTGTCTGTTTGTTTGGATGGATATACTTGCACAGTTCATCATATCAGTGATGATTTCTAGGTGGTAAAGAATGGAAGGTAGCTCGCAGGCATTATCACTACTAGATTCCATTATAAGTGGTACAGATGTGGATGACAGTGTTGTAAAAATGTGACATGATTAATTATTATAACATTTCAAGTCAAATTTTTTATTTTAATTGAGACAGTTCATATGGTTTTTAGTGTGTGTTACCAGATCAGTACAGTGTTGCTATCACTAATGTGAATTCCTGTGCTGAATTGTCAAATTTATGATGAAAACTGCATAATTTGTAGTTTGTGTTTTTATGGCAGTACAGCCATGTTTTGTTTTAGTAGTATACTACCTGTGCATGGACTTATTTGCATGTGTAATCTGTTTTTGAGCACCAGTGTTTTGAAACACATAAACACTTGGAACCAGGAGAGCTCACTGGGTATAGCGACTAGGTGACAGACTGGCCAACTAAGGAATTACAATTTGCATGATTTCAGATTTCTGCCACGAAATAGATGAGAACTGCATTCTTCTGGGTTATTATGGAACGAGTAGTGGTAATTCCTTACCGACATTACGGTGCAACTTATTGGTCCCATCTTCAAGGGGCAAAAATGTGACAAGAAAGCTGGGGGGGTCTTACTGCGGGGTTTATGTAGGGAAGAGTGTGGGCGGTGATAAGTTCTCAGTAGCGTGGAACCAGCCAATAGGGTCGATGTAGGTGGCAGGAGGGAAGGGAAGTGTAGTTGTCCATGCTACTTTGAAGCGCGATGTTTTGGGCGTGGAAATGTCTATAACAAGTGCAGGAGAAAGAAAAATTAAGGAAAACAACTATATGAGCAAAGTGAGAGAAGGAAAAAGAAAAGATAGTAAACTATTTAGTTGATAAATAAATACAAAACAAAAACAGTAGGACGGGAGAAAAGTCTTAGCTTAGTGCTATTCTGCGGTGAACAACCAAGTTGCAAGGCCAGGACACAAAACGAACACAAGTGTGTGGAATAACGGACTTTAACAGCCAAAAGAGGATGGAGATTAGAAGGCTAGAACAGTGGACCAGTGAATAAAAGTTAAATAGGAGGGAGGGAGAAATTTTTGTAAAACTGAGTACTACATCGAAATGAAGCAGTTCACAAAGACAGATCCGACAGTATAGGAGGTGCAAACAAGGAAACCTACATGAAATAACAGAAAACAAAGAAACATGAGGCAGAAGAAGACAAAATCGGTAAAGAAAGTTGAAGGAAATTGGAGGAAAGTTGGAGAAACAAACTGAAAGTAGGAATAGAAGGAAACTGGAGAAGGAACAGTAAGGAAAGCAGTCACTGGATAAAGGTGAGGAAAGCTGCTCAACCCAGGAGGGAAGAAGGGGGTGGAGATGTAAGCAGATCCAGTATAGACTGTACCAATGGGCGGTGTTAGGGAATGGAATTGCCATTACCGCGTGGGAGTGGAGGACAGCGATTTGAGCCCTTAAAAACATCTGTGAGCTAATCACCACTACTGAGGGGGCCATCTACTATTTCTAAGGAGGTGAAAGAGAGGTTTTTATGACCCACTTAAAGTCAGGCCATCCTCCCTGTTCATATTGTTAAGGTGGAGCTCCAACTCCACTGCCTCCCTCATAAGTTGTTCCATATAGCTGGGTACAGTAGAGAGGATATGAGTGTCTTGGAGTTTAGTGACATGGTTGTGGTTGAAAGTGTGTTCCACCACCACCAATTTGTTTGGTTGTCCAAGCTGTTTGTGTTGGTGGTGCTGCTTTGTTCTGGTCTCTGTAGATTGACCAGGCTGTCCGATGTATACCTGGCCACGCTCACAGGGTATGCTGTCTTGCAGCTCCGTTCCAGGCGCCTTGACCAGGTCGCTTACAAAGCCTGTCCCCTAACCCCACACTTTATATTGTTGGTAGCGTGGGGGCCTGAAGTGTCAAAGGGTGCTGTATTACTGAATGCTACGGCCTGCAAGTCTCGGTGGAGACATACCTCACTCAGAAAGACCCTTTGAAGTGCATCCAGTGCCAGCGCTTTGGCCATATGCAGCACAACTGCGGATATGCGTCCCCTGTGTGTTGCTTCCAGTGAGTATCACATTTCTGGGAAGTTCTGTACCCCAAAGCAGCAGGTTACATGCTGCAGCAGTGGGGGAAATCAAACAGCCAACTACCAGGGCTGTGTGAAGTGGAAGGATGCCAAGGCAGCGCTTGCAAAGCATGTGCCTGTTGATTGCAGCAAGGGGATCAGCGCACCCAGCCATTCTGCCATGCCGGATGAATCGAGTGGGGCCCTCCGCGGAGCATGAGAGCCTGGGACCTGGTTGGAATCACATCGTTGTGTGGGAGCTGTGTTAAGATTACTCCCCTAACTGATCATACCCCTATTCCAGCCTGGTCAGAGTCAAGTGACCAGCTCCAGGAATACTGACAAGACTACAAAATCTGCGTCCAATGTCATGGAAGCCTCTGAATAGGCCTTGATGACTAAGTCTAAGTGACTAAACTGCGAAGCATACAAAGTCTTTGAAATCCATAGACCTGGTGACGCCACCCCAACCCACCCATCAAGGAGATCTCCGATCTTCTTGACATTCTTCCGCTTGACTTGTGTGAGGAGCTCACTTGTAGGATCCTCATGTCCATCCCCTCCCTCCCTTCTGGGCCAGGGGGCTCACAAGCTGTCCTCAAAACTGCTGTTCTCTTCGTGGCAGAATATGGCAGCACAGCTTAGATGGACAAACCGCATTAGAGCCTTGTTGTTGACCTGCTGGAACACTGACGGTGTCCATGGTAGGAAGCTGGAACTGGATCATTTCTTCAGGCAACACCATGTTGACATTTCTCTCTTAAATGAGACACCCCTCAGACCAGGAGAAGTCTGTCGGTTTGCAAACTATATTGGCCACCGTGCAGACCGGTTAACAGAGGGAGGCAGAACAGCTGTACTATGCTCTAGCACTCTGTACCTATCAAGGGTCTGAGGTATGTTGAGCCAACTGTCATGCTGGCCAATGGGCCATTGAAAATCCTGGCTGTCTACCTCTCGCCTTCCTGGCCCCTAATCGACTTGGACCTGTCTGCCTGCCTTGGTGGTGGTGTTCCTGTTCTGATGGTGGCAGACCTTAATGCCAAGCACATGGACTGGAATTCTAGGCTGATCACAACAGGGGGCAGGCTTGGGTGCAATTACGCCAATGAAAATTCCTGTTTGATTTACAGGTCAGACACACCAACCACGCTACCATACAACTCCTCTACCACCCCTGATGTCCTAGACATTGTATTCACAAAAAACTTAGTGACCACAGTGTATCTGAGCACGTGCTCTGCACTGGGCTGAGGTCACTTATTTGATCAACACACAGTTCCGTGACCGCAGTGTATCTGACCACATGCTCCGCACTGGGCTGAGGTCACTTATTTGATCAACACACAGTGCCGATCGTCCTTCTCAATCTACCGGATCACCCCGATTTCAGACAGACTGGGCCAAATTCCAGGTCTGTCTGGAGGATGGACTTCTGTCCAACACAAACCTGCCAAATGAGGTGGCAGTCAACAAGTGTGTCAAGAAACTGTCCAGTGCTATTTTGAAGGTGTTGGCAGAGTCCACTCCCAAGAATCACACATGATGTCCCGTGTCTCCCAATACCGAGTCATATTCAGGATGAAATATGCCTGAACAACCTGCTAAGAAAGAAGTGGCAAATCACTAGGGGACCGACTATGAAAGTTTAGGTCAACCGCCTGCAGAGGTTGATGACCAACGAGCAGAACGAGTGGAGAAATGACAATTGGAGCTCCTCGTTGGAAAGCCCAGATCTGGAGCACAGTCACACTGGAAGCTGAGTAGACAGTTGATGAGAGTTGCTACTCCCTCAACCCCCCCGGTCACACCAGGGTAACTGCTCTTTTGGACTCCACGAAAAAAACCCTGGATGCCAGTGTGGAGGCTTGGTGTCAACTGGTGAACAACCAGTCAGAACTGTCAGTCATTGAGATGGTTGATGAGGCAACATGAGCATACACCTTTGCTTCTGCAAGCGAGCCTGATTTAACCAACCCGTCGGTGGTTCAAGATGCCATCCGGGTTCTCAAGTTCGGCAAGGCACCAGGCCCAAACAATATTCCAAATAGGGCCCTGAAGCATCTTCCACAAAGTTGTCGTGTCCCTCCTTGTCAAGGTACTTCGAATGCAGTACTTACCACCACCATGGAAACAAACCCACTTGATCTCCATCTTGAAACCAGGTAGGACCCACTGCAGCCCTTGCTTTATTGACCCTTAAGTCTGTTAGACATGATTGGCAAGGTGTTTCAAATATCCTACTCACTAGAATCCTAAGCGAAGTAAGCGGGTGTGGGCTTCTGCACAATGAGCAGTTTGGGTTCAAACCCATACACAGCACTGTGGTACAACTAGACCACCTTGTTGAAAGGGTGTCCAGGAACTTTGGTGAGAGGAGGCTAACAGGCTTTTTTTCCTGGACACTGTATAGGTGATGGTCTCCTCTACAAGCTAACAGTCCTTAATTTCCTCTTGTACCTTGTGAAAATCATTTCTTCATACCTGTATGATCAGACATTCGAAGTGTCCTTCCAGTTAGCCACATACACTCATGGCATGCGGACTGGCATGGCTCAGGATGGAATAATTTCCCCCATGCTCTCTAGTGTATATCAACATGCCTTTGCCATCCCACCATGTCATGTTGGCTCTCTACGTGGATGACACGACTTTCATAGCCACATCCCGCCAGCCAGTGCTGCTTGCCGTCTACCTGGAATCATATCTCAGTGACCAAGAGCAGTGGCTGAGAGAACAGAGGATCACTATCAGTATCTCAAAGAGTACCGCAATGCTCTTCGCAAAAATCAGTAGGCGCATCCCAAAACTCCGACCAGTTCAGCTTTTCAGGGAGCCAATCCATTGGGTCAATACTGCCTGTTATCTAGGGGTGACTCTTGATATACAGCTGACGTGGTTGACTGATACCGATTAAGTGAGAAATAAATCGGCTTAGAGACAGGGAGGGGGTGTGCTGCTGACCACTAACCCCCTTCTAGTGCCGCAGTCATGGGAGAGTAGAGCTATACCCCTACCCACCCGTTGGCCCACACCAGGCCTGTAATGGGATCACATTAGGGATGGGGAGCATTGGGTCCTGTCCTGAACAGGAGGAGTGTTCCATCAGGAACGGAGTCCTGCTGTATAAGCAACTCATCCATCCAATGATGTACTATGCGTGCCCCATCTGGAGGTCTGCCACTTGCACCCATATCAGGAAACTGCATGTGCTTCAATACAAGTGCCTTTGCATTGCTACCAATGCACCTCGGTACACTGGTAACAGGTAAATTCACGAGGATTTGGGAGTTCCAGTCTTTACTGATCACATCAGATCTCTTACTGAGAGATTTGACTCTAAAATTGGCTGGTGTGGAGAACCCCTTGGTTCAGCACCTCAGCAGATACCTATACTGACTGAGGGTTGACCCAGATCTACCAAGCATCCCTAGGGAGACTGGGATCGATAGACATGTCGGTGGTACTACCTGACTAAAGGTGGCTATATCGACATAATGAATCCTGCCCAGCTGGCACTTTTTGACTACCATGACTGGGTTTCTTTTTTTTTTTTTTTTTTTTTTCTTTTTTTTCCTTTTTTTTTGATTTAATTT
>Ga0123355_10008523_pt1 | contig 15484 bp, 10 predicted proteins | sample TergutEmb28metaG_3_FD_89872 | JGI IMG/M metagenome (GOLD analysis project Ga0123355, IMG submission 89872) | Embiratermes neotenicus P1 segment gut microbial communities from Petit-Saut dam, French Guiana - Emb289 P1 | ecosystem: Host-associated > Arthropoda: Insects > Digestive system > Gut ... | reverse complement strand
TTTAACCTCCAACTACAGCAAACCAAGAACGAAACGACCAATGTGGTAATTAACATTATAGTTGCGAGCTCCTGATGATGGGCATAGTAGTGCCCGAAACATGTTGAGCCTAGAAGAAGTACAATAAAATAATAAGTGGCATTTATTTGGTTTATATTATTCACCCAACAGTGTCTCTTTAAATAATCCACACTCCTATTTGTTTCGACGTTTTCATGTCATCATCGGGGAGTTCCACATCTGCGCCTTGCTAAGTTAAACTGTTAAATGACAGCTGTTAGAATTACAAATTCATAAAAAAATTTAAAATATTAAAACATTATTTAGTCGTGTTGACAATAAAATCAGTTCGACGTTATAATCTGTTGTGCAAGCAATGTATTTGTGGCTGCATATACAATCCCTTGTTGATGTTGTTAGTGTGCTGGTCTGGCGTGTATTGACTTTTTTGTTTTTGTTCGCTATAAAAATAAAAAATAATGAGCCATTAATTCAGTTCTAAATTTAATTACTACATGATACGCCACAACACAACCATAAAGCAATGCTCACATGATACATCACAATAACATTACAAAGGTAATATCCATATGATACACTACAAAACAGTTGCAAAGTATTTTCTATGTAATGAACCAAAAGCCTGTTGTAATGTAATACCCGTATGACACACTACAACATGGTTACAATACGCTACAAAAACTATAACGTAATGTGCATTTAATACGTCAGGACGCCATTACAATGTAATATTCATATTATTCATTACAACAAATGCAATGAAAAGACAATTCGTGACAACACCAAATGTCAAAGAATTAATTTTGGATTAAGACAAAGGAAGGGAAAAGGTTGTTTGGGGGGACATGAACTCACACGGGGTAATAATATTCAAATGGGCCTTCAAAACGTACGTTGAGGTTTTGGGCTGGAGACATTTTCATAGAGCTCAAATATTTCGCGGCGACGAACACGGGTAAAGTGGTGGCTGTGTCACTGTTCAGTCCCGAAAGTAGCAGACGTAATTAAAACGTTTCAGAGGAACATAATTCTTCCATTTGAGGGTAGACGTTTTCACCGCCTACCAGTTTACAAGTTGCCGTAACAAAGAAAATCACAACATGGAAACATCTGACTTAGAATACTACCCAGTGGTGTATTGAAAGTAGGTAAAGGAATTTTGATTTCTAAAAAGACATGAAATATATCGCAACGTGGGGACTATTAGATCCTAGAGAAGGAATTTGTTCAATAGACTCATAACTATTATTATTGTTCTTGTCATTGTTGTTTTTGTTGTTGTTTTACCCACCGCTCAGGCTTCAAGTTTAAGGTTGCAGTACTTTCCGTATTATGTGTGATGTTCCAAGTATAGCTGTATTTTGTAGTGAATCTATTGAATGTTTTCCTTGCATGGCTTCCACACCTTTCTTTAAAACTTTTGATACTATTACGTTGGTGCCAGTTCTTACCGGCCTAATGATATCTTTCACATTCCTTGCAAGCTCGATGCGTATGGTTGAAGGGATCTATTAATTAATTAATTAAAATTAAATAGACGTAAATGAAGGATAATATTAAAATATATCTTAAAAATAGTAAAAGAGGACTGGGAATGCGTTATTTCAGCTCACAATATTGACAAGTGGCAGGTTCGTGTGAATAGGGCAATAAATTTCGGGTTCTAATTAAATTTGTCGAATTTCTTGACTAAGTGAAGAGCTATTTGCTTTCCAAGAACGACTGTTCTACATGGAGTTGTTAGTAAGCATGACAATGAAATTTTATCTTGTTCACATACGTGCTTTAATGTTACCATATCAAACAATTCCGACGAATGCACGTATATATTATTAAAACACCAGTTTATTAACACATTATATCATTGCGACATGTTTCCACACTCACAGGACCATCCTCAGGGAGTCCGATTGATACATTTCAGCAGCGAGTTCAACAAAATAAATCACAAGATGTAAAATTCTGGAAGTCAAAAAATATTTGCGAGAAAGGTTATAGTGATAATCATTAGAATATGGCATGCGCCAAATGCTATTCAAATTACGTTGGCCGAACTGGCCGACCCTGAGAGAACGTTATTTTGAGCACATACGTATATTCGATAAAACAATCCACAATCGGAATAAGCAAATCATATGCTACAACACACATGAATATTGACCCATAAAAAATAGAGCGATTTTAATACACCCAGCCACTAAATGACGCCTGATGGACAATTTCGAACATTTCTTTATTAAAAAATATATTAATTAGTGCAAGCTGATTCAGGAGTAAATACCAGGTGAAAATAACCCCTTTTTACATTAATTCGTGACTCACAATTACGTCACACTTTTGAACGGGTTCTTGTTTCGTCACCGATAGTTCAGATAGGTGGCCGTCGCGTAACACACTGCACGCTGCTAAGTTTATATGTGTTACTAGCTTGTGTCTTACTTCAAATAGTTTCATAAATATTTTATAATTTTGTGTTTTTATATTCTAATTAATATCACTACAATCTTACTTGCAGATATAATTTTTTTAACTTCCAGGATTTTACATCTGGTGACTCATTTTGTTTTCCTTGATGCTGAAATGTATCAAGATGACCCTTTGAGGGTTGAAACATGTTGGAATAGTATAATGTCCTAATAGAATAAGTAAGGTAAAGTGCACCCTTGTACAGGCACTGAGGCTCTGCACAGGCCGTACGGCCCAAAGGGGGAGTAGAGGTATAGCTCTACTCTTTCTTGACCACGGCAATAGAAAGGGTGAGGGGTCAGCGTCACGCCCCGGCCGCTCTTTACCCTCGGAAAAGACCCGGTACCCCTTGTACCGGAGACTAGTTGGGCGCCAGGGCCGGTCTGGACAAGTGCGGAAAATCTCGACCCCTACCGGGATTCGATCCCCGAACCGTCCAGCCCGTAGCCAGTCGCTTTACCGACTACGCTACCCGGACCACAGCTAATACAGTTGTGTTTTAATAACATGTATGTGCTTTCGTAGCAATTTATTTGATACAATGACAGTGAAATGTTTTCATAAGCTATCATAGGATATTATATCCGACCCGTAAGTAAACCAGTCACAAGATTTTGAGTAAGTGATATAAGGAGAAACATTGAACTGAAAATAAACGCACTTGTCTACAAATTACCAGGACTGCCATGCCAGCACTGTTGGTGTCAGCGGAACTGTAATGCAGACGGTAAAGCGAATGTCAGCTGTACGAGAACGAAGGATCGATATCAGTAGTCTGTGCAGCGCTTCTGTTGTCGCACGCTCCATATGCACTGTTCGTTCTACACAGATGCACTCCAGCGCAGGAAACGTTTGTAAATACTGTTTAAGACATGACACCTATGTTGCAGGGATACACACAAATCATTTTTTTTTTGTTCAATTGATTACTTGATTAGCAACGTAGGCCAGCAATATATAACAAATGTTACTCCTTTATTTATACAAACAATATTTAAAAAACATCAATTCTTGTCCCACAAAAAAAAATCCACCCTCATTTCGAAGACCAAACGGATAATGTTGTTTCGGACGGACAAACGTTTGTTCTAACAAGTACAGATGACATAAAAAACACATACTTTCTTTGGAAAAAACACAATCAATCCTAAAAGCTAGTACCGTATATTGCAGCTACTCTGTTTTAGCTGTTTAGAAACCCCTATTCGATTTGACCTTTCGAAATAATAAAAGTGGCTGGATATTATCAATAAACCTACTACCAAACGCCTGGAGAAATATATATATGTATATATATATATATATATACCTTTAAATGAAGTGCGAAATGGTCATTAAACTAGGCCACACTAAAACAAAAATAACTCCACAAAGTTTGGTGTGCTCCTGCTGAATTGTTCTGAATTTAATTCAAATAATTTATATAAGTTAAGCTGTATTCATTACAGACAAATTCATGAATATGCATGCAATGCCTCTTAATTATTTCTGCTGAAGCCAAGTTTAAAATGTCAAGATTAAAGGAATTTTGTTTTCCTTCAAGCAGATGTATCATTCTTTCGCTATGAAACAAAAGATCCTATGAACGGGTAACGTAAATAGCTTAACAAGCCGAAAGCCTCCAGCAGCGGTAGCAATTCGTTCCTGCTTCTTGCATTTTCTAGACAACTTGATGTTTAAATGGTTCGAAACTGGAGCCCTTTCCATTAGCTCCTTCTCTTCCCTCCAGAAGCAATGTAGTAACCTAATTCATAAGGATCACATTAATAGAAATACTGATACATTGACGTCATATGGCATCAATTCTCCAATATCTAAGAAAATTACAATCTCCGCAATCTGAAGCTATTATTGAATAACATTCGGTGTTAAAAGTTGTCAGACTTCAACACCGCTGTCGGCTGTTTAATCTCAAATTTGGCAATTGTTTACAGTAAAACTCGCCTGAAATCAGACAATACTAGCTTGACAATAATAATAATAATAATAATAATAAGGGACTACAGAAAACAGCCATATTGGCACTGCACACTTATTTCGGAAAGTACTAATGTAAAAATACAATATATTCAACGCTGAAACAAACGATATAAGCACCATGAATAGCAACAATAGAATAGCTGCAACACTGTATTCCCTAGGGACATAGTTTGTCCCAGGAATATAAGTATAAATATCCTGCACAAAGGAGATGATCATTATGATGATGATGATGATGATGATAATAATAATAATAATAATAATAACAAAATATACTACAATATACTCGCTGATATAGAATTTGGATAGTGTTTATGAAATTAGAATTTTCATCAGATCGTTCAGAGAGCTCCGTCTGTTATTTAACACGTGAATATTAAAGCACACAAAACTACACCATGTCTGTTGTTTTGCATTTGTGCGTATCTTGACCTTTTGCAGTAAGGAAAGAAATCGAGTGGAGGGTGTGTGTGGAAGTATGGCGGTTACGGGAATATTTAGACCCAAGAGTGGAGATGTAGGTGGAAACTAGAGAAAATTGCATATTGTAGAGATTCAAAATTTGTATTCTTTACAAATAATCATTAAGAAAAACATTTCGAGGAAAACTGAATGGGTTGTGTACGTAGCAAGCATTAAAAAAATAAAAATACTTTTATCTTTGATGGAGAAACTGTTAGGATGGCACCCCTTAGTAGAACTAGACGTATATGATAGGTAATCTAAAATAGGGTCATGACCCTTGGGCCGCATGGGGCCTTCGTAGCTTCTTATGTAGTCCCTTACCTCTTTAACAATCGAGAATGTAAATATTAACCGAAACATTCATTTATGGAGAAAAAATGTATGTTACTATTATCAATAACCTGATCGATCCCAAAGTGGCCTTCAGGCAGGGAAGGTTGTGCGTCCTTGAGTTAAGGAAACTTTACAATGCAGAAAACAACAAAACACAAAAACATGACACATAAAGTGAAGTAATTGTGTAGGGAAGGATCAAAGCTTGTTATGTTGTTATGAAGATATAAAGCCGGAAATGTCTGACAGTATGCAATACAAATTGAAACAAAATTTTCCGGATGACGATGTTGCTTTGTTTCAGATCGCCGGCGGTGCCTGTACCGCAGCGCTAACTACTTTCATTATAGTACTCAGCTGTTAACAACATTTAGAAGAACTCACTGCGCCAGAGAACGAGACTCAAATCGAGACAGAAAGAAAGCAAAAACCAAAACTTTCATTCCGTGACTATAATCACCCAAGACCAGATACGTGCAGTCGGTGGAGAACATTCGGTCCTACGATGTGTTTATGCATAACAGATGACAGATGTTTCCAAGCAGAAACACAGAGGTAGCTAACACATGAAATGTAACTATGGGTGAAAAAAGCATTCTTGTGTCACATGCTCACAAAGTTGCCTTCACCGTAACATATATACTGCCTTATACCTTATTCGAAGTAAATATGTACGTATACATGTAATGGCGAAATTGTGTGTCGGCGAAATACATCTACTGATTCTTATGTTTATTGGACCGTGCATCATCTTCATAGTTGAACAAAGAGAGACGAACTTGATGTCAATTGTTTTATTATTTCAATATTTAATGCTCAACGTGTTTCGGATGTTAATACTTCCTTCCTCAGGAGCTTGCGACTTATTTGTTGAGTTATTTCATAGGTTGAGGCACTAGTGCCTCAACCTGCATACGGATACCACACCACCACGCTAACCACAACGTAACACCAACACATATCGAACCAGAGCAATACAACCCATGAAATAACTCAACAAATAAGTTGCAAGTTCCTGATGATGGATGTATTAACATCCGAAACATGTTGAGCATTAAATAATGAAATAATAAAGCAAGTGACATCAAGTTGGTCTCTCTTTATTCATCTACTGATTCATTCATTCATACTGGTGCTACAGCCTCATTCCAACCTTGACCGCCCCAAGGACACTACTCCACTCCATTCCGCTCGGTGCCTAGGTTTTCTAGTTGCTAAATCCACTTATTTTAAGGTCTTCTTCAACACTGTTCATCCATCGTACAGGGAGTTGTCCTACATTCCTTGTAACAAGTGGATTTGTGAATGTTAGTTTTCTGCAAGTTTAGAGTTGGTATGCTGTAAGTAGGTGTCCCAATCACACAATTCTCATAGCTTTACTTTTCTTGAATTATTTCGGGCTCTTTATATATTTGGTACAATTCGTGATTGTACCGCCATTCTCCACTTACCTTTATTTGGCCATATGCATTCTTCAAAACTTCTTTCAATTTCCCGGATATTATTTTCATCGCCTTCATTAATCGCCCACATTTCACATCCACACACTACAATAGGTCTTATAATTGTTCCATACAGTTCAATTTTAGTATTATGGTGCAGTTGGACTTTGGTTCTTTTCTAAGTCCAAGAGAGATTCTATTAGCTACTGGCAATCTACGATGAATTTCAGTACTCAAACTTGTTACTGGTAGCAAGAGTGCCTCGACATTTAAATTAATTTGCCAACACTTCCACCAAATTTTATATCGTCTGCAAGCCGAATCATTGCCCACGATTCTGAAAGAGTTCCATTCACCCGTAATTTATTCCTTTTTGGGTAATTCCCCGGCGTCTGAGATTTAGTTGCCGACGTTTCGGAACTCACTATCGGTTCCATCTTCATAGGCAGGTGAATGAAATAAGAACAAGATTCCATTCACCCCTTTTCCTCACAAAATACTGACGTCGTCGTCCCGCATTCTCAATTATCCAAGTGGCCCCTCAAGGTTCTGTAAGCAGTTCGTTCTTCCTCCATTCCACTACATGTGACATCCTCTGTTATATTCACTAATCCAGTAATGTTCGTTCCTCGGCACGGGAAAGAAATGTTTCTTTTCCCCAAATCGTCTAGACCGGCTTTCGGCCCCATTACCGGGTATCGGAGTATCTCTTCCCGGAACAGGGCGGCCCGGGTTTGGAGTTGGCTTTTTATTTTTATGCGGTGATGAGGTTAAGACTGGGTGGATTCATGCTTCCATGATGGATTTTCATAAAATTGTTGGGTAAGTTACAGTTTCATTAATATCTGACGTTAAAAGCGGCTACGTTACATGAAGACTAATAAACATTTTTGATCACATTTCGTTCAGTGAAAAATGTTTCAGACCGAAGTTGCAGAGAAAAATCAAAACACACTTTGTTATGTTCAGTAACGTTGTCTTCAATAACGTGTTCTTTATCCGACCAATGGTTATCTCTGGTCGGGTAATTAACACTTTACTGATAAGAAATACACAAGACTTACACAGGGACATCTAACCTTCGCCTTACTTTAATAAGGCTAAATAGCGCACATAAACATGAAGTTTCTTTTTCTCAATAACGTAAATTTGGCACTTTTTGGAACTTCTAGATCGAAAGACTTTCCACATAACTGAAATCCAAATATTTGTTATTCTTGCGTTTTCTATACTGTATGAAATCACGTTTTGTATATTGCCGTCTTTAGTACCTTTCAACAGAAACTGGACAAAAACAGCTTTCCAACGATCAATAACAGGCACAACTCCAATTTATTCCTTGCACAATCTGTTATGAAATTTATTTATACATTATTATTATTCTCCGTCATCACCTCAGTCAACATGCTGATTGGCTGTAGAAATCTAGAGTGGGTTTCAGTTCACTTTCTCCTTTCAAATCTACGAGAGCAATGGAGAAACCTTTGCAGCTTCCTAAACAATGGGTAATTCAGGTTATTTTACATGAAGTGAAAAGGACGGGGAGTAAAGTTGACACCTAACTGAGATAAGAAATGCCCAGAAATATGCCGCCAGTCCCTCTTATGTTAACCTGGAGTGTTGTTTAATCAAAGACAGCGACAGCTACACTTGCACTCCCAACCGATAATTAGCGACTGAAACACACGTTCATTTCTAAAGCTGATTGAAACAAGGCAGGCAATGTACATACAACGTAACATTGAGGCACGTTCGCGTATCTACTGTTGTCGTGGAAAAGCAATACGTATCACGTGTTCTGAGCGTGTTTTTGTAGCCTTAGTTGCCCATCATGCAATGCGCAGGTGCCATATTATAGTGTCATCTGTGGCCTTTTCGGCTCTACAATATTTTTCCATATTATCTCACAAACGGCACGATTTTAGAAAACTAAAAAGTTAAGATAATCTTGGGTGACACCGTCTCCTTGTGTGTTTCTTATCAATAAAGTGTTAATTACCCGACCAGAGATAACCATTGGTCGGATAATGAAGACCTTATTGAAGACAACGTTACTGAACATAACAAAGTGTATTTATCTCAGTAATTAACCAACTTGATGCACAATTTTTTTGTTTTACAATAAGTTTATTTCATGCCTCTACATGTTTCGAGCACACGTGCTCATCATCAGGAGGTCAAAATTGCATTATACAGCCTCTGGTATCATCACACCTATAGGAGGCCGTCTAGTGCACAGGTGCACAGGTGTGATGACACCAGAGGCTGTGTAAAGCAATTTTGACCTCCTGATGATGAACATATATGCTAGAAACATGTAAAGGCATGAAATAAACTTATTGTAAAATAAAAATTTTGTGCATTAAGTTGGTTAATTACTGAGATAAATATACTGAGATGCACGGTCAGCAAAACGTCAAAATAACGAAGTGTGTTTTGATTTTTCTCTGCAACTTCTGCCTGAAACATTTCTCACTGAACGAAATGTGATCAAAAATGTGTATTGGTCTTCATGTAATGTAGCCGTTACTAACGTCAGTTACTAATGAAACTATAACTTACCCGACAATTTTATGTATATCTGTCCAGTGGGAGCCCAGTTGTACCATGCGGGCGGACGGACGGACGTACGTACGAGAAGACAGACAGGTAGATAGACAAGACAGGACGAAGCTAATAACTGCTTTTAGTAATTTTGTGAATGCGCCTAAAATTTTTCACCTAAATAAAGAAATACACGTATACACGTACAGCAATATATTCTCAGGAATATACAGCATTTGTATATAATAAGAGTACATATTTAAAAGTTACTATCTCTTGGGATATGACGTATTGAATTAAGGTAGGGACATTGCGTAGAATCTCTTAAGTTTTTTTCAGCACTTTCCTCCGAAGCGCTGCTATTCATCTCGCAAACCACACGGAGTCACATTCCATAAGACAGCAATCTCCACGGTCAGAGTCGTGACAGGCTTAAGTCTCAAAGAAGCCACTTACAGCCAAGTACATGTAGCCCTTAATTTGACAACATAAGTGTGCAATATGTCTGAAATAATGATTACACATGTGCGTGCAGCTTGCAAAGAAAGATAACTGAACTACCTCATACTGGAGTAGCAATAAATTGCATACAAAGCACTCTGCTCGGTCAAACTTTGTACCGCCCTTATTTCTTTTATCTTTATTTCTACATTTTGCAGCAATGTCTTCTCTTTTCTTTCCCCCCTTCGTCTTCTACTTCTTATTGTAAGAAAAATACATTCGGTTCCTGCTGTAGGCACTCCGACTTGTAACCAAATTTCGTAGTTTTTGAACAACTCCCATTGACTAAAGAAATATAAGCCAAGTTCCGTTCCCTCGTGCGAATATATCGCTTAAGGCCAGAGCTCACAGCTCCTTAGCTATAAATTTACATTTTCTTTTCTGGTACATTACGCCTCTGTGTTTCTATACTCGTTTCACTCAAGTCCAACAGTACGTAACCTTGCTTCATTTTAATTCTTTGCTTTATGGTGAGCATTCCTTTCATTTTAAAAATCAAATTTCTTCCCAGCGAAAGTCATGAGCGCTTCTCGTGCGTGAACATCTAGAGACTGGATCTGAAATTAAATTCCTGGTAAGACAACTTCTCTTCTCGTCACTTCACTGAATGATACGTTCTTGTTACAGAAGTTTATAATGTTGAAATAAAAATTTCATACGAATGAAGAGACGAAAGTAACAGAATTCAGAAAGCTATGTATGTTATAAGGAATTCATAAATTGTATCTTCATAGGTATCATTAGGATGATCAAATCAAGAGTAATTAAATGGGCGGGACACGTAGAACACACACAGGGATGAGAAATGTAGCAAACAAATTGTAGTCTGAAGACCTGATAGGAAAAATTCTACGCAGGAAAGCTAAGAATTGACAAAATATTCTCAAATAAACTGAGTGTGAAAATATAAATTAGATTATATGGTTTCAGAAGTTACACATCAAAAAGGCAACCCTTTTGAATACCAAAATAAACGTCATAATTACACAAAATGTTTGAATGTTTTGACGTGCTGAGAAGTTGAAACCTCTTCATAAATTGAATAGGTTATGATGAGTTGCAAAGCACGTGAAAGGAAGCTGCCTTAAAAACTTATTAAGTTTAGACTTTGGGATTGGGGCGAGGCGCTGGTAACTTCCCACAACAAAAAGTATGCTATGAAATATGATAAAGAGTTTCGAATGTGGACGACTTAGGAAGAATAATGTGGAGAACGATGGGCTTAAGTATGACTCAGGATAAAGGCAAGTGTCATGCGTCCTGTCCCATAATAAGTATGGAATTTCTGGATAACTTAATACCTCTAACTCTCTCAGAGAAGACTCTATTACATGGAGTTGTTCATTTTCTACATCCCAAGCTCTCATTTGTCTCACCAACCAAAATGTCCCGTTATTGCACTAAATTAGGGTACATATAATTTGAGTTTAAGTTTTGTTAGAAATTTTCTTTGTTTCCGATTCTGAACAGCAAAACTTCGCCAAAAACCTTATCTGCACAATAAAATCTAAAGTTGTATTTAGGCTTAATTAAGTATCATGCCCGAATGACGTAATGAGGGCAGGAGATATAACTCTATGAATTCTTAAACTTGGCAGTGCATGGAAATGACTGATTCAGCTTAATAAATCGATTACTTTAACCCCTAGGAAGGAGTTTACGGCCCCCACAAAATAGGAAACTGGGCAATGGTAAGGAGTTACGTGTAGAATACACACAGTCAAACACAACTATATTACCTCTATTATTGTTATAATGAGGGTTCTAACAACTACATGTTTCGGCCCTACATGTGGACCATCTTCAGGTTGTAAAATTAGACGAGATAAGTTATACTATAATGCGTGGGAACATTATTGGGAGTAGGGGGGTTGGAGGGGTACCATGGTCCCGTTTTATAAGAGGATTTGCCATTAGTATTAAGTCTGTATGTTAACATAGAGACTTAATACTAATGATAACTCCTCTTATAAAACGGGACCATGGTACCCCCAACCCCCCTACTCCCAATAATTTCCACGCATTATACTGTAACTTATCTAGTCTAATTTTACAACCTGAAGATGGTCCACATGTAGGGCCGAAACATGTAGTTGCTAGAACCCTAATTATAACAATAATAGAGGTAATATAGTTGTGTTTGACTGTGTGTATTCTACACGTAACTCCTCACCATTGTATAAAAAACGCAACGGGGATGACGCACATCAGAATTAGGAAACTGGGTGTACCTCAAAGATGATGTATGGCTCTGTGGGCAAAAAGAAAATCCGCCGCCATCTAAGCAGCCATTTCCGACTCACTAATCGTCCAGTCCGGTCATTATAGTCACAGGGCGTAATAACGAAACAGTAAATTAATCGCACCTTGTTCGGCCCTACACACATGCATAGCATAAAAGAGGGTGCTTATATATTTGCACGAGCGTGTGACCTAAAAGGTTCAATGTATGTGGCTATTAATTATGAAATATTACAACGTATGTTTCGTAAATGAATGCACACACACTCTACACATCTACGGAGCGTGCGAGAAAATACATGCATTCATCACTTTGCCCTAGGTTCGTTTACAGAAGCACAGCTGAGAATGGTACAGATAAAAACCTACCTCTGTATGAAGTGTGAGTGCCGTAGTGTATCAACAGTCGGTTGGGAAGCCGTTTCCTTATTTTTGTCTTCGGGGTTGCTACATTGTATAATCTGCCTGAACATGGAAGCAAGAGATTAATCCGAAACATTAGTGACAACCTATATGGCAAGACGACGTCACAGCCAAGAAAAAGACGACATGAATTTCCACCACGGGAATGGATTATACCAACGCCTTATTTTACGCCCTGGCTATGTTACTGAAAATTAGATGTCGATCAAAAAGGTGTAAAGAGATAGTGACGTTCCCATCAGAAATAAGGGCTTAGCGTAATAAAACGCAACAAGCCAAAAGCGTTAGATCGTAAATGAGTGCACGAATTAAGAAGTCGCGTAAAATGGTACGTGGCGTCAAAGTAAAAAGGGCTCATGTGCATAAAACAAGGCGTACTTGTGGCTCAAATCTTATACGTGTGTGTTGCAAATTAAGGTCTGTGAATTCCGCAGTTGTCTCAGATTCTACTTAGGTAGATTTACACCTGTGAAGGTGCGGAACTTGTAACGGCCCTCTTTCTGCCCAATAACAAACGGTCGAGTACAGCTCGATCTCTTGTCGCCGAATAAAGCCTCGAAGCGGTTGACCCGTTCCCAGCAGCAGCAGCATGGATCTTGCTGTTTCTCACCAACCACAAACCAAACGTAAGATTGACACAGCCCCCTATCCATACGCAGTCCCAATGGAATTACTTTCCACGGGGATAACGTGCCTGTAGGGTAAAGTCAAACAATTGTTTGTAATGTTATACAACATACGCACCTGAAAAAGTCTAAATCCATATACTACAGTCTGTGTTAAAAAGCTGATATTATTTATTCCTTACATTTTGTGTCATCCGACGGTCATTTACCTCGTTATAAGAGCCCGCTATTGATCTCTATTCTGAGCAAGTTGAATCCACTTCTTACTCTCGAACCCCTTCAAAGCCTTCCTCTCATTTACGCCTAAGTAATTTCCATTTAAAATGATATATGAGTTGGTTATTCCTTCTGTGTGTAATGAGTGTCATTCATTTTACCTTTCATGATTTTATTTCTCTAATAATAATGGATGAAGGTATATAGAATTATAAAGCATCTCTTCATATAAGTTCGTACGTTCTCTTGCTATGCACGTTCCGTTACTCACACATATTCCCTCGAGCATCCTGTTCTCAACCAACCTGAGTGTTATGTTGACCCATTAATTTGAGACATACCGGAAAATTAGTACAGAAGGAAAACAAAAAGTAAGCTAAAGCAATCCCGTTACAGGCCTGGACAAACCCTGAAGGTTCCAGAAGGGTGAGGGTCCCTGATTTCAAGACAATCGGTACATTAAAGCGGTAAGGTTATCAACCCTACGCACCGGCTGCCTTTACCCCCAAGAAAATATTCCTGGTGCTCATTTCTTTTATAGGATGAGTCGACCCCAGGGTCGCAGTGCGGCCGGAAGGATTATATCAATGAAAAATTCCAATGACACCACCTGGGATCGAACCCGCAACATTGTGGCTTGTAGCGCAGGGCCTCAAAAACTGCGTCACTGCAAAAGATAAAGTAATGGCGGTAAATTCTTCTGGTAATTTGAAAAGAATGAGTTATTGTATACACACTGAGCCAAGTTTAGACATGTCAGTGAACAGCCTTTAATTTTAGTAAATTTCATGTAATGCTAGTATAAACATATGAGTTCATACTCCGAACTGCGTATTGTTGAACATCGTGCTGTCACTCGGTTTCTGTGGCCACAGGAAATAAAGCACTGTGAAGAGCTTTAAATAGTCCATGATCATGCATTAAGCTCTTTCGAAATGGTGATAAAACCAACAAAATACATATACACGTTTAAAGGTTTCTTACATACACGTTTCGGCCACACTTGCGACCGTCTTCAGAGACATGTCTTACAAATGGTACATTACAAAAACTTCAAGAACCAATGTACAAGTGTAAAATATTAAGTTTTAAAATGTATGGTACAAAATATATGTTGAAATACAAAATACAGATAAATTTTTGTGCTAAATTTAAGTGCATAACGAGGGGTCCCCGTAGTTATTGCGTGTTGTATCACTACCCTGAAATTAGAGAAATAAGTGTTTAAGGGCTTGGGTATTGTAACAAAATGTGTGCATATTTCTTTCATTTCAGTAAGGCGATACAATATAAAATATTTACAGTTAAATTTAGCACAAAAATTTTACTTGCATTTTATACTTTAACATATATTTCACACCAAACAACTTGTGGGCCGGGATAGTGTAGTCTAAATAGCGACTCACAAAGGGCTGGACGGTCTGGGGATCAAATTCCGTTGGGGGCGAGATTTTCCGCATCCGTCCAGAAAGGCCCTGGGCTCCAACCAGCCTCCTACACTGTGGATACTGGGTCTTTTCAGTGGGTAAAGCGCCCGGGTCCTGGTGTTGACCACACACCATCTAGCGCCTAGGTTACAGAATTAGTAGAGCTATACCTCTATTCCCCCACTGAAACTTCGTGGCCTGTTCTAGGGTGAATTTTTCCTTTACCTGTACGTTTTAAAACATAATACTTTATTTATGTGGAATGGGTCTTGAAGGTTCTTCACTTCTTCCTTTGTAAGACATTTCCCTGACGATGGACACAAGAATGGCCGAAACATGTACCTGTAGGAGGTTTACTACTTTTATAATATAATATAAAATAATATAATATAATATAACATCAGTTTCTGGCTTATGTCAATGACGTTAATATACTGGGAGGAAGCATACATACTCTAAAGGAAAATGCAGAAGCTTTAGTAGCTGCTACTAGGGAGAATGGACTGGAAGTAAGTGCTGATAAAACTAAGTACATGGTCATGTCTCGAGATCAGAATGCAGGACGAATTCACGGTGTGAGAATTGATAATAGTACCATCGAGAGGGTTGAAGAGTTTAAATATTTGGGAACAACTTTAACAAATCAAAATTCTATTGTGGAAGAAATTAGGGCAGATTGAGGTCAGGAAATGCTTGCTATCATTCGGTGCAGAATCTTTTGTCTTCCAGGTTGCTATCCAAAAATTTAAAGATCAAGATATATAGAACTATAATTTTGTCTGTTGTTTTGTATGGGTGT
>Ga0123355_10008520_pt1 | contig 15485 bp, 15 predicted proteins | sample TergutEmb28metaG_3_FD_89872 | JGI IMG/M metagenome (GOLD analysis project Ga0123355, IMG submission 89872) | Embiratermes neotenicus P1 segment gut microbial communities from Petit-Saut dam, French Guiana - Emb289 P1 | ecosystem: Host-associated > Arthropoda: Insects > Digestive system > Gut ... | reverse complement strand
GTGTGCAGTCGCAAAATCAAGCACAGATTGCCCTGTTGCATTTACAAGAATACCAGACAAGATATCTGGCCCTATAAGAGGTGTGTATCTAAACTCCCCTACCGGCTGTTTGCCGCCCAGTAAGTCAAGTGCAGATTTTACCCAGTCATCGCTTGTAAAATATTTTGTATATGGTGCTGACTTGTATTTGTATGGGGCCGTCATTGTCAACATATTTTTTATTGTAACTGTCTGGATTGTTTTTTCGCCTCGTTTGGTAATGTAATCCGGGAAAAATTCCAAAACCTTTTGCTCAACACTTCTGATGTAACCCTTGTCGATGGCGATACCCACAAGTATAGAAATTATGCTTTTTGTTATAGAAAACACATGGATGGGGGTGGTGCTTGTGCAACCGTTAAAATAATTTTCATAAAGCACTTTCACATGCTTTTGTACAATCATGCCAGCAATATTGCCGTAGTCTTTACATATTACGCTTTCCAACTCTAATATTTGGCTCTGATTCATGTAATCAACCTCTCTCTTATGTCACATATTTGACTTGTATCTACAGGATAAACCCATTAAAAATGCTATGCAAGCATTTTTCACTGTGTCTATGCAAGCCAATACAACCACAGGTTGCGGGGATTCCATAAATAATTGCTGGCCCGTTCTTAACAGTAACATTATACTAATAGCAAATAAACATAAGGAAGGGATGCCATATGACATTAGGCGAAAAGATTCAAATACTAAGGAAGCAACGGGGTATGTCGCAAGAGCAGTTAGCTGCAAAAATACTGGTAACAAGGCAAGCAATATCAAAGTGGGAGCTTTGCGAGAGCCTCCCAGATGTAGACAACATAGTACAGCTTAGCGAGATATTCGGCGTAACAACAGACTATTTGCTTAAAAATGGCGAAGTCACAACCCGCATAATCACGCAATCAGCTACCAACCCCACCCCTACTACTACCGCAAACACAAGCATAGTCCAACCCGATACAAAAACTGCAGGTACAACCAGTAGTTTTGTTGGCTGCATACTCAAGTCCCCCATGGCAACAGGGATAATTGGGATGGTATTTGTAGGCCTAAACATGCTAAGAAGAAGTCACGAAAATGCATTATTCCCACTAGCCGGCGTGGCTATAATCCTTGGTATGATGATTGTTTTTTTACCGCAGCTCAAACTGCTAAGACTTTCAGATACAGGGATACGGGTCGGCAAATTTATGACAGATGTAGGCATTATTGCAATTATTGCTTCTGGGATATTTTTTAGAGTCTCCCAAGCCCGTACAATTCTTGTGTATGCAAGCATTGTGGCTTGGGTGGGGCTGGCAGTAGTTGGTGTGTATATTGCAAATGCTATTTATATTAATATTAAACAGCGTTCATTGACGATATGAGATTTTATTGTTGATTAACTCGTTATATAGCAACCGTATATAAAGCGAAAGAAGCCTCTAGGGGCTTCTTAAAATGGCAGACAGGGAGTATTTTCTCTAAGACAGGGTTTTAGGTTTCGCCAGGAAAACAGTTGGATTCATTTCCCACATATGTTGTATGGATTTTATATCTTTATGTATAACATAATTTATATTATGATAGTGATATACTATTAGGACATAAACAAGCCCCTTACAGGGAGTTAACCGTAAGGGGCTTATTTACTGATCGGTTTCAAGACTTGTCTTTATGGTCTATGAACTAACTCATAGGTTTCTGCTATACAAAATATTAATTCTAATAACTGAAACCTAAATTTCTTGCCATATGGCTTAACCTTGATGAGTTCCCAGTTACAGTAATGCTCGCTGGCCCTATTGAAAAGCCAAACGATGCAGTAAATGGATTAAGGGTATCTCTTACATAGTGCATACTAATTCCTCTAACAGCATTTGGGTCTGTTCTTAACACCTGCATAGATGAAATCCCTTCAAACACCATTGATTCTAAAAATATTGGCATCGGAAATCTATTCCATCCGTATCCAGCATGTGAAGCAGTAGAGGGATCTAACCAAGCAGAGCCATTGTAACCATGCCATATACATGTTGCCATTATTCTAAATGTTGGGAAATGACTTGGAGCAACTACCCACCCAGGAAACATAGCTACAGCAAATCCACCGTTTCTTATTGAACCTGTTCTAAACCATTGGAATCCCGGAAATACGAAGAACGTTTCACCATATCTTGACGTTATACCCCTAAAAACAGAAACTGTTAATTGTAAATCAGAACTAGGTATAGTATTGAAAGGAACAAACATATCCTCAGCGCTAACTATTAACTCAGACACTAATCGCCCATCTCCGTCTTCAGGAACAATGTATGCTTCTAGGCTGAACGATTCAAAGCGCAACTCATCTATGTCATCAGCCCTAAGTGCGTTAAATATCTCGAATTTGTGCAATTCAGACATATTATCTACAACTACTCTCTGCATTCCTAATGAAAGTAGAAACTCATCAACTTCATTAGTATCAACTGTAGTTGCGTACACGCTCATATTAATGCTTACAACAATCATTATTAGTGTCAATAAAACTGCTTTCATTTTTTTCATTTTAAAGTCTCCTTTTGTAGCTCTACTTTTCACTCGCGAAAAAAAACCCTATTGAACACAGGATAATCCCAACATATGGCATTAATTGCCCAATATTAAGTATCCATACTGGAATATTAAAATGTACAGACTTAATAATTACAGCTATTGAAAATAAAATCATAGATATCCCCAATAACATCATCCTATAATTAGGGGTCATTTTTCACCTTCTTATACTTTCCATACATAATAAAAAACCAAAATGCAATTCGTTCGATTGCATTCATAGTCTCTTATTTGACACACGTACTCCCACATGGCTACTTCATATTCATCGTGTGCGCACTCAACATGTTGGTATATAATGTATCATGGAGTATGCATAATGTCAACATGTGATGTCGCAATATGGCATTGTATTGTTAAATATGACATAGCACAATAATCTTATGAATGTTCTTAAAGTTGTCTATGATGAAAATACTGGTGTTTCAACGATTTTTCAACTTGGGTAAAATAACATTTTTTTGAAATTAGTAGTATCACGATGCTCAGTTTACTGCACAAAAATACACTTTGATGTTTCATGCCATTCTCAGTGATGTCTCATGTTATATTTGTGTTAACGAGAGAATTATTTCGTGAAACCTGTTTGTCTTCAATCCAAAAAACCTTTAGGAGCTTCAATTATATGTTACTGTATAGAACTCGACACCCCTAAATGTACAACAAAAAAATAACCTCTGTCACATGGTGGATGATGTTGTATATATAATTTCACGAACTTTGCGTTTTCAACCAAAGATTATTTTTGTTCTATACTTCGCAAAAATTATTGAAATTATATGTATAATATATAATAGACATCCTCGGAAAATAAATTTTGACAAGCAATCGAAAATCAGTCACCATATGTCCAGGTGATGGAAATGACAAGATATGAAAAAGCCCAAAAGGCAAAACTGCAGTGCTTGTCACCCACAGGCTAGGGTCCGCACGTATAGCAGATAGGATTATTGTAATGGACAAAGGTTGCCTTATTGAAGAAGGGACACATGATGAGTTAGTAGCCAAGAACGGCAAATATGCACAAATGTGGCAAGCTAAGCTTCCTGGTACACTATTTAGAATTGGCTCAAACCCCGCGGCGGCCCTGGTTATCAACATCCCAACGCCCCCAGCGCCCACAATCCCAAGGGATAGCGTCTCCCAAGCTCGTACAATTTGAGATTTTATAGCTAGTTGGTTCGCTATACGTGAAAACCACACATAAAAAAAGAAGCCTCTTGGGGCTTCTTTTTTTACACAAACAACTGCCACATCATGAAATAGAGCAGACTCACTTTCGCTCCTTAATTGGAAACAATAAATCAAGCTGTGTATCTTCCATTTTCGCGCCGTTTTGCATCAGATAAAAATAATTTAAGACTTCTTCAAAATGCGGCATCCCTTCGGCTTCTTCATATCTTTCGCTTGCTTTTACCCAGTCGGCAAGCAAGTCCCAGTCTCTAAAATTCCAATCTCTCAACACATGTGCGGCAAACATACCTCCACCGAAGGTCTTTTTTATTAATGGGGCGTTCACTTCCATGTCATCGGGTATAGACACCCACGCTTCATATTCCTTTGGCGGCATTTCGCTGGAAAAAGCAAAACCCATCCCCCTAGCATCTGGCTTAGTTTTCAATAAGTCAGTTTCCTGCACAAATTGTTCTATTCTGCTGGTAGCTTCTGGACCTACGCCCCATTCATATTCCCCCGAAACGTAAGCGGCGGCTACGGTCATTGGCGGCACATAAACTATTCGCACATCGCTATCCTTTAACTTGTCAAGACTTTCACTTGCCATGTTCAAATCGTTCATTGATGTTTCCTCCTGTATGGTGTTTTTGGGTAAGGAAATGCTGTCCACAATGGCAAATACAGAACTATCGCCTAAATAATCAAGCTGTAAGTGCATATTGGCTTTCTTATGCAACTCGTGAACAAGACGGTTAAGAATTGATTTTACAGTTGATAACGCTGTAATTTGCCCGTCTAATTCGCTAATGTTACGCTCGAATATTTCAATCACGCTTACGGCATCACTATTGCTAAAAATCTCACGGATTTGTTTAACAGGAACACGAAGTTTCCGTAAGATAATTATTTGGCGGAGCCTTTGTATCGCATTTTCATCATATACCCTATAGGCATAATCATCCATGCGCTGGCTCTCTATTAATCCGACTTGTTCATAGTATCGGAGCATTCGGCTTGATATACTAAGATTCTTAGATACTGCCCTTACGGTTTGCATTTGGCTCAATGGACTTGCACCTCCTTTCAAGACAAGTATAAAGTACAACACGGTGTTCGAGTCAAGATGAAAATTTAGCTCAAACCTCGCACAACCCGTGCCGCAACCATTTCAACAATAAACATAACCACAAAAATCACAACAATGGCAGTAGAAAGCATAGCAAAATCGAAATCCCGCGCGGCCCTGGCTATCAGCATCCCAGCACCCCCGGCACCCACAATCCCAAGGGAAATAGAATCCGAAATATTACCCTCAAGCCGGATAGCAACCCATGCCACAAAAGCGGCAATAACTCCGGGCAAAAGCCCATGTACAACCACCTGCAGCCACCCAGCGCCGGTAGCCCGTGTGGCCTCGATGATAGTAAAATCTTGTTCCTCTATACTAGCAATAAAAGCCCTAGTCAAGTACCCAAAAGACGAAAATACAAGCCCAACAACAGCAGTTGTGTACCCAAATCCCAAACTGGCCACCACCATCAAAATCAGCACAAGTGATGGCACAGCCCGTATAAGCCCAACTGCACCCTTAATCGCCCAGCTCAAGGGCCTACATAATGTAATATTATCGGCAGCAAGAAACGCCAGCACAACAGCAATAACACAACCTATAGCAAGCCCGCAAACCGCAAGCGCAACAGAAATCAACAATTGCCTCAAAACTACCGGTACAAGCGCAAACTCAAAAACTATAAACCGCGAAAGCACATGCCCCGCGTTACCAAGCCGCGCAACCACCACCGCAAAATCTAAGTCCAATAAATAACCACAAACAAAAAAAAGCGCTATAACAAAAACCACACCACACACCCTGCATATAGTCTCAAACACAGGGTGCCTGGGCGTACGCGCTGTTTCTAATATGCGCCTGATTATGTTAACCATAAACTCCGTCACCAGCACCAGCACCACCAATACCAGTATAAGTGCCATAGCTCGCCTAAACCGCCTCAGATCCAAGTCTGCCTGTATTAGCAGCCCCAGCCCACCTGCCCCAACCATGCCCAGCACAGCAGAGGCTCGGATGTTTATTTCAAAGGAAAACAGCGTCCAGTTAATCCAGGCCGGTATAAACTCCGGCACAAGCCCATGATATATCACCTGCATATAGCCAGCGCCACTAGACTTTATAGCCTCTAGCTTGGTACTAGCAATCTCGTTAATAGACTCCGCATATGACCGCGCAAGAAACCCAAGTGTAGCAAACACAAGAGCAAACACGCCAATAACCGGCCCAATGCCAAAAACAAATACCATAACAAGCGCCCAAGCCAGCATTGGCACATTTCGCAAAAATGAAACAAAAAACCTCACAACCCCACGCAAAAGCGGGGACGGGTTTGTTTGTGCCATCAACAACCCAAGCAAAAACGCCAACACAGCCGATATGTAAGTACCCACCACCGCGAACAATACAGTATCCAATACAACAGGCCAAAAGGTCCTTAAGCCTGTAAAATTGGGTGGCAAGAAATTATCACCAAAAAACCTAAACAAAGAAGGAAAAGACGCAAACACATGCAAGACCTGGATATCAAGATGTAAGAAGCTAAACAATATGGCCGCAATAAGCAAAAAAATACATACATGAGGCCGTGTGGCTTTGTATACATGTAATGCTTTCTCTTTTCTGCTGCTGGGGGCGGTAATAGACTCATGACGTGCATTATTTACATCTTCATCTTCCCCATCATAGTTATGGCTACCAATATCTGCGTCGCCATAAATATAGCCAACTACATCATCCGTCAAGTCACATGGCGAGCCATCAAATACGACCCTTCCGGCTTTTAACCCAATAATCCTTGTGGCATATTTCTTGGCAAACTCTACCTGGTGCAAATTGACAATGCATGTCAAGTTTCGCTCGTGTGCAACCTTCTGCATATAGTCCATTACTGTTTTTGCGGCAACCGGGTCAAGTGAGGCTATAGGCTCATCTGCCAGCAACAGTTTTGGCCGCTGCATAAGCGCACGGCAAATACCTACGCGCTGCATCTGCCCACCAGACAGCGTGCCGGCCCGCTGGTGCATATTGCTCTCTAGCCCCACTGTTTTAAGCAGCGCCTCGGCCTCTTGTTTATCGTCCTTGGCATACAGCCCCAACATACTCCTAAAAAAAGAAATCTCCCCAAGCCGCCCATGCAGCACATTCTTCTTTACTGTGGTGCGCGCTATCAAGTTATGTTGCTGGAATACCATGCCAATGCGTGCGCGCACCTGCCGCAATTTTTGCCGCCCGGCCGTCTCTACATGCACCCCATCAAAAACCACATTACCAGAGGTAGGCTGTACGAGCCTGTTAATGCAACGTATAAGCGTGGACTTCCCCGCCCCAGACGGGCCCACAATCGTGACTAGCTCCCCCGGATTAACATCAAAACTAAGCCCCTTTAATACAAGGTGCTTGCCGTCATAAGTCTTTGTAAGCTCACGAATACTAAGTAACGGGTGCATAATTATCCATCCTACCCTTGTTCCTCTAAGTCTATACCCAAGGCCTCAACCATAGACCTCAAATGCTCTATCTGCTGCACGTCCGGCGCGACAAACCTTACACTGGGGTCATTGTTAAACCGCGACGCAAAATATTCTTCGTTTTCGTATGCAAGTAGGAACTCGGTAATTTTCACCCGCAGTTCATAAGAAAGCCGCCCGCTGGCAATATACCCCGGAAACGGAATAACCTCCGAACTAGCAAAGACTCGTACATCGCCCTCGCTAATAAGTCCAGACCGGATAACATTTTGCAAATTAAGATTACCTACCGCCGCCGCGTCATAATGCCCATGGATGACCCCCATTATGGCGGCGTTCTGGTTGCCAGCAAAATCTACAGCGCTAAACAACCCGCCTACCATTATCTCGTCTTGGGTCATGCCAAAATGGTTCATTAAGTCATACATCGGGTATATAAACCCAGATGTAGATGACCTGTTAATAAAAGCAAGGCTGCGCCCGCGCAAGTCATCCAGGCTGTTAATATCGTCACATGCTGTTATAAACACAGTCTTGTTAACCGCTGTTGGGCTATCTGTCACGGCCAGCCTATACACATCCATATCGCGCCCAGCAAGCAAATATACAAATGGCGAGCCCCACATCATTTCTAGGTTACCGGCTCGCATGGCTTCTATACCAACCAGGTGTGTCGCACCCTCTATGACCTCTACCGGCATCCCTATATGCTCCTCCATTGCGGCCCGGAAGTCTTCAAAAAGCCCGCGCAGTTCTGGCGCTGCATCTTCTATGAGTAGGGCAATGCGAATCCTTTCAATTTCACTTTCGCCTTCATAACCACCAGCGCAAGCCGCCAACAAGCCAACAGCCAACAAGCACAATATTGCGCTACATACTAATTTTTTATACATAAAAAACCTCCTAAAGATAAAATCCACCAGGAGGTATAATGCTTTCCTTCGCCGACATTACTCGGAGCAGGTACAAAGGGTAATTCTCAGCCTATGATAACACAAATCTTACGATAGATATTGTATTAACACAAGCACCCCTAGCGGAAATATTAAGTTTTAAATTTCTAACCTACGCCACAGACTGAAGCACACTCACAAGAAAAGACTGCCCCAACCTAAGCAAAAAGAACGTAATAATAGGCGAAAAATCCAACATCATACCAGGCCCCCCCAAAGGCGACCTATCTATAAGCATGCGTACGGGCGCAAGCATAGGCTCTGTAAACGCAAATATAAATGCTACAACCCTGCCGGTCCTTACCATAGGCATCCACGTTAATACCACCCGTATCAGCAACATCACATACAGTATGTTAAACAACCAGCGTACCGCATCAATAATGATGAGAGTCATAATGTCCTACCTACGGCCATGTGTTTTTGGCATGATGTAGCCATCCTTTTCCAATTCGTCCTTTATGTCTGTAACTATACGTACACCATTGGGTACTATGATAAATATATCCTTTGAAAAGCGCTGTATCGTACCGTTGATAGCATAGCACGCGCCACCAAGGAAGTCCGCAATGCGCTGTGCCATGCTACGCTCTACGCCAGTGAGGTCTATTACGCAAATCTTTTCTTCGCGTATATAGTCGCACACTTTAGCAGCATCGCTTACATCCACAGGATGGCGAAGTATAATTTCGGCTTTATTGCCGTCTTTGCCGTACATTTCAAGCACTTTGCTGTTTTGTGCTTGCCTTGCACGCTTTTCGTGACCACGGGGCTCTTTGGCATATGGCATTTCCCATTGCTCGTCGCGGTCTCCTGGTCTGTCGTCTTTGTAGTCTGTTACGTAGTCGCCACCGCTGGTGTCGTCATCGTATACGTCTGCATCTTCGGTATTGGGTGCGTTCATGGCCCTCCACATTGCATCCTTTACCTTACCAATGATTCCATGCATTAGGAATCCCCCTCATTCACTTTTGTATTGTTTATTATTTATTTCGTAGACTTCTTTTGTAGATGTCTAATGAAAAATAAATTCTTATTTACCCGACCAAGGCGGTGCCTATACGCACCATTGTGGCCCCTTCTTCGATTGCTACCGTATAATCACCAGACATTCCCATAGATAACTCCGTAAGACAGTGATTATGTGTGTTGTTTTGGTTTATGTCAAGGAGTAGCTTGTGCATTTTTTTGAAATATGGCCGGTTATCTTCTGGCTCTTTTACAAAGGGTGCTATGCACATCAGGCCCTTGACCCGGATATTGCTAAGTCCTGTCAGTTCTTGCACAAAAGGTAGTGCTTGGCTTGGGTCTAACCCATGCTTGCTATCCTCACCGGCTATGTTTATCTCAACCAGTATATCCATGACTATACCGGCCATGCTTGCACGCTTGTCTACTTCCAGTGCAAGAGCCATGTTGTCTATGGAGTGAATCATTGCTACTTTGTCTATGATAAATTTTACTTTATTGCGCTGTAAGTGCCCAATAAAGTGCCATGTTGGCATGTGATGTTGTAAACACTCGTGCTTGGGTAAAAACTCTTGCACACGATTCTCGCCAAAACAGTTGACACCTGCCGCTAGTAGTTGAACGATACGCTCAGGTGTGACTGTTTTTGTAACACCTATAAGCTTTATATCACCCATAGTACGGCCAGTTTTTTTTACTGCTGTATACATTGCGTCATTTATAGTTAGCAAATTTGCAGCTATATCGCTCATATCACGCTCACTATCTTACTATCTGCCCTGCAACCACTGTAGATGCGTCAATTACGATATTACTAAACTCGCTAATCCTATGGTTAAGCGATGGGTCAAGTAGTACATAACCTGCTTCTAACCCGCTGTCGCCTAAGTCTATAGTCCTAAACTCTACCGTCCCAAACACCACGGCGTATACGCCATTTACCACACGTACATGTGTGTCACCTAGTATGATATGGCCATTGTCTGGGTCATGTGGCACCAGTAAGCTACCAACGGTTAGGCCAGCGGCTGGGCGGGTATAAACATGGTATTCTGTAGACTCATCTATAGATATGGGCACCCTTGTGTTGCCGGCTTCACCCAATACTAATACATAGTTGCTCCCTGCATAACCATGGATATATTCTAAAGGTATACGATAGTGGCGGTTGGTTACAATTGCTGTATCAGGTATCTTGAGCCCCCGAGTTACCCCGGATGTTGTGCGGATACTGATATTGCGCTGGTTCATAAATTCTATTACATGCCTGGTATTTCTAAACACTACCAGGCTGTAGCGTATGCCATCTTCTATATGCTCTACTCTTAGGCTATGAGGCTCGTAGTCGCCTGTGTTGGCGTTGCGTAAATACACGGTACGTGTTGTACCTACTGCAAATGTTACCATATCGTTGGGCATATATGCGGCTATGTGCCATACATTGCCTACGGTCTTAAATATTGGGTCCCCTTCTTGTACTTCTGTTGCTGGGGTTTGTATGTTGTGTTCTGCTTCAGCTATTGTACGTATATCGTCGCGAGTCAAATGTCCTATTATTTCACGGGTCAGGCTGGTCTCGTGACCGTCAAGCAACCGGGACATAATCCCACTGCCTACAGCATACATATTTCTTGTGCTTGCATCCAACGCGGCCCTGTGGCGCTCATACTCCCTGGCAAGGGGCTCGCGCGCTGCAATGGCGCTGCCTGTGTTTATCTGGTTGCGGGTATTTATGCGTTGATTAAGATTGTCACGTAGTGCGTATATTTCTGCCAAGTTTATTGATGTGAAACTATTGATACGCCCGTTTACAATGTTTGTCAGGTCATTGTTTATACGTTGTACACCAGAGTCTGTGCCGTTTGCTGGCCTTCTTGCTTGTGTGCTTGAAGCCATATTTTCTACTGTAGCCAAATACCCCAGCGCCGCTTGGGCGCGTACTGGGTCGTTGGTAATGCTTACAATTGGGGCGTTTACGCTTACACGCTCATTTTCTGGTACCATAAATTGTACATACCCGGTGCTATTGGCATAATGAACATGCTCGTCCCTTATAATTATACCTTGTATAGACTGCGGTGTTCCGCTTGTGTTCATACGTACGACCATCGTATCTACATCCGGCGTAACAAAAGCCCACGCAGAATGGCCGATATAAATAAACACAAAAGCAAAGAACAGAAATGCCACAACTTTCATAGAAAACGGCCCACCGGACGGAGGCCGCTGTCCTACCTTTTTGGGGGCAGGCCGCCTACGTTGAGGTCGGCGGCGCGGCGGTGCTTGTCGTGTGTGGGAATCGTTGTTTTGCCTATATGCCATGTGAATCCCACCTTATTTCTGCTAGGATGTGAGTCAAATGCAAATCTTGGGTGACAGCTCCCCTTATTCTATACGAATGATTGTACCAAAAATAATCTACGTGGGCAATATCTTTCTAATAATTTTTATTTTATTATTTCCACGATACGTGTTGGATGCGGCACGGGATGGCCTCGTTTTGTGGTTTAATAATGTCCTGCCAGCTCTTTTACCATTTATTGTGGCAATAAACCTGCTGGCGGCACTAGGATTTGTTAAACTTGTAAGCATGTGGCTGCAGCCATTTATGAGAGCCGTGTTTGGGCTACCTGGGGCTGGCGGGTTTGCGCTTATCACCGGACTCATTTCTGGCTACCCTATGGGTGCAAAAGCCATAGCTGACCTTTACCGCAACCGTGAAATCACAGCCAAAGAGGCCCAAAGGTTATTGGCTTTTTGCAATAACGCTGGGCCTCTTTTTATTATTGGGGTCGTGGGTGTTGGGCTTTTGGGAGATAGCACAGCCGGGTATGTGCTGTGGACAGGACATGTGGCGGCAGCTCTTGTTGTAGGAATTATTACCCGCGGGTGGGGCAGCAGCCCAGAAAGCACACGCCCGTACACGGTAAAAAATGACATGTCTAGTCCTAGCATTGGCAAGGTCTTGGGGGAGGCTGTCAAAAATGCAATGGAAGCGTTGCTTGTCGTGGGTGGGCTGATTATATTTTTTAGTGTTGTTGTTAGGGTACTTGGTATTGTTTTGGGGGGCTTGCCATCTATGGCAGGGGGAGCATTGGCCGGTATCATGGAAATTACCGGTGGGGCAAAAATACTTGCCGGGGATTCTACGGCAATAACGCCTATACGCATTGCGGTTATTGGGGGGATTATTGCGTTTGGGGGGTTTTCTGTTCATGCGCAAACACTGCATTTTACGTCAGGTATTGGAATAAAAGCTGGTACTTACATCTTGTTTAAAGCGCTAACAGGGATTATTGCGGCTGTGATTACTTGGGTGATATGGGGTTTTATGCGGTGATTAGTAAACCAATTGATCTTACTATTAATAAGGCCCCCTACGACACATTTATCGCAGAGGGCCTTATTAATATTTAACATAAAGCTAAAAGCTAGTAATGCTAATTACTCTAACAACTCTAATATCTCCAATGACTCTAGCCACATCTTATTTATTTTCTTATCGCACCACCAAGCAGGAGCTGTTTGTTTTGTCTGTGATAACAACTCCTCGGGACACATTCCTATATATAAATATATATTTATGGTGCTATCCAATGTGCATATTGGTACACCCATGTTTTGAAGATATGTTATTTTATTGTTGCAACCTTCACATGAGTAATTAGTATGATTGTCTTCGGGATTTGCTCCTTCGAGTGATGCCGATACCCATACTACTGATAGAAGTAGAGCTAACATAAAACAAGTAACAATAAGACATATTTTTACTCTTTTCTTAGTCACTCTATCACCCTTTCATTAACAAAGTCGCATATATTATTAACATAGGTGCTATGTACATCCTTTACATGTTGTAAATATTTTACTTGGCATGTTTATCCTTGTCAAGCAGATTATTGCGCTATAATATATCAAAAATACAAAATCAGGAGACTACTATGGGATACATACAAGAATTGCGTGAACTAATAGACCATAAAAGAATAATCCTTCCAGGTTGCATAGCGGCAATACGCAACAAAAAAGGGCAACTTCTTATGCAACAACGTACCTACCCACACGGTGTTTGGGGCCTACCTGGCGGCCTAATGGAACTAGGCGAGTCCACCATAGATACAGTAAAGCGCAAAGTTATGGAAGAAACCGGGCTAAAACTTGGGGAGCTATCGTTGTTTGGTGTGTATTCTGGCCAGGGATACCAATGTATAGCCGCGAACGGTGACGAGTTTGATGTTGTTACCATTGTATATACAACATGTGAATATGAAGGCGAAGTTGAAGTTATGGATGATGAATCACTAGGCTTTGAGTGGTTTGACTTTGACAAGTTACCGGACAGAATCGCAGGTACCCATAGTAAAATTATTAGTGATTATATTAAAGCCGCGCCATTATTAAATTAAAGCACGTATCACTATGCTTGCCTTAATGGCAAGCCGCGTCAGAGCCGCCTCAATTGGCAAAAATCTGTCACGAAAAGTCACCATTGTCGGAGTTGAATACAGCTTCTATTTTTGCCATATATAGGCCAGTGTATGGTTATCAGATATGTGGGCAAAATGAACAAAGACCAGTCATGAGAGGAGAAATAAAATGAAGAAATTATCAACTTTACTTTTAGCCACTGCTATAACAATGGCCCTAGCTGTCCCTGTATTAGCGGCAGATTGTTGCGTCCCTTCAAACTATGCAAACAACATTACTAGTAATAACAGCTACGAAAGTAACAGCAACTATGAAAGTAGTAGTAATTACGAAAGCAGTAACAGCGAAAGCAATAGCAATAACTATTACAACAATTATGACTATGACAACAACGAAAATGATAACAACTACAATTATTACGACCAGTACAACAGCTATGACTACACAGGCATCACACCAAGTACAACAAATATAAATAGTTCTGTATTTGGTTATATTGGTGAAATCACACATGATGGTGAATATTATGACGTCGATATTTTGGGTGAAAGTGGTGAAGTAAAGAGGACTGTAGTTATATCTACCACAAACACAATTATTATTGACGCTACAACCGGCCAACCAGCAAGTTTAGAAGACCATGGCGACAATCAAGTTCACGTAACTTACAGCACATTAACCAACAATGCATTAGTAATTGCAATAAACGTCGAGTATATGAACGTACCCAACCTTCACACAATAGAAAATATTGAGAAGTATGGCGATACACTTTTGCTTACAGTAGACAATGGCGGGCTAATTGTTACGTTAAACGAGTATACACAACTTCACGCATGGTTAACCCGCCAATATATTGTGATGGACGAGTTCCAAGTTGGCGACAAAGTATTACTGTGGTACGCAAATGTAGCACTTAGCTACCCTGCACAAACTACAGCAAACCGCGCACTACGCCTAGTACCTTCTAGTAATAATAATACCGATTATGAAGATACAGATCTAGAAAACGATAACATCCAAGAATATGAAAACGGATATCCTTATCAAGCACGTTATCTAACTGGCAGAATTATACGCGCAGGTGTAAACCTATACCCTGTGCGCGATAACGCAGTAGCTACCGGTTTTAACGTTTACTGGAGCGCACAATACAGGCATGCAGAGTTTACAAAAGGTGACAATTTTATAACCCTTGAGCCCAATGTTGCGGTTGCTTATGTAAACGGCGAGCGTCACACAATGCCGGCACCTTCGCTTTTGGAAAACAACAGGCTTTTTGCCCCGGCGGAGTTTTTTGATATTTTGTCTTTATACTAATTCTCAGAATTTATTTGAGATTAGTATTAGTAAATACGCCATAAGTCCTATAGTGCAGACTTTATGGGCTTTGCAACATGTTACCAATAATATGTATTAAAAAAGGCTTGCAGCGTATTTGCTGCAAGCCTTTTGCCTACCTCCCCGACCAGGATTCGAACCAGGAACCTACCGGTTAACAGCCGGTTGCTCTACCGTTGAGCTATCGAGGAATATGATTATATAACTAGAGCCGCTAGTTGGCGGCTATGATATACTAAATATTTAACAACTTGAAAACTCAATACAAAGAAGGAAAAGCGATTCGTAAATAAATCTTGTGTGCGCAGTTGCGGTATCGCAACTACGAAATCAAGACGCAGGCTTGAACGCAAATCGGTCAAGCCCTCGGACTATTAGTACGGGTCAGCTAAACACGTTACCGTGCGTACACCTCCCGCCTATCAACCTTGTGGTCTACAAGGGTCCTTACCTGCTTAAAGCAGTGGGGAATCT
>Ga0123355_10008519_pt1 | contig 15485 bp, 13 predicted proteins | sample TergutEmb28metaG_3_FD_89872 | JGI IMG/M metagenome (GOLD analysis project Ga0123355, IMG submission 89872) | Embiratermes neotenicus P1 segment gut microbial communities from Petit-Saut dam, French Guiana - Emb289 P1 | ecosystem: Host-associated > Arthropoda: Insects > Digestive system > Gut ... | reverse complement strand
CCTAATTCATGCCGCCTTCAGCGGCGGCAAAAAAATGTTGGTGCGAAAATCCGCTACGCAGATGTTTCACACTCGCTCATAGACTGGAGCCCGCTGTTTTTTTGGATGGGTGCCGTCCCCAATAGCTCGCCCCCATTATAATACATATTTCCCGGTGACGCAAAAAAAAGCCGGACGCTTTTAGCAGACTATGAAGCACATATAACATTGACAAACAAAAGTGTTAGCAGTAATATTAATTTGATTAATTAACGGCATTGCAGGCATGACAATACTATATCTCCCCAAGATGTGATAGTCTGTCATCAATATCTAAAAATTTGAGCATGCTTTTCCTGCATACCCAATCATTATATAAAGGAGTAATATTATGCAACCCTTAACTGGATACGAACGCGTGCGGCGAATGCTTAACCGTGAACCCGCAGACCGTATAGCTGCATACGAGCATTTCTGGGGCGACACACACACAAAGTATCAAAAAGAAGGACATATTGCCCCGGAAGAAGCTATGGATGAGCATTTCCCATTAGATATTATCGAAGCCGGCTGGCTTAACATGACAATTGATTTGGATTTTGAAACCGAGGTTGTAGAAGAAACTGACAAAACAATCTTGACCCGTGACGGTAACGGCGCACTGCTGAGGCAACATAAGCTGCATAACACCACCCCCGAACACGTAGACTTTGCTATTACCTGCCGCAAAGATTGGGAAAAAGTCCGGGATATGTTAGCCCCAGACGAACGCCGCATCAATTTTGATAAATATCGTGCCGCAAAAAAAAGAGCCGCCGAACAGAAGAAATTCTTTTTCTGGGGCGGGGTGAATGTGTTTGAGATGATGCACCCTATCTGCGGTCATGAACATATGCTTTACGGCATGGTAGATGATCCGGATTGGGTTGCAGATATGGTGAAAGTGTTATGTAATACTCATCTGGAATTGCTTGAGATACTATTTGCTAAAGAAGGCCCGCCAGACGGCATCTGCTACTATGAAGATATGGGGTTCAAAAACCGCCCATTCATGTCCCCGGCCATGTACCGGGAGCTTATTTTCCCCGCACACAAGCGTACTTGCGATTTCTCGCACGAACGCAAACTGCCTGTAATGATGCATTCTTGTGGGTTTATTGAGCCGTTGCTACCGGATATGATTAGAGCAGGCATAGACTGCCTGCAAGTCATTGAAATTAAAGCAGGCTGTGACTTGTTGCGTATTTACCACGAATATGGTGAGCGGCTTTCGCTGATGGGCGGCATAGACGTGCGCGTCCTTTATTCCAATGACCGTGCGCAAATAGATAGGGAGTTAGAGGCTAAAATCCCTATAGTCAAGCAAAGTAATGGCTATTGTCTGCATAGCGACCATTCCATCCCTAACACGGTAGAATATGAAACGCTTAAATATTTTTACGAGAAAGCCTTCAGCCTATAATCTCATTTTATGGAACACATTAATTCACCATCATACGAAGGAGGCTCTCGCAAACCATGCAAATTAACCTCGGCTCAAATGCAATCACAACAAAACAACAAAATATCAGCTTAATCAAGCAGGTTATTTATAAGTATGGCCCCATATCTCGCTCCGAAATAGCGAAGATGCTATCACTGACGCCGGCCGCTATCACGATAAATATAAACGACATGATTGCGCGGGGCTTTGTTCACGAGCTGGGTGAAAATGCGGGACGAAGAAATAATGAAAATGAAAGTGGTGGGGCAGGCCGCAAACCCATTGACATAGACATCATCGCCAAAGCCAGTCATTTTGTTGGTGTCGAAATTGCGACAGGTAAGCTTTACGCTGTCCTTACCGACTTGAAGGGCCAAACCGTAGCAAGTATCGACCAAAAGTCCGATCAAGCTGATTATATGTATATAATTAACCAAGCGACAGATGTCATTTCTAAGTTAATATACGATGCCGGCCTCAAAAAAGAAGAGATAGGCGGGATATGTGTAAGTAGCCCAGGGTTTGTTGACCCTGTTCAAGGCGTTATACGAAATTTTGGCCGTTATAATTGGGAAAACAAGTCATTGGAGCGTGATATTTTCGAGCGCACAGGTATACAAGTTACTATTGAAAACAATGCACGGGCTCGTGCTGTTGGGGAAGACTTATTCGGCAATGGTAAGCGTTCGGATACATTTGTTTATTTGTTTGTATCAAAAGGTATCGCCTGCCCTATGATGATACGAAACAATGGCTTTGCCGGGGTGACAACAGGTGCCGGGGAAGTTGGGCATATGGTTATGGAGCTAGACGGGCCAAAATGCGCTGGTTGCGGCAATCATGGATGTTTAGAAGCATTTTCAAGCGAAACTGCAATTATTAATTTTTGCACAGAAGCAATAAAGAGGAAAAAAACTATTTTATCAGAGTTGGCGTCAAACCTTGACAGCCCTACTCTGGATGAAATACTCGAAGCCTCAGCTTGCGGCGACATGGTTGTACAGTCCATACTAACCACTTCCATCAGATATCTTGCAGTTGCGCTAGCCAACATCATTAGGTTTATAAGCCCTCGGCAAGTGATAGTGGATGCGTATATAATGAAGCGGCAAGAAAACCGGGATTATTTCAATGAATATTTGTATCGTAACTTTTATGGTGTTAATAATTTAAATTTCACTATCGAGTTTAAGGAATGTGACAAGTTTAGCGGCGCAAAAGGCGCAGCGGCAGTCGCAATAAATAAGTTTTTTGTTATGGATGACAAACTAATATCTGCGTGTGCAAACAAGTGAGTCAGGAAGGAGAATGGCTGTGAGATTAACTTTTGATTATTGGGTTAGCACCGTAGCGGCCATGCACTTGTGCGTGAAAGAGGATAATCTATGAGACAAATACGCCTGTCTATACCCGACCTACCCATAAACGAGTATACAAAGGCCAATATGACAGTATTACGCAAAGTATTCGAGCCAACTAGCTATGACATGTTAGGTTGGCTGGATGTATATGGCGTTGCTACCCAGAGCTTACTCAACAAAATAAAATGCTTAGTGCAATCCGTACGTAATAACGGACAAGTATTTGTGGTTATCGGTGTTGGCGGCTCAATTCAAGGGGCAAGGGCAGCAATTAGATTAATCGGTGATAAAAAAATTAAAATTATATTTACCGGCAACAGTTTATCCGCTACCGATATGCATGAGATTATAGAGGAAATACAAGATAAATCTGTGTATTGCAATTTTATTGCCAAAAATGCTAAAACCCTCGAGCCAGGGGTAGCTTTTAGAATTTTGCGCGACTTCATGCACAACAAATATGGGCCACATGAAGCCTCCAAAAGAATTATTGCTACTGGAACAGAACATTCAGATCATCTTTGGGATATTTCTAAAGAAATAGAGTGTGAGTTTTTACCGTTCCCTGTTGATGTGGGGGGTAGATATTCTGTGTTAAGTGCAGTAGGGTTGCTTCCTATGGCAGTTGCAGGTATCAATATAGAAGAGTTGCTAAAAGGCGCTGATTCGATTAGGCAGTATGTTTACGCAAACCCATATGAAAATGATGTGCTTACCTACGCCGTAGCCCGGAATATCCTGTACAATAGCGGGAAGAAGATAGAAATCTTGGCTTATTTCCAGCCAAGCCTTAGTTATTTTGCTAAATGGTGGGTGCAACTTTTTGGGGAAAGCGAAGGCAAAGATAACAAGGGTGTTTATCCTACCCACCTAAGCTATAGCGAGGACTTACATTCGCTGGGGCAATATGTGCAAGATGGTGAAAAAACCATCTTTGAAACATTCATAAAGCTTTGCGACATGGGGGTAGATTTTGCGATACCTACGTCTTCTATAGAAGATGGCTTCGAGTATCTGGACGGAAAAGGGTTGAACCATCTTAACTTAGCGGCTTATTCTGGAACTGTTACAGCCCATCGCAAGGGTGGCATCCCTGTGATGGAAATAGAGGTACCAGAGCTTGATGCTTATTATACTGGGCAGTTATTTTACTTCTTCATGATTGCCTGCTACTACTCAGGGATTTTACTAGGGGTTAACCCCTTTGACCAACCTGGGGTAGAAAGCTACAAGCAATACATGCTTGATTTTTTGAACGCAAGGTGAACTAGAGGATAAAATGAAATATATTTTTTGAAAAACAAGATGTGTAGAGGCTTGAAGCTACAAACGACCTGCTGTTATTGTTATATTGACATATGAAGTGGTCTATGCTACTCTATTTATTAATTAAATAAAGTAATATTGAGTAGTAAGACGCTGTGCAAGCATTTGCTTTTTGTATATTATGCGCAGAGCAATGTGCTTTGCAGACACTCACGTGCGTTGCTTAGCTTCCTAAGCAGTGCTATGGGTTGTTATTGACATAATGGGACACGCATTCTCATTAATTAATTCAATTTAGCATCCAGCCATATCATCCACAACTACATACATGTTGGCTGATTTAAAAGCAGTACAGATGTCCATTTATTAAAGGAGGAAACATCTCAATGAAAAGCAGGTTTGTATTGCCAATAATCATGCTTATTGCTGTATTGGCATTGGTCGCGTGTAATCGCGGCGATAGCGGTGGCTCTAGTGAGACTCCAGCCACTCCCACTCCACCCCCAACTACTGTAACAACACCCGATCCAGGTGTGTCTACAGAGCCTACGGGCCATGTTTTCCAAGACCCTAATGTAACCCAACCTGGGATGTTGCCGATTGTATATGAGACAATTACGCTCACTATCGGCATAGCAGAGCCGTTAAACGTCCCAGATTTATATGATAACGACCTTACACGTTATCTGGAGGCGCTTACAGGGGTTAATATTGAGTTTACTATGTATGCCGCAGGTGGGGATGGGGCAACACAGATAAGTTTGCAAGTTGCAGCCGGCGAATCTCTCCCCGATCTCATTCATGGCTTAGGGATAGGCAATCATGCAGTACGCGAATCGTTTGGTATGGCTGGGGCAATTTTGCCACTCAACACTTTCCTTGATGAAATTGGCTATTTCACAAACCAAGCCGTGGCCCAGACCGATATTGTAATAAACGGCGGTAATTTTTGGACGCATGGTACCTCCAGCAACGGGAACATCTATGGTTGGGGTTCGTATGACAATCCATTTGCAAACAGGCTTGCAGCCAGAGCCTGGTACAACACAGAATTTGCCGAAGCTCTGGGTATGAGTGAAGATGATTGGACAGGCGGCTTACCCAGTCACCCGGTACCCACCTATGAATGGCTACTTGAATTTCTACGCGGTGTAAGAGATACGGACTTAACCGGTGATCTTGCGAGCCAGATACCTATGACAGGCGGTACAGGTTGGAGGCAGCAGCTAACACATTGGGTTATGCAGATGTTCATTTATCAAGACTACGGCTCGACAAATGCTTTTTGGTTAGTCAGAGATGGGGAGTTGGATTTCTCCTTCTACCAGCCAGAATTCCGTGAGGGATTGCGCTTCCTTAATATGATGTTTGATGAAGGGTTGTTCCATGACTTTTCGCTCACACAAAACGCAGCAGGCCTTACCGGCACTGTAAACCAGCAACCCCATAGGGTAGGGTTGACCGTATCCGGTGGTTTTGGCGTTTATGATCTCGATGTACGCGCCGTATACAGGCCCATACCTATTGTAGAGGGGCCCGGTGGGTTCATATCCACAAGCTATTTCCAAGGCTACCCGCGTTTCAACTGGGCTATTTCCGGAAACACCAGATACCCTGAAGCTGCTTTCCGTTTTCTCGACTCTTTCGCCTATTGTCCAGACTTTGTCCTCGTTTCTCGCTTTGGGTTAGAAGGACGTGACTGGCGTGTTGCAGGCCCAGACGATATTGGTCTGTTTGGTGATGACTTTTTTGTAGAGCCTTATATTTTCCAGTTAAATCACACATGGGGTGCTACCGTTACCACGGCTCATTGGCAAAGCGAGTTTGGCATCGACTGGTTAGACCGCAGGTCATCTACGGCTTGGAACCGCCAGCCATACGACATTGACTTCTGGCATGGTCAAGCAATTGCTATGATGCTTCCCTATAGGCCTACAGAGTTCCCCGTTGCCATTAACTGGACCGGGACCGAGCTCGCAGACTGGGCAGAAACACGGACAATGGTCAACAATTATGTTAACCAAAGCAAGGCGGAGTTTATAACAGGCCAACGCGACATCGAAACCGAATGGTATGCATACTTGGAGAATCTGGAGAGAATGGGCGCTTTCCGGCTACTCGAAGCTGACCGCACGGCACACCGCCGTATGGCTGAAAGATAGACAATTTTGCAGGTTTTGGGCGGGACCGATTTAATCGTGTCCCGCCCTTATAATAGTAATTTGCTATGGGTGCGCGATGTAAACAGCAAACCCATGAAGGAAAGTGATTTATGCCCTACTTTGGCTATATAGACTGGGAGCGTATCCGCGAAAGGCATACGGCTTTTTGGAAAGGCGAACTTACAGGTTCTTGCCTTTTATCTGTTTATGCCCCAAGAAACGAGGTTGCGGGTGGTTCTTTCCCCAAGCCCCAAAACAGAGAAGACTGGATTAAGTGGTGGTTGGATCCAGAGCAAGTCATTTCCCGTTTCCGTGACGATGCGAGCGCTATGTATTATGCCGGCGACGCTTTCCCAAATTTAAATTGCAGTCTTGGGCCTACGTGTATCGCCGGTTTTTTTAAAGGGTCAATCCCTCACTTCGAAAACAGTATATGGTATGAACATACACTGGGTGATTATAGGGATTTAGTCTTTGACCCGGAAAGCTTAATGTACAAGGTTGCGATTGAAAATGTTAAAGCCTTTGTTGATAACTCAAAAGGCGACTACATGGTTGGAATGCCTGATATCTTCAGCTTAGCAGATGCGCTATCCCATCTGCGAGGCGCGGATAATTTCCTCCTTGACCTCGTTGACAGCCCAAGTGATGTGAAACAAGCCATAAACACGTTACTTGATGTGTGGGAGAAGACCGTATCCCCAATGCATGATGTACTTACCCATGGCAATTTTGGTGGCGGAAGCATTGCGTGGCTAAACACATGGGCACCGGGTTTTTTAGGTCAGCTACAAAGTGACTGCTCGGTGATGGTCTCGACCGGCATATTCGAAGAACTTCTATGTCACGAGTTAACTGTACAGGCAAGCAAATTGGATTACTGTCTGTATCATCTGGATGGCGAAGAGCAAATCCGGCATTTGCCATATATTTTATCTATCCCCGGTTTGGATGTAGTCCAGTGGACAAATATTGTTTCCAGACGTCCGGCTTCGGCATTTATACCGGTGCTAAAGCAGATTCAGGCTGCCGGGAAGGGCATACTCACGAGTTGCACCCCCAAGGAGTTACCCATATTGCTGGAGAATCTTAATTCTCGAAACTTATACCTGCGGGTATGGGCAAGCAACCAGGCTGAAGCCGATGAAATTGTTGAGTTGGGTAAGAAATTATCACTGTTTAAATATTGAACAACCAATTATAGATTGGCTTCAAAGGAAGAGAAGGGAAGCGCGTAAAATGATTAGCAAACAAGAAAAAACTATCCTACGCGATTTAGCAAAGAGATACAAGGAGCTTGCGGTGCTACCGGCGCAAACCGAGCGTCATGACCGTGCTCGAGATATTAACGACTTAAAACCGCGCCGCCCAATTGTGTTAATAAATGAAATACCATGGCACGAGATGGACATAGACGGGAAATTGCAACTCATCTGCGAAGACCCTTTCGCGAAGATGATGGAGTGGCGATTCCGATCTACCCTTTTCCGCTGGGAGTATTTTCAGGCTGACATGGTGGTGGAAGACTTCTTTCCAATTATACGTGCCTACAACAACAGCGGCATTGGTCTGGATGTCGAAGAAGACCGCCTATCCAGCGACGAAAATAACAATGTCGTCTCTCATCACTTCAAAGATCAATTAGACACAATGGAAAAGGTAATGGCTCTCAAAGAGCCAATAATAACAGCAAACAAGGCCCTTGACGCAGAGAGGGTCAAACTCGCGGAGGATGTGCTGGGCGAAATCCTTCCGGTAAAGTTGCGCGGGCACTACATCTATCATGCCCCATGGGACAAAATCCCGCACTACAGGGGGGCAACTTCCGTGTTAATGGGTCTCATTGACCAACCGGAGCTCATGCACGCCACTATAAAGAAATGGACTGATAACAGCCTCTCGATTATGAAGCAAATGGAGGCACAAGACCTGTTAGACACCAATATTGCCGAGTTGCACGCAACTCCACCTTATGTGTCTGATCTCAAACCAGGACATAAACTTGAAAATATATGGTTCCGTTGCATGGCACAGATATTTACTGAAATATCACCTGCTATGTGGAAAGAATTTGAGCTTGATTATGTAATGCCTCTCACAAAAATGTGTGGACTTACTTATTATGGTTGCTGTGAAGCGCTTGAGCATAAAATCTCGATGCTTCGGGCCATACCAAACCTACGCAAAGTAGGCGTAAGCCCTCGCGCAAACCCCGAAAGTTGCGCAGAACAGCTGGGGCGTGATTATGTTTACGCGCACAAACCAAACCCGGCGTTTGTATCAACTGATTTTGACCACGAAACAGTAAAAGCGGAAATAGCACGTATCATTAAAACCTGTATGCAAAACAATTGCGCGTATGAGTTTGTCTTGAAAGATATCAGCACAGTTTCTTACAAGCCGGAAAACCTAATCAAATGGAACAAGACAGTGCAGAGTACAATTGACGAGTATTACTCATAAGGATGCCATGTAATGTGATGATTTCCAAACACCAAATATGGCAAAGCTTGCCGAAACTGGTGCTGTTTTTGAATAGGTAGCTTCATATAAACCACAATCTAACACAGACAGGAGTAACTCTTGTGCAAAAAGAAAAAGCCAGAATAAAAAAGAGGAGCCTTTTGAAAGAAGTGGTGAAGCATTGGGAGTTATATTTGTTTCTACTAATCCCGCTGGCGCATTTAATCATTTTTGAGTACGTCCCAATGTATGGCGCACAGATAGCTTTTCGGAACTTTAACTTCAGAGACGGCATATGGGGAAGCCCATGGGTAGGGCTAGCACATTTTAGGAGATTCATTGACTCTCACATGTTCTCGATTGTTATGCGCAATACATTCATATTATCCATATATGGTCTGGTTGCTTCCTTCCCTATTCCGATTATTTTAGCGCTTATGCTCAACTCTGTAAGAAGTGTGTTTTATCGCAAGTTCGTACAGATGGCAACCTATCTGCCATATTTTATATCATTAGTGGTACTTGTGGGCATGATGATGGTACTGCTTAACACGCGTACCGGCATATATGGAGTCGTGTACCGCGCTATTTTTGGTACGTTTCCTAGAGATTTGTTCGGTCTGGCATCGGCTTTCCGCCATCTGTTTGTGTGGTCAGGTATTTGGCAGCACACTGGTTATGCGGCCATTATCTATATAGCGGCGCTCTCGTCTGTTGACCCGGAGTTATATGAAGCCGCCAAGATTGACGGTGCCAACCGCTTCAAGATGCTGTTTCACATAGATATCCCTCGAATAATGCCCACCGTCTCCATCCTGCTTATACTCAGTTTAGGAAGTATCATGTCGGTAGGACACGAAAAGGCATTGCTTATGCAAACTAATTTGAATCTCTCTGTGTCACAAATTATATCAACATATGTATTCCAGATTGGCCTTGCGACGGGCATTGGCAATTTTTCATTTGCATCCGCAATCAACCTATTCATCGCTTCAATAAATATTGTTCTGCTTGTAATAGCCAATTTCTCAGCTAGAAAGTTCGGCAACAGTAGCATCTGGTAGAGGAGGAGCGTCGTGACCAACACAAAAAGGAACAAGATACGGGATAGCTTTGACGATAAGGTGTATTACCTGATTGTAAACATTATCTTGGCCATTGTGGCGATTTGTGTACTATACCCATTGATTTTTGTAGTGTCTGCATCCTTCAGTAGCCGCGAAGCAATAATGAGTGGTAGAGTATTTCTTTGGCCAATAGATTTCACACTCGAAGGCTATCAGCTTGTTTTCCAAAACAGGAATGTAATTATAGGCTACCGGAACTCGCTCATCTATACATTTTTTGGCACATCTCTTAGCGTGTTCTTTACTATGGTTTGCGCATACCCTTTGTCAAAGAAAGAATTGCCATTCCGAAAACCAATAATGTTCCTCTTCATTTTTACGATGTTTTTCGGGGGCGGCATGATACCTAACTTTATGCTTATGCGCTCATTGGGGATTCTCAACACCCGCACCGTTATGATTATCCCAGGTATGATAAGTGTCTTTAATATGATTATTGCCCGTACTTTTATCATAAACACCATACCAGAGGAATTGCAGGATGCCGCTATGATCGATGGTTGCAGGCATACGAAATTTTTCTTTAAGATACTACTGCCACTATCAAAGGCTGTTATGGCAGTACTAGCCTTGCAATACGGGGTAGGCCGATGGAATGCGTGGTTTGGCGCACTAATTTACCTGACCGACAGGTCACTGTTTCCTCTTCAACTCTTCTTGCGACAGATATTAATCGCCAACCAGATTAGCGCTCAAGATTTTGCTGACCCGGAAATGATTGAGGCAATGCAAGGTATGGCAGAACTGCTACAATACTCTCTTATAGTGGTTGCGTCTGTTCCTGTAATACTCTTGTACCCACTTGTTCAGAAATATTTTACAAAGGGTGTAATGCTCGGGTCTGTAAAGGGATAATAAGGCATACTCTGTTTAGCGGCGGCCGTGATGGACAGATATCATTTGCCCTATAACGATAAGGGGATAGCTATTTTTTCAGATATGTGGGAGAGTACAGAGAAAGGGGATATATCCCAGTGGAGAAAATAAGAGTAGGTGTCATTGGAACTGGCTTTACCATAGGTATCGCAAAGACCCATATAAACGGATACAAGCAAATTGACGATTGTACGCTTGCCGGCTTATACGACATAGTGCCGGGCCGGGCCAAGGAGTTTAGCGAAAACATGGGGTTGGATATACCTGTGTTTGATGAAATAGAAACTTTCCTTGCTGCTGTAGATGCTGTAAGCATTTGCACACACAATAGCGACCATGTTAAGACGGCAGAAATATGCCTTTTAGCAGGGAAACATGTAATTATCGAGAAGCCACTGGCTAATACCTTAGGCGAGGCCAAAAAAGCGCTGGAGTTTACTAAAAAATATCCTAATCAAGTAAGCATGGTTGTGTTTAATTACTGGGAAAAACCTGGTATCGCCCAGATAAAAAAGTTTGTGGATGAAGGCAAGCTGGGCAAAATATTTGTGTTTAGGTATATGCTTGGCGGCAACCGATTGGGCAACGAGGACGTTAAACTTGAATGGCGCATGCAAAAAGAACTTTCCGGTGGCGGCGCGCTGGCTGATTTCGGTTGCCACATGCTTGAGCTTGCCGGTTATCTGGCAGGGCCATCCATGGGCAAAATCACTACAGTTGGGTGCTTTGCCAAGACTTTTATCACCATGCGGGATGACGAATCCGGCAACCCGGCCAACGTAAGCAACGATGATGCGGCGGTTATAATTGCTAACACCGAAGGTGGTTGCCTGTGTTCAATAACCGCATGTAGGATGCAAGTGCCTTACGAGTGCATAGAGATAATTGCCGAGGGCGGCACCATCAGCCATGTCGTAAATACGGATACAATGACTACCCATTTCAAACCTTTTAATGGCGCGTTTGATGGCATTAAGCCAGAAGTGATAAAAATCCCAACATTAAACTTTAACCAAAGCGGTCAGTTAGGCGTGCTACGCGAATTTATCCACTCAATAAAAACCGGTGAAAGGCCTAAGCGTAGCATCGAACACGGATATTTTGTACAAAAAATACTGGACGCGCTAGAGCGCTCTTTAGAAACAAAAACAATGGTTGAGGTGTAGCTACATGCGGATGGGAGTTTTAACAAACAGCCTGGTTAACGCGGGCCTAACAAATTTGGATGCACTTGCCAGATGGAGCGTAGAAAACGGCTTTGTAGATTTAGAAGTTGGGCCAACAATCCCTCTCGTGGAAGACGACTTTCACAGGGCCAAGGAAGTATACGGCGTTAATATAAGCACGTTAATATTTTGCCGCAACTTTTTGACACCTGACAATGACGTAGCCCATAATCTGCGAAATAATTTGAAAGAACGTATCATCTTTGCGGGCAAAATCGGGGCTAAGCAAGTTGTTACTACCACGGGTGTTTTGGATAAGTCTCACGCAGGCGGTGCTTATCGGCCAGAGCTTAGCTTGGATGCGTTTCAACAAACATTTGACCCTATCATCGAGTTAGCGGAAAAGCACAATGTTGACATATTACTCGAAGTATGTCCCTTCATGGGTAATATCGCCATATCACCGTTTATGTGGGAGCTGATTTTTGACAAAGTTAAGAGCGACAAGCTTGGCATTGCCTACGACCCATCGCACTTTGTCTGGCAGTTTATTGACCCTTATGCGCCTATTACACAGTTTGCCGATAAAATACGCCATGTACACGGCAAAGACTGCGAAATAAACCCCGACATGCTTAAGCATACAGGTATTATGCATATGTATAGCCCGGCACATGTGAAAGGTGCTTGGACACATAAGGATGCCGGGCTCCAAGAACAAAAAGGGCAAACCGTCCTCTGGTGGCGCTATCGTTTGCCTGGACTTGGACAACTGGACTGGAGCCAGATTGTGAACCGCTTGTACGAGGCAAGATATAGCGGCACCATTAGTATTGAGCATGAAGACCCTGTTTGGGACGGCGATGAAAACCTCGTAAAGCGCGGCATAACAGCCGCTAAGGAGCATATAAAACAGTATTTTGCATGATTTGAGGCAAATGCGGAGGAGTGTGCGTTATGAAAATCGGGGCACATGCAGTGCTTTTTAAGGAAAGAATAGCAAGCGAAACAAAGGATATCTTGTCTGCTATGGCCAACGCGGGGTATGAAGGCGTGGAAATGGGTGCGCGCTTTTTTGGCTTAGACGACAAAAGCAAGCTCGTGGAGATATTGGGTAGTTGCGGCATTGCGCTGGCCGGTTTGCATGTTGGGGCATCTTTCTCGGAACTAATAACAAGCAGAGAAAATGTAATGCAAAGAGTTATGAATGCCGCAAACTTCCTAAAAGACATGAGTTGCCGCAATATTATTTTTTCAGGCATGGGGTCAGATGGTGTTGATATTAAGGAAGCCTCAAATTTTATCAATGAGTTAACCTTGCGTTGCGCGGAGCTGGGTGTAATTTTCAACTATCACAATCATGCCCATGAATTTGAAAATAATATGGAAATCATTAATATTTTGACTAATATAGCCCCATCACTGAGACTTTGTGTAGACTTAGGATGGGTATATGTAGCCGGTTGCACCCCTGTGGATATACTAAGAAAATTTGAAGGGCGCATTTCATATGTTCACTTGCGTGATGCTATGCACCAAAGTAAAAGCGAATTTACAGATTTGGGCAAAGGGTGTATTGACTATCCAGCTTTGATGGCGGCTGTAAAAAGCACTGTTGGTGACAACGGCTGGACTATTGTGGAATATGAAAATGGTGCTCAAGATATTAATAGATATGCGAATGCGCGAAAATTCTTACGAGATTTGGGCCACTAAGCCAGCAGATAGCCCCGTTTGTGCTACGTCTGGCAAAAAACAGTGCACCAAAACTTAGATGAGATATGACATTCACCATTGTACTTAAGAGGGGGCTGTCTCGTTAAGCAAAATCACTGAATAAATATGCAGACTGTCGTCGTTGCGAGCGAAGCGAAGCAATCCAAAAGCGCCGAAACCCGCAAGTTTCCTGGATTGCTTCGTCGCTTCGCTCCCCGCAATGACGGATGGTGCGCATAATTATTCATAAAAGATGCTTAACGAGACAGCCTCAACTCAAATAAAGGATGTGACTCAAATGTCTGACAAGCCAAATATCCTACTATTGATGGCCGACCAGTTTAGAGGTGACTGCCTCGGAATAAACGGGCATCCCCATGTTAAGACTCCATATCTTGACACACTCGCTTTGGACGGGGTGCGTTTTCAAAACGCTTATTCCAGTAGCCCAACTTGCATTGCGGCACGTGCCGCCTTATTCACAGGTCTGGGGCAAAAGAATCATGGACGTGTCGGGTATAAGGATTTTGTCCCATGGCAATATCCGACAACATTGGCGGGAGAACTTGCACAAGCAGGGTATCATACGCAAGCCATAGGCAAGATGCACGTCTACCCAACGCGTAACTTATGCGGGTTCCACAACGTAGAACTGCATGATGGGTGTATACACACCAGCCGTAAAAGCACCATACCGTACTGTGAACACCAAGACGTTACCGACGACTATCGTTACTGGCTCAAAAACGAAAAAGGCATAGCCGCCGATGTTACCGATACAGGGATGGAGTGCAACTCATGGGTGGCGCGCCCATGGATATACGATGAGATGCTACACCCCACTAACTGGGTTGTCTCGCGTAGTATTGACTTCCTGCGACGCCGTGACCGGGATAAGCCATTCTTCATGTTCTCGTCGTTCGTGCGGCCACATCCGCCATTTGACGCCCCCCAATGTTATTTTGATATGTACAATCAGATGGAACTCACTTCGCCGCCGGTTGGTGATTGGGCTGACAATGAGACGTATCAAACTCATGGACGGCGCTATAACGCTTTTGTCGCACCGCCCGACCCTGAGCTACAACGACAATCTCAGGTCGGGTACTATGCGTGTATAACTCACTTGGATCATCAAATCGGGCGTCTTATTCAAGCGATGATGGATCATGATGTACTCAGCAATACATTGATTATCTTCGTATCAGACCATGGCGAAATGCTGGGCGATCATCGGTTGGTACGTAAATCACTGCCATATCAGGGCAGTGCTAACATCCCCTTGATAATACGCCCGCAAAGCGGCTGGAATGGCTCTCGCAACACATCATGCAATAGCATTGTGGAGTTGCGCGACATTATGCCTACACTACTTGACGCCGCAGGGGCAGAAATGCCTGCCAGGCTTGACGGCGTTTCGCTCTTTAATGCAATTAAAGGCGGAAAGACTCGCCCAATGCTTCATGGCGAGCATGAGTATGGGCAGCGCTCTAATCATTTTGTAGCCGCAGAAACCGATAAATATATTTGGTTTTCGCAAACCGGACGCGAGCAATATTTCGACCTTATCAATGACCCTAACGAGTGTATAGACTTAATCAACTCCCCTGACCGGCAAGCAAGGATTGACGAAATGCGACAGTTCTTGATAGCAGAGCTAACCGGCCGCCCAGAGGGTTATGCTGACGGCGGACAGCTTAACATGGGTAAGCCGACAAGAGTGGTGTTGTGATACATCTTATTGTATTGAGGACTTCCTAATAGAGAGGAGAAAGAGTAATGAGCATTTGTATGCAAATTTCGGAAGCTGTCCAAAAGGGAAAAAGAGATGTAAATATCATGGTACAGCAAGCACTGGATGAGGGCCTATCCCCCAAAACTATCCT
>Ga0123355_10008518_pt1 | contig 15487 bp, 9 predicted proteins | sample TergutEmb28metaG_3_FD_89872 | JGI IMG/M metagenome (GOLD analysis project Ga0123355, IMG submission 89872) | Embiratermes neotenicus P1 segment gut microbial communities from Petit-Saut dam, French Guiana - Emb289 P1 | ecosystem: Host-associated > Arthropoda: Insects > Digestive system > Gut ... | reverse complement strand
TGGACGTATTGACGTCCGAAACATGTTGAGCACTGAATAAATAATAATAAAACAAGTGGCATCAAGTTGGTTTCTCTTTACTCAACTATCAAGATGATGCACGGTCCAATAAACATAAGATTACTTAGCTTCTTCTTGGCATTTTCAACGATTCTGGAACTTTGTGCTCAGCTCATTAATTTGAACTGCGAAATAAACACAGAACACTATAGCAGCCATTATTCGTAGACTTATTTATAGGTAGTCTCTTTCTTGACTTCCATGTAATGTTTTTTTCCTGCAAATATTCTGGAAAAGGTGAAGTATATTACATTTTCTAGGCCACCTTACATTGTCATGTATTTCACAGCACTTTAACTTCATCTCGGAGAAAGCCTCTAAATTTGTCATTTGTTGAGTGCCTGAGATTCAATCAAATTAACATTTTTTACATGTTTCCATCTCTAGTTTCATGACATTCACTGTGACTTTGCCCAAAGTTCCTGCTGGTGTTGAATGCAATGGAAAGACACTGCTGAATTTTTTTAACCTTTAAAGACGATACAGCATACCGTTCACTTCACGCAAATCTACTTAGAACTGTCTGCTGTAGCTGACAAATTTTAGTTCTGTCAGTATCAAGTTCTGACAGCGTTTGAAGACCTGCTTTACCAATACTTCCGCAACGTTTTCAAGTAGATCAACAAATTCAATAGTTTCATTGAATTCCCTGAAGGACATCTCGTTATTATCGCAATTATTAGCTCAGAATGATCATCAGTTATCTTCTACGCAAAACGAAAAGCTCTCACAACTGTTTAATTCTTATTTATTTTAATTTGAATTATCAGTGGTCGAGAACTTTCTCTCCCGTGACAGTATTTAAACTATATGAAGGTTTTTCTTTTACTACCTACGTCTTCAAATAATGAATTCGCACTTAAGAAAAAAAATTCTATTCTGTTTAATATAATCTGTCATCTACGAATATTTTCCCATATGTAGCGGCCCTGTTAGCAAACTGGTAAATTGGTACACAATGGGCAGTGATATCGTTGGCAAACTGGTAGCTTAAGTCACGAGTGCATTGATACTGTTAGAAGACTGATGACTTATAGCACAATGTTAAGCGTACTGTTAGCAATGAAATAAAATACAGCAGATCTGTGTGTAAATATACAGTTTGTAAGCTGTTACAGCACTTTGTGTAGCGATATTGTTAGCAAACTCGTTGCTGACAGGACAATGGCCTTTTAAGCTTTTCATATCTATACAAATAACAACATTGCCTATGTAAAAGTTGTAATTTTTTTGGATAAACTTTTATTTGTCCTTCCTTTGTGTTAAACACTGTTTTGTGATAACTTTCTAAAAGCCGTTCGTCAATAAAGAATGTACAAAAACCAAAATCAGGTAAAGTTATCTCATCATTCTAACGTCGCATTCATTCACACCACATTTCAAAGTCGACAATTCCTGAAAAGTTCTTCTACTCTTTCCACTCAGGTGGCTGTGCTTTACGGTAATAATTTTTTCATTTAAAAAAATATAAGGGTTCATGTTTTAGGAATTATGCATCCATAAAGTACTACAAGCATTTATTACCTAATCACAACTTCAAAGTAAGACACACCAGAATGTGCCTTACATGCTCTGTACACGTACACGCCGACAAAACAAAAGTCTCTGTCGGTCAGAAGAGTAGCAAAACATTATTGAGAACTGCGCTCTTCTGCGTTGTGTGGTAATTTCTTACCAACGTGTTGGGACAACCTTTCGGTCCCATCTTCAGGTTTTTTTTTATTCTTGACTCCTGAATATGGGACCGATAAGTTGTCTCAAAAAGTAGGTAACAAATTACCATTACTGGCTGCGTAATTACCAATAAGAGTGTCTTTCTCACCTACTTCGCGGTGGAAGACTGAAATAACGCATAGTGAAGCATCATTATTTTATTTTATTCACCTACACGACTTTGATGTGGCGTAATTTGTATTTCTAATTACAAATTTTCAACACGTCTCTTACTCGTAACACGTGAAAAATAATTAATGTCTAAGTATTGAATGAAATAAAATATTTTATTTTCTTTGTTATTGCGATTATTATTTCAATACGACATTTTTGTCGCTCCCCCACATGCCTCTATTCTTTGTATTCTGCTTTTTCTGCCTTATTCACAAAATTCAGACTGTAGCGTTATAAGTTCTTATTTCTGTGATTCCTACTGAAGGGAGTGGCTGTTCTGAGAGCGTAAGAATTATTTATGTTTGTTGAGATTGGTGAAAAGAATCGAAATTTATTGCTGATTTTTGTGCAAACTACCGGCGCCAGCTGAAATATTTGTTGCTGTCAAACTTGACACCAGTGTCAGTTGTTTGGTATCCTTGCCTTAGACAAGAACTGACCATCTGTAACCCACATGAGGGCCACATTTCTTGCAAGGGCTCACCCGATGGCCTCAGTTGTGTATACATATAACAAAAATAACGATAGGTTTATTGTGTGATGCCTTAGAAATGATGAATTTTAGTTCCTAACCTATATCTGTGCTAATAAATTTGTAATTCTGTGTTATGTAGACATATTATGTTTGTTAAACAGTATTATTGAAACTACTTAGGTGACTGAGGGCCACATGTGACCCGCCAACCTGATGTTGGCTAGCCATGTCTTAGATCATGAAATAAAGGATTCCTACCCATGCAGAGTAATAGAACGTATTGCAAGTTTACTTTTAAAAGTTTCAATCTGCATATATATAAGAAAGAGGGTGGACGAAAAATAAATTAATCGTAGCAACCAATTTGTCAAGTACGACGACAATTAATTTCTGGGTGCATCTTGGTTTTGGTGCCGCGTCGCTGTGAAAATTGTCCCCGACCTTTCGAAGCTATATACTGTTCTAATACTCCAGGGTCTAAAAGTCAAATGTCTGGGAAGTTCCGACCCCTGGGATGGTCTCAAAACGTCGGACACCAATTGAAAAGCCAGGCGTTGCCACGTCACAGAAGAGCGGGAATGTATACTACACTGCTGCGAAAGTTTAAGGACTGATTTGCTATTAATTTAGACGTAAATATACTTTTGACGACTTTAATATTATACCCTTTAAAAGCTGCTCTTCTTCTGAAAAGGTGTTTTGAATTTTAATATTTTATTTATCTCTCTCTCTTCAATACATTTTGATTTTAATTTATTTGATTAATACACAAACAAATGCACATATATTAATTTAATGATCTACAATTCACATTAAAACACTTAAAAAGCTCCAACATGTTTCGATCATACGATCATCCTCAGGGAGCATACATTGTTTCTTGCTGAAGTTATAGTTTAAAAGCACTCAGTGATTTACATCGTTACGTTGAGTTGATGCTGTGGCAGCATGTCTGTAAACAAATATATTTATTTAATAGACCTTCAAAACAATGTAGTAAAAATTAATGATTGCACAATTAATTATGCTATACGGGATGGAACGTGAGTTGTGCTTACCTTGTGTATTGTGTGAGTCGTGTATTGTTCAGAATGAGCCTGGCTATGGATGTGCGTTGTGCGACGTATAGCGTGAGACTGGCTATGGATCACGTGGAAAGATTCGTGTTATGTTTGCAAGTTCGTAGAGGGGGTTGATGTCATTGACCTGTTTTTCAGTAATCCATTATTTATGTTAATGGAATATATATATATATATATATATATATATATATATATATAAGGTTTCCCAACAGTTCATACGTGTGCCTTTCTCACATGTCTTGAATAATTGTAATGTATCTTATATTCTTATGTTTATTGGACCGTGCATCATCTTGATAGTTGAATAAAGAGAGACCAACTTGATGTCACTTGCTTTATTATTTCATTATTTAAAGCTCAACATGTTTCGGATGTTAAATACATCCATCCTCAGGAGCTTGCGACTTATTTGTTGAGTTATTTCGTGGGTTGTATTGCTCTGTTTCGATTTGTGTTGGTGTTAAGTTGTGGTTTGGCTGTGGTGTTGTGGTTTTCGTATGCAGGCTGAGGCACTAATGCCTCAGCCTGCATACGAAAACCACAACACCACAGCCAAACCACAACGTAACACCAACACAAATCGAAACAGAGCAATACAACCCATGAAATAACTCAACAAATAAGTCGCAAGCTCCTGAGGATGGATGTATTTAACATCCGAAACATGTTGAGCTTTAAATAACGAAATAATAGAACAAGTAACATCAAGTTGGTCTCTCTTTATTCAAGTATCTGCTATTATTCCATATTCGCGTCTATTCCCTATTGATTTTACTATACGATGTTATTAGAGTTACGCATTTAAAAAACGTAAAGACATATATTTATATAATTTATTTACTCATATTATTTATTTATATATTTATTTATGTATATTATTTAATTATTTTTAAGGTCTATGCAAAAAAGCTTTTAAGAGTTTTTATTGCATGACGTCACTAGATAGGGTGAAATGTAAATCGGGATGTACGTGAAATGAAGTCGTCGTGATACAATTTTCGGTATCGCTGATCGTACTTCTATCTAGGCAATCGGAAACTGCGATACGTTTTGACTTCGAAACTACTTGAAAACGAAGCGATCGACAACTACATTTGGTAGCGAGTGTAAAAGAAAATACAGTAGAACCTCTCTTATCCGGACGGTGGTTATCCGGATGGCCAGTTATCCGGATCGGCTTGGTCTTTCGGGTAAATTTGTCAAGAATTCTACAAAACTAACTTGCCTTGAAATTGCCGGTTATCGGATCAAGTACAGTATAGTGTTATGGCTTTTAAGACTTCAAATCAGGCGTGGTCGAAAGGTTTAGACGCAGGTAAAAAAGGTAAAGCATTCCCATTACAGGCCTGAACAGGCCCAAAGGGTTCCAGGAAGTTAAGGTTCCCAGATTTCGTGACAACGGCACAGGATGGTGGTAGGTTGTTAGCCTTAGGCACCGACGGCCTTTGCCCCCAGGAAATGCTCCTGGTACTCATTTCTGTTAGACACTGAGTCGACCCCATGGCCATGGTGCGATTGGAAGAATTTTGTCAATGAAAAGTGCACTGACACCGGCTGAGATATAACCAGCGACCTTCCGATTTGTAGCACAGCACCTTAACTACTGTACTACCGTGGTCCCGTTTAGACGCAGGTACATACTGTAAATAGTAACAGCCGAAGGATTTCCAGATTACACAAGGAATTCCCAGAGTATTCGTCAGTCGTGAAAGTTGACGGTCATCATTGAAATAATGTTTTGTTTGTACGTAAATACATATGCAGCCTAAAACAGCCGTTTGTAGAATTTTTTTTTCCATTTCAAACTGCCAATGTAGCCCATTTTCAAAGAAAAATCCAATTATCCGATTTTTTTTTTGCATATCCGGATGGCTCGCGGTCCCAATTAATTCGGATTAGCGGAGTTCTACTGTGAAATATATAAATGTATACATCCATATGTGCGTGTGCGTGTGTATTCATACTTACGCCCATACGTTTACATCTACATTCATATTGTCGTACGTAGTGACACATATTTAGAGGGGCAGTAAATATAAGCACACAGCTTTAAATATACTGCACATTTCACGCATATACACGTGTCCCTATACATGGGCACATATACACACATATATGACATATATACAGATACCTAAATATATAAACGCACTGCCACATACCCAAAGCCTTACAGCGGTTCGTGAGTCAGCCTGCTCTGAAGTAGGGTAGCAGGCCGTCATGTGAAGAAAATTGTGAAAGTCTGTGTAGTAGAGAAGGGTACTTGAAAAGTTATTAATTGCACCCGGGGGGCCATGTAACGATCCGCGGATTTTCATTACAGCGGTGTAGATGAAATCTGGTGAACGGATTCCCAAGTGACAAAATTGTGACGTGTAATGGACGCAATTTATTTTTCACATATGTAACTTAAGAAAATATAATTTTACGGGTATTCAATGAAAGCCTCTAATGGGAAAGATCAGATATCAGGCATTCCAGGGTTCTGTTGCGTAATTATTCTTGGGGTAAGACAGATTGCTTACCTTGTCAAAAGACTTCGACGCATCAATTAACAACACATATACCTGCTTCGGATTAGAGCACATTATTCGTTCTCCTTTCCTTCTTAAGGCTTTCAAAGTCTCTCTACCCTCGGGGTTTACATTGCTTTTCTTCTCTGGAGATTCAATCTAATATTAGATTCAATTATGCTGTCCAGTTTTGTGAAGACGTCCCAGTTTTGTAGATTATACTGTCTTTCTTAATGTACAAAACTGGTCCGGGATAGCGCAGTCGGTACAGGGACTCGCTAAGGGCTGGACGGCCCGGTAATCAAATCCTGGTGGTGGAGAGTTTTCCGCACCCGTCCAAACCGACCCTGGGCCCACCCAACCTCCTATATAAGAGGTATCGGCTCTTTCACGAGTGTAAATTGGCAGGGGCTTAGCGTTGACCATCCACCTCCATCTAGCGCCGAGGTTAAAGAAAAAGTAGAAATAAATCTCTACTCCTCTTCTGCGATTTCGTGGCCTGTTGTAGGGCGAATGTTACTTTACTATCTTAATTAAGTTAGAGTTAGATGTCTTTATTTTGTAGTTTATCTCTTTGTGTTGCTCAAATTAATGATTTTACAATCCATTTTGGGTCACTTCAATAAGTTTTTAATCCGTTTTACCCGGAATAGGGAATTTATTTCCATATTCTACATTTATAAGAGACAGCGGGGGTATAACTCTCTGCTTCCGAAGAATTAAAACTTTTAAGACTTAAGCTAATGCAAATTAATTTTAAAAACTCAACTTTCACGTCTCAGAAAGTAATGAAAGTCTCTATTAAAGAGCGGTAATGGGTAATTTTCGCAGTTTTTCTGAGAATTATAAGAGATGTGTATAAAACACACTCAATTGGATAATTGCAGAGGAATTAAATTTTTAGGCGGGTGGAAAATAACCACTAAGCTTTAACGTTTAAAGTCTTCTTGGATGATAAGAACTGTAATAGTCGAAGTAAAACTAAACTACCCTTTATTCGGGGCCGGGTAGCTCAGTTGGTATAGCGACTGAGCTACGGGCTGGACGGTCCGGGATCGAATCCCGGTGGGGACGAGATTTTCCGCCCGTCCGGATCGGCCCTGGGATCCACCCAGCCTCCTGTAAAATGGGTACCGGTTCTTTCCAGGGGGTTAAGTGCGGCCGGGGCGTGCTGCTGACCACTCACCCCCTTCTAGTGCCGCGGTCGTGGAAGAGTAGAGCTATACCTCTACCCACCCTCTGGGCCACACAGGGCCTGTAACGGGATCACTTTACCTTTACTTTACCCTTTGTTAGACGCTTTGTAAACTGACATTCTGTTCCATTGTAGCCATATGTTGAAGCAGGAGTAACAAAGAAACAATTATTTAACTCGCTGCGCAATAAAATTAAACTGAATTACAATTAAACCTTCATTCCCTACCTCGTAAGAACACTGCATCTCCGTTGCAAAGGTCAAATGCTTAGTTCTGTTTAAATTGAGAATAATAAGGAACATAAAATATATCCGGTAAGCACAGTGCCTGTAATATTAATCTTAACGCTGCTGGTGCGTACAGCCAGCACTGTAATATCGGAATTTCAAGCCCAGTTGTGCTACCTAATGTGATATTAAAAACCCTATATTTTGCTCATATAATAATTTTGTGATCGATGTTTTTCTAAAGAGCAAACAGACATTATTTCTTTAATCAGCACTAACAAGCTGTTTCTTGGTAACGAACAGACAGTTTTTTAACGGTGAGGTATATTTAAATATATGCACAAATCGGAAACATTTTATCAAAATTGGACAAAAATTTGTAGTTTCTTCATTAGCTGCCTATTCAAGGGGTAACTTCCTTCAGGTTTTAGAGTTCTAGTTGCCTCCAGACTACATTGATCAGAGGGTCGAACAGATACTGTCTTAGAAACTCTAGCAACGTAATCTTTTATATATTCCTCCATAATAAATACAATTCCTCCGAATATACTCCACAATCTAATTCTCCTTTTTCGTATTCCTCTTAAGGAACAAAGGCTTGAAACATTCACTTGCTGGTTTATGCTTTGGAAAGGTGTTACAAACCGAAACACATGGACTGTAACTTCTATATCGGAAGCGTTGAGAGACATTGACTTTCATGTTCGGGAACAGGCAGCTGCACTGTACGAACGTAGCGGAAAAGACTGAAAAGAAGGATCCGTGTAACGTTGTCACCAAGACGCCGTACGTTGTGAAATGGCAGACATAGTACACATAAAGAAATGGCTTGCAGCCTCTCCCACATCGCACAGTGTTATTTCCACCTGCGTCCTGACATCTCTCAGCATTAAATTTCCATACATGCTCTTGGGCTTCAGTTCATACAAACTTGATATTTTAAACACGGAGTGGATTAGCGCTGCAGTGAAGCGCAGAGATAATACACTGAAAACATCTCCTTTGATTACGAGTCACGAAATGGATAACCTAAGGCTTAACCAGGATTTAAGTACGATACTTCCGTGATGTGGGCGCAGGGATAATATCATAAGCAGACCGCAAATGTTTCATCAGTCCAATACAACTGCCAAGAGAACAAAAGATTCTGAGCTTGGAGCTACTCCTCTAAAATGAAAGAAAGGAAAAGGATAGAAAGAAAGAAAGCAAGTATGTAAGTCAAGTAAACAAGTATGTAACTGAAGTAATTAAAAGAAAGTAAGTAAAGTAAGCAGTTAAGTAAAGCAAGGAAGGAAAGTAAGTAACGAAAGCAGGTAAGTAAAGTAAGCAAAGAAATTAATTAAGTAAACAAGTAAATAAAGTACGTAAAATAAGCAAATAAATAATAAAGTCGACATGTAAGTAAAGTGAGTAAAATAATAAAGTAAGTGAAGTGAGCATGTCAGTAAGGTAAGTCTGTAAGTAAGAAGTAAACTAAATAGGTAAGTAAGAAAGAAATTAAATGAGGAAAATAAGGAAAACATTAAATAATACAGGCAAACAAACAAATAAATAAAAAAAACAAAGGAAGCAAGTAAACTAGAAACATATAATCTTAGATAGACAACAACGTACGCACACAATGCAATCATAGTATGGGTAGAGTTTTAGTTTTATTGTTTGCGTATGTCGGTGTATACATATAAGTAAATGTAAAAAAAATACACAAAATGAATAATATTAAATTCATAAGCACATAAGTTGAATAAGTAAGTGAGAAGGGATTTAATACGAAATTTAATATAGGAGACGCTTTGGTAATATAAAAGGTCACTTTCATTGTTTATAAATTTTTCGGATAGTACCCATGGTTACGACAATACTGAGGGCAATGCCTGTTACAAATGTAGATAAATTTCTAATGAGACAGAATTATATTGTGTTCATCTAGATACAATCATTCCTCTGTTTGTATTCTTCGACAAAACTGTATTTCTACAGATTGTCAATTTTACAGCCTGTATATTTAGTAAAGCCGCTTTTTAAGAACTGCAAAGCATACACACGGATCGCAATGACGTTGGAAAATTACAGCGTGGCCTAGTGTACTGTTAATATTTAACAATTCAAAGGGCTGTTGTTCCTGTGAGTTATTGTCTGATCGGTGGTAGAACTGTCTGACCAAACAGACAGATATTGTTACAAAGCAGTTACTTTAGTCGGCTGCAGCGTGAAGCACAACAACAAATTTCCGATTTGTTACTGATCTTCTCCACACAGGAATTGATTCAATCACCAGAGCACTCTATAATCCAGGTTTAACACAACTCCAACCCTAGAGTGCAGCACGATCAATACAGGCCTTCGGAATCCTTTTGGCAATTGGTTTTCCACGCCGTCTGTTGTTATTGGAATAGTTTATTGTTTGTTACAAGCAGCTGAATTTCTATTTTAACATCGAATTGTTCATAGATGCTTCAGTATAGCATCATCATTTACATTACAAAAATTATATGTATTTAGCCCCCTTTAAATCCCTGTGATGACGGAGCGTAAATTGGCCCATTTCTGCTCAGGTTTTTCGTAAATATAAACTGTAAGAATGTAATAATTTTTCTATTTACTATGCGATATTATGAATGGAGGCCTTTATTCCTATCATGCTTTATCTCAAAGGAAAGTTTTGATGAATCTTTCTTTCTTTCTTTCTTTTTTTTTTTGCCTTACATGACTTGGATTTTTTATTTATTTGTTTGTTTACTAAAAGTGACAACGAATACGCAGGTGACCAGATGCATATATTCGAAGTTGAGGCCCGCTTAAAATTCTTGGCACAAGGGGCTAATTATCTGATAGACTTTTATCATAATGAATGTACTTATGCATTACGAGTATCTTATGGATATAGATGGACAACGGCGTTGACAGGAAATAAAATCACGGAAGTGCAAATAGTGTGGAATCACACAAAATTCTCTGTTCGCCATTTTCATAGCTACTTGTACACCAATTTAAGCATTAAACGCAAGAAAAGTAAAAATCTTTGAGGCATATTAAATAATACAGGGTGTCCGGGCTAGATGTATACAGAAATACATGCTTATGTTTTAGTAACCAAAAGCGTTATGCAATTTATGTTTTCAACAGTGTACAGAGTAACTCAAAAAGATTTTTATGCACGTCCCTACACTTCAACGTGGGCAGAGATGTTACCACGTTTCTGGATGAGACTTTTCCTGGACGTTGGGTCGGAAGAGGAGGTCCTACTGTATGGCCCCCTAGATCTCCGGATTTGACACCATTAGACTTTTTGCATGGGGGTTTATTAAGGACGTTGTGTACAGGAGAAAAGTTCGAGATCTGACTGATTTGAGACAACGTATCATTGAAGCAGTTGAGCTTATAACACCTCACATGCTGATAAACGCGTGGCAAGAGCGTGAATATCGTTTAGGTATCTGTCGAGCTACAACAGGTGCCAACATTGAAGTGCACGGACGTGCATAAAAATCTTTTTGTGTTATTCTGTACACTGTTGAAAACATAAATTGCATAAAACATTTGGGTGCGAAAACATAAGCATGTATTTTTGTATACCTCTAGCCCGGACACCCTGTATATGTATCCGCAATTTTCGGAAAGCGGCGATAATGAAATACACATTTATATCTGTTATTTTGCGTTGTTGTCCCATTAAAATTTATCACCTTTCGAGTTGATGCAATGAGGCCACTGTTTCTGATACTGCTGGAATCACCACAGGTACTAAATTTTTGGACTATAATCTAGGGCGGTCAACGATTATTCATACATTTTCAGGGGCATTTCGAAGACGATACCGCCATGTGTGTGATTAAATTCTCGGAAACAGAAGAAATCACAAGAGCCAAGTAAGGTGAGTAAGAAGGGTGATGGACCACAGATAGGTTTTTAGCGGTCATTCATTTTTGAAGCCCGATTCCAGTGGCTGCACGGTCTGAGACATAGGTCTGAGGCCGCTCGCTTGCTGGGTTTGCAGTTTCGAAACTTACCAGGAGTATGGCTGTCTGTAACTTGTGTTGTTTTTGTTGTCATGTACAGATCTCTGCGACGGGCCGATTCCTCGTTCAAAAGAGCACTGTCGAGTGTTAATATGTTTGTGTGTCATGGAGTGTAATCAGGTTCAGAAGTAACTTGCGCTGAGTAATCTTAGTAATTAACCAACATAATGCACAAAATCTTGTTTTATAATAAGTTCATTATAAGCCTCTATATGTTTCGAGCACTATGTGCTCATCATCTGGAGGTAAAAATTGTATTATACAGCATCTGGTATCATCACACCTGTAGGTGGCCGTCCCGCGCACAGGTGTGATGATACCAGATGCTGTATAATACAGTTTTTACCTCCAGATGATGAGCACATAGTGCTCGAAACATGTAGAGGCTTATAATAAACTTATTATAAAACAAGATTTTGTGAATTAAGTTGGTTAATTACTAAGATTATACTGAGTTGCACGGTCAGCAAAACATCAAAATTACACCGAGTAAGTTGAAGAGGTCGGACTAAGAAAGAAAGTAAAACAGATAGGTTTTGCGGACACAAAGGGCTATGTGTCGGTAAACCGTTATTTTGAATCAGTGTTTCTTTGCCATTTTTCCAGACCTCTTCGGTAGACTTGATCCCATATATGTTACAAATGCCCTTACAGTAATGTTGGTTAACCGTCTGGTCTAGAGGACGAATTTCCTGATGAACCCGACCCTGAGGGTCGGAGTCTTACTAGTACACTCGTACCGCTCGGTCTTACTTGACAGATTTCTTCGGACGTTCAGCTTACTCACTCTTCCGCCAAATGGACGGCTGTTTTATTTAGCGGTCGTAAAACACAACTTCCGTCTTCCGCTTTCTGATGCCGTTCTTAAGAGGTTAAAGCTAAGTTTAACTGAAATGGTTATTTCCTTCAAATTGACATTTAGAACGTTTTAGATCGCAGTTAACACGCGCTGGAATACACATATTGACAATAAATGCAGAGGTTAATGGCTTCAAAATTTACTAGTCTGAATCTGAAGATATTATTATCGCGGCAAGTAATTACAGAAGTTTTCTTCTACACACTGTTATTCGTCCTAGCCTCGAGTTCGGGACGTTTTGATTATGCCTTCATGTATTCATTCGTGAGAGTTTCTTTCACGTGGATTTGTGCTGCGCGAACTATATTTCTAGCTTGTATTTTTACTAAAAGCAAATTCATATATACTCGAGTTTTAGAACGAAATCAGTAATCGTACTTTCGTCATCATTTTACCGTTACTTGCGCAATTATTAAAGGCTTTTATCGTTTGTGAACGGTTAAATAAGAATCATTATATCTGTGCTAGTGAAGAAGAATAGGAAAATTAAGAGACTGAGAAATAAGCTTCAGATTACTGCAGTTGGTGAAGTGAGTCGGCCATAGGAAGCGAATTTGGAATTAATTCTGGACGGTAATCAATTATTTCGTATGGTTTTGTTAAGCTTCACACACAGAAGTATAACTTGGTTCTTCAGAAATCTCCCGCACATGGGGATTTACTGTAGCCAAATTTAATAAAATATTACATAAAATCAGGACAAAATAAACAAATACAATATTTATAACAATGACAAATTCAGTTGCATGATCATGATGTACCCCAAGTACTACTTCAGAAACATCGGACTGAAATAATTTAACAGATTTATTTAGTGTTGTATTTGATGATGGATTACAGCTTACTCTAGAAAAAGGATACTATGGTATGAAACCAAATATTATACATTAAACGCCCAGTTGTGTACAAAGAGCGCTTTATGCATTGTAAAACCTGCTGTATTTCATCAGCAAGTAACCACAGAAGGAGGAATGAAGGGACTCGGAGACAAAATAATTTTATTCATAAGTTTTATCGAAGATAACAGCGTTCTTCTGGGTTATTATACAGAAAGTAGTGATAATTCCTTACCAATATTTCGGGAAAAAATATCGGTCCCAACTTCAAGGACAAAGAAACATTTGTCTTTTGAAGATGAGACGGATAGGTTGTCCCGAAACGTCTGTAAACAATTACCACTACTCGTTGCGTAATGACCCAGAAGAGCGCAGTTCTTATCTACTTCGAGGCGGAAGCTTGAAATCTCGCAAGTTTTATCTAAGTTCCGCGAAGTATTTGAACTTATTCTTCCGGTTCTCGCTTGGTGAGCAAAGAAACTATAAATAAAAGGCAAATTTAGTTACGCGTGGTTGTCTGTGTAGACTGCATCATCGCTCACCAGTCTGGATCATAATTCGCCATGTGTGTCTTCTGTGTACACTACATCATTCCACAGAGCTATACTCCATAAAATTTTTATTTCACCTGTCATATTTCCTACAATTCAAAATTTTTCTATTTACACCATTTATTGTAACCAAAAATTACGTGACTTTATCTGTGGAGTGAATTTGTGTTCTTGTTATAATCACCCTGAAGATAAGTGGCCGAGACGTATCGGTGACTAGTATGTAATAAAATTACATTCATAAATCTAATGGCATTGTTTGGTTACTACAAAGATTTTGTATTAAATCCGAATCATGGTGCTTTCCTAAGCATTTTAAATTTTTTATTCTCTCGGATTATTTAGTGTGCTATTACGGAAAATAGACAATGTAAACTCTGCACTTAATAACACTGCTGCTCGCTGCGCACTGCAGCTGAAGCTTCTAGCAAAACTCATTTCTTATTAACAACACTACATATCCAACGTGAAACTTGGGTTTCCACTGGACCGACTCTCTTTTTGTATTCGTTTTTTCTTATTTTTAGAACTACCTCACCAGAAAATGGGAATAAAATTATACCCTACGGAGAATATTACTTTTCTTCTTGTTGTTGTATAAACTTGGAAAAACCAGCACACAATATATTCGTAAAGTAGCACGTTTTACAAGACTCTGCTTCCGCATAAGTGGAAAAGGGTATTTGTTGGAGGCCACGTTGCAATGGTAATTAGCCGACTCGAGAGACTGACTTCGCAAGTGTGGTGTAACTTGCCTCTTGTACAGCCTTTCTCACAAAGGGATGAACTGCCTGCACCGACAAAATATTTCCCTTGTTGTGTTCAACAGCATCGTGAAACACTCTCCGAATAATGACCATTATTGCTAACGAAATTGAGTGTATATTTACTGAACCATGTACAGGCATGTGGGGTCAGTCTGAAAACTGCGTCTACTCACTTTTCACTTCAAGTAGTCTATCCCACCCAACTTATTAGTAAAGACAAGCTAACATTCCTCGTTTCACATTCATCTGAGGAGGAACTCTTGTTCCTTCCTTCACGCATCAAGCATGGACAAACATTATGGGATTTTTTGGTGATTCTTTTCTTTTGACTCTTTCTTTCGAAAGTCCGACGTGTAATCTTATTCATGGTGTTGCAGTTCTTGCTGCAGCCATTATGGGAATCGTGTTTCATGAATTGTACACATGTAGCGGGGGACACCTTTTAGCTAGTAAAATATACCATGCTTCTGCAAAAGTGTTCGATAGTATAAATTGCCATAGCTTAAATTTAATTTGATAAAGTCACATAAATTTTGAAGTGATTTAAAACTACAAGGTGGTTCAAATATGACCGGGACTGATTTGTGTGTAAACAAGCCGCAGTCAGTCCCGGTCATATTTGAACCACCTTGTAGCTTTAATTTACTTATACAATCCGCCATTCTTTTCTATCCTGAATAAAATAAGTACGGTCCATACACTCTCACTCGATGTCTTCGAGACAAATTTTAATATTATAACCTTTCTGTGCCCAAATCTTTCAACTATTCTTTTTCCCCTCAGATTTTTCGTTTCAAAATCTGTGCATACCTTTTATCTCTCCCATACGTGCTGCATTTCTCGCCCATTTCTTCTCCTTGATTTGATAGTTCTAACAATATTTGTTTAAAAGTACACATTGCTAACGTTCGCACTGTTTAATTCTCTCCATTTCCCTTCTTAGGTTCAAGTATCATCTTCAGATAAACTGTGTTTTTTTTTTTTTTTTTTTTTTTTTTTTAAAATAATTTTTTTT
>Ga0123355_10008517_pt1 | contig 15489 bp, 10 predicted proteins | sample TergutEmb28metaG_3_FD_89872 | JGI IMG/M metagenome (GOLD analysis project Ga0123355, IMG submission 89872) | Embiratermes neotenicus P1 segment gut microbial communities from Petit-Saut dam, French Guiana - Emb289 P1 | ecosystem: Host-associated > Arthropoda: Insects > Digestive system > Gut ... | reverse complement strand
GTTGGTATCGGCGATGGTCTATTTAACCCACAAGGTTATGTAACCGGTGCTGAATTAGCTGCTATGTTCCTACGTGCTGTTGGCTTCGGCGTTAACGGCGAATATGTAGGTCCAAGATGGCAAACAAACGCAGTTGTTGACGGTATGCACTGGCGCATCCTCACAGGCGAAGCTGATTTCACAGCTCCTGCATCTCGTGAAGACGTGTTCCTATATGCATTTAATGCAATGAACTCAGCTCTCGAAGATGAAGATGTTGGTCTTCGTTTCGTAAACTGGAGTGCTGACAGACAAGCTTATGTCCCTGTCCTTCTTCAAGGCGGTTGGGGCGTTACCGGTGGTGGTGACGTACAAGGTCTAGAAACAATCTATCGCAGAATTTTCAGACCAGCTCCGATTAACCTACACAGAAACGACAACGTAGCTGACATGTTCGGTCGTCCAGCAACAAGATTCACACTTCGCGGAATCGAAATCGGAACATACGCAAGAGAAGCAGCTGTTACTTTCAACAGATTTACAAGTGTAGCAGCAGTTAACGAAGCTCTAAGCGGATTTAACACTAATGCGTTCGTTCACAGATTCATAAACGGTAATCCTTTCGTTTATGGTAGTGGTGGCACATGGTATATCGAAGGCAACGGCGTAGCTCAATTCACAGCTGCAACAGCTAATGGTATTCTTGCTAACGCAAACACAGGTGAGCAAATCTCTCGCCTAACAGGTAACGGCATACTCGTAGAGATATTCGTTAACCAAAACACAAACGCTGTTTCTCATGTTTCAGTTATCAGAACTGACATCGTAGAAGTAACACGTGTTGATGCAGGCGCAAGAGAAACTCATTTCGCATTACTCACACAAGACGGAGATGACAGCATTCGTTCAGCAGCATTCGGTGCAGCTAACTATGCAGGCGCATCAATGAGAGTTGGACCACTTCATGATTTATTTGACGAAGTAGACCTACGCATTGAAGATAGAGTTCTCTTGACTCCGGTATGGAGACATGGCGAATGGCAAGTTGGCGCAATAGCAGAGCCGGAAGTAGTTACAGGTACAATGACTACATCTGCAACAATGGTTAACTTCACAAACAACGCAGGTACCGTTACAGTTGGCGGCACAGCGTACACAAGAGCTAGAATTCTAACAACAGGCGCACGTCAGGCTACAATGACAGGCCCGAATCAAGAAGTTACACTACTCCTTGACGAGCATGGCTTCATAGTTGATACTGAAACTCGCGGTGTAGCAACTCGCAGAATGGTTTTTGTTAGAGATGTTCAATCTACTCTACACAATGGCGTAATCGCTCCTGTAGTTAGAGGTTGGTATCCTGACGGAACAGAAGCAACTGTTGCTTTGCCCGGAGCTCTTGGCGCAGGCGGTGCAGTCGCTGGCGATATCGTTAGAATCGTAGGTACTGGAAACAATGTACATGCAGTAGTACAATATGCTGCAGCTCCTGCTGAAGTACTGCCTCCTACTATCGATGCCACGGCAACTGTCGGAACAGTAAATGTAGTTCAAATGACTAATGCCATTAACGCAATTACTCCGAATCAAGCAACGCTTAATGTTGGCGGACGTATACTTCGCTTCGCTGACGATGCACAATACTTCTTCTGGGGAGCACCTCCAGCAGGTGGAGCGGCAGAATTCAGAGTAAGAGATAGAAACATCAGAGTCGAGCCTGCTGGTGCGCAACTGCTCAACAACCTCGTCAGAGGAGATGACAACATAGTTGCTGTTGTTGAATACAGACAAGCTGGTCAGCTTCCTGTTATCACAGCACTTTGGATTGGACGTCATCAAGTTGCACACGTAAGTCCAACAACAACAATCTTTGTACGTGGTGTAGACAACATCTTCCATCACACTGTAAATATCGAAGGTCAAACCTATCACATGGTTCAAGCTTGGAACCTCAATGGTAATGCCTTTGACTGGACATGGCCTGGAACAGAAAACATTCCTGCTGGTTGGATTCCTGTTAGAAATCTGCCTAATCTCAACACAGTACCTAATGCTTTCTACACCTTCACAATTGACAGCCAAAACCGCTTTGAACTAACTGAGGTAGTCAATGATACTTACGAAAACCTTGGTATCTTCACACAAGTATTGGCAACACAAAATGCACTTACGAATGCAGTAGTCTTTATTGACGATGGCGGTGTAGTTCCAGGTAGTGGCGACACTATCGCCGTGAATGTGACTGGCCAAACTACATTCCATAACCACAGCCATCTTGCAGGCGCACTTGCTATCAATGACTTAGCATCACTTAACGCACGTCTTGCTGAAGGCAGAGCGATTAGAATCAGCGTTGCATTTGATGTAAACAGCCAATTAGCTACCGCTATCTTCATAAACAGTTCCACATAAAGAGCATAGCGTGCAGCTAAAGTTCGATTTAATCGACTTAAGAGAAAGTCCGGCTGAACAAGCCGGGCTTTCTTTTTGCTCAAGCAGACTCGAACTATGGCTAATGGAGACCAAGTCTTGTCAGATATAATAGGGGTTTTGGTTGTGCTTTCTTCTCATTCGTGGTATATTTATCCACAGCAGTTACACAAATATTGCATTATAATAAGTTGGTGTCTTAATGAAAAAGAAAATTATTTCCATTTTGCTCATTATTTGCCTTTCTGTCGCTCTATGCATACCTGCACTTGGGGCGATGAGCCTTGCAAATTTTGACGTAGTACGTAATTATCAGGGCGAATTTGCCGATGTGCCTGATTATGCCTGGTTCTATGAGGCTGTTAGAAATACTTTTGAACGTGGGCTGATAAGCGGCAGAGCCCCCGGGGCATTTGATCCGCATGGTCAGATTACAATTGCAGAGACCGTGAGACTTGCCTCATCTATTCACAGGGTGTTTCACACCGGGTTAATGGAATTTCCAAGCGGCTCTCCGTGGTATATACCTTATGTTGATTATGCAAATAGAAATGGTATACGCTTCGGCAATTTCAGAAACTTAAATGTTCCTGCTACCAGGGCAGACTTTGCTGTTATCATGGCGAGCGCACTTCCGGCTGAGGCTCTGACTCCGATAAATCGAATTGCCGATGGTGGGATTCCTGATGTTTCTGAGAGCTTTAGTTATGGTCAGGCTGTATACACGCTCTACAGAGCCGGGGTTCTTACCGGGGGTGACAGAGAGGGGACATTCTTCCCTTCGAGGACTCTTACACGTGCCGAAGCTGCAACGATTGTGAATCGAATGATCGATGCTGATGCCCGTGTATTCCAAACTCGCAATATACCGCTCACTTCGGAGCAGATTTATAAGATTGCATCTCCGGCGGTATTCTTAATTAATGTCTATGACAGAGACGGTGAGCATGTCAAGCACGGTAGTGGGTTCTTCATCTCTGAAGACGGGCTTGCTATAACTAATTATCATGTGGTGGTCGGCGGGGCAGCTCTCCGCATCACTATGTATGATGGTCAGGAACTCGAGGTTGCGGGGATTTATGATTTTAATCGCTTTGAGGATTCTGCTATGATTCGGATTCATGGCGATGGTTTCCCCTACTTGGAAATCGCAGATACAGAGCTTAGAACAGGTGCGACCGTATATGCTCTTGGTAGTCCTCTTGGATTACAGGCTTCTTTTTCCCGGGGCATTGTCTCACAGGCCAGGCGTGAGGTAGAGGGCATGAATTTCATTCAGCTTGATGCTGCTATATCTACGGGCAGCAGTGGCGGGGCACTTCTTGATTCTTTCGGGCGTGTGGTAGGGGTTACAACTGCTACTATGGTCGGCGCTCAGAATATAAACCTCGCTGTTCCTATTGAATATTTTACAAAGCTTGATAGCACGGAGTACATTTCATTTACTGAACATTTAACTCCTACGGTTTCCTTTACAGGGTTCTACCCTGCTCCTAATTTCGGCGCATATTTCGGTGTGGAAGCTTGGGATACAAGATTTGCTTTAGGCGGTCGTTCTTTTTCATATCGAGTCAGTGATCTGCCCGGTGATGTTACGGATATCATTGAGCGATACACGCATCTTGTCGAGCAGAATATGTTCAGGCATGTGGGTGATCTGACCGTAAGTGGGAATGTGCTTAAACGATTTTATAATCCAAGGCACGATGTCATCTTGTCATTCGGGCTAGAGGTGATTCGGACTGTAGAGGTCTTTACTGTTAATGTTGCGTAATAATTTTTACTAAGACGGAGGCTACCGTGATTATATGTTAGGTGTAATAGTTAATTTTGCCGCTATCTTGATTGGCGGGGGTATTGGGCTTCTTGTTAAGAAAGGTGTGCCGGAGCGGTTTTCGACTGCAATTATGGCGGGCATCGGGCTGTGTGTATTATTTGTCGGTATTTCAGGTGCGCTTTCGGGCGGGAGCACAATTAATCTCATAATTTCAATAGTTCTCGGTGTGACGACAGGTACTGCTCTAAAAATCGACGAGCGGCTTAATTGGCTTGGTCAGAAAATCGAACAAAAGGTTTCGCCGAACGGCAAAATCGAGGGCAAGCCTTCGATTTCTCAGGGGTTCGTGACTGCTTCTTTGCTCTTTTGTGTCGGTGCAATGGCAATAGTCGGTTCAATCAATTCCGGGCTTGTCGGCGATCATTCTGTTCTTTTTACCAAGTCTACTATCGACATGATTTCGGCTTTGATTCTGGCTGTCACTTTGGGGGTCGGCGTTTTGTTTTCAGCCGGTGCTGTACTTATCTACCAGGGGCTGATTGTGCTCTTGGCACACGCTTTGAGACCACTTTTGGAGAGCTATTCGCTTATTGCGGAGATAAATGGCGCCGGGTCGCTCCTTATCATTGCGCTTGGACTTAATATGCTGGGCTTGACAAAGATTAAGGTTGCGGATTTTCTGCCTGCTATTTTCTTTGCTCCGCTTGTCTATTATGTGTCGGGGTTGTTCTAATCTAAATTGATTTATAGAGTGATATAAGCTGAGGGGAGTCGGGCTTCCCTCAGCTTAGTTTTAAGTTGTATTTAGTTTAGAAATATTAATAATAACTATACAGTGATTGCAAGGTATATCTTGCGGTTATCTTTTTCTGATTCCGTAAAAAATGCAGACTACCAATGCTACAAGAGCGATGACTCCTAATGGGGTGAACACAAAATTCCAAACCAAGCTGGTTAGCGCACCTATCAGGGTCAACACCACTCCGAGTGCCGCCAGTACGATAATAACTGCTATCAAGGCTACTATGGGAAATGGTATTCGATGCATCACTTTCCTCCTTTGTCGATTTCGTTTAATATCGACTCTATATTTCCTTGACCTTCGGCTCTATTATATCTGTCGGCGGCGACTTGTGCTTCTTCTTCGCTGTTCCAAAAGTAATGGTTATATATGCCATCGCTTTCGTCTAATGATTTAAAGCTTTCGTTCCACTGTGCTATTGTGTAGCGGTCTCCTGCTTTAATGACTAGATAATGTTTGTCCATAGTGGCTTCCTTATTCCTGTTGTTATTATTTTCTTGTCGGAATTATCTCAAGCCAGTATCCGTCGGGGTCTTCTATGAAGTATATTCCCATGTTATGGTTTTCATAGCAGATGCAGCCCATTTCGCTGTGTAGGGCGTGCGCTGCTTCAAAGTCGTCTACAACGAATGCTATGTGTATTTCGTTTTCGCCCAGGTCATATGGTGCTTGTCTGTCTCGTAGCCATGTTAGTTCTATGTTGTGTGTCGAGCTGCCGTCTGTTATAAACACGAGTTCGAAGCTTCCGTCATCGGCTTTCTTGCGCTTTGCTTCATTTAGACCTAGGGCTTTTTGGTAAAATTCCAAAGACCTTTCTAAATCTAATACGTTAATGTTGGTGTGTACTAATTTAAAATTCATCTAAATGTCCATCCTTTTCGTGTCGCTTATGTTCGTGTAGTTTATCACAGATATACTATAATAGGCAATCATTTTCTGATACTTAAGCTAAGGGGAATCGAACCCCATCGGTTTTATCAGCTTAAATTAGATAAATAATTGTCCGACTTGATTGATAACCCCTCCGAGAAACAGTGCAACAACGATTGAGCCCACGGTTATAATACCGGCTATTTTTAGCTTATGCTCTTTGACAAGAATTGCAAAAACTGACAGGCAAGGAATATACATCAGCGCTACAGCGCCACCGACAAACGCCTGAAGTGCAGTTAGGTCAAGTGCAAGAAGCGGAGCTACAGACATCTCACGGCGCACAATGCCCAGAATCAAGGCAACAACCGCCTCCTGTGGCATTCCCAACCACTGACTGACAAGTGGCTCGGCATGATGAGCAATAATATTAAGCAAGCCGGACTCAGCAATCACAGCAGCAATCACAATCGCAACCATCATTGGGATTTGAGCATCTTTAAGAAAATGCTTCATACGAGTAAGAAGCTTTCTGCCATATGTGCGAGGGTCAGGCAATAAAAGATTCGGAATTTCTATTATAAGCGGGTCAACCTTGCCTTTTATTAATTTGCCTGCTACAAGTGAAACCGCCACAAACAACGCAAATCCGAAAAGTGCCATAGCCGGCATCATCCACCATGCGTAAGCTGAAAGTAAGCTTATCAGCGCACCCGTCTGAGAAATGCAGGGAATCGCAAAGCATATAGCTGCCGTGATAACAAGTCGCTCTTTGCGTGAGGTGGCTGCCCGGCTGCCGATAATTGCAGGAACTGCGCACCCAAATCCCATAGTCGTATAAATTAAACTACCGCCTTGCACTCCCAGCTTGCGCATAATATTGTCAAACAGCACACTGACTCTTGGCAAGTACCCTGAATCTTCAAGAAAAGAAAAGGCGACGTAGAACAAGAATACAAATGGGAAAATGACTGCCAATATCCATTCGAAGCTTATGACGAATATGCCAAATTCCCCGACGAGGATGTTAAGGAGCATGCCCTCGGGTATAAAGGAGCTAAACAGGTTGCGAAAGAATGGTACAATTATATATTCAACAAGCGGAAGAAGCGCATAGTCCTTTAGAATATCTCCACCTACCACGACCACCGCAATAAGCGTTGCCATAACTAAAAACGCAATCGGAATTCCCGGCCAAGGCTTAACAGAGGCTGCACCCAGCTTGTCGAAGAAGTGTTGCTTGCCACCTTTTCCCATGGTCGAGCTCACACGTTTTGTGATATCTTTCGCCGCACACCAAACGTCAACTTTTTCGCTTTCACTTCTAAACACGCATGCTGCGCAATTAGTACAGGCTTTTTGCTCGTATTTCTCAGGATTGTCAAGCATTTCGGCAAGCCGGTTAATCAGCTCATCAAGGCCGTGTTTCTTAACTGCGATCGTCGGAATGACCGGCGCACCCAGCTCTTGTTCCAAGAGCTTTTCGTTTATGATGATTCCACGGCGCTTTGCCACATCAAGCAGATTGAGCGAGAAGATAGTCGGGATATTGTACTTGCGGATTTCTAATGCTAAACAGAGGTTGCGCTCTAAATTCGAAGCATCGAGTACAAAAATGATAGCTCTTGCGCCTTGCTCAAGGAAATTGGCTGCAACGTCCTCAGCCTCGGATGTAGTAGATAGTGAATATGTGCCCGGAACGTCTATCAGAGTAAATTCCCGGTCACCTACAGGAAGATGACCTTCCATATAGTTAACAGTTGTGCCGACAAAATTAGAGCTTATTGCATGGATTCCCGTAAACTCGGTAAAAAATACGCTTTTACCAACATTCGGGTTCCCCATAAGCAGAATGCGCTCTTGAGGCTGTGTATTAGGGGAATTGCTCATACTGATACTATTCCTTTCGCCTTAAATTAAGACTCCAAAAAACCACTAACCGGAAATGGTCATTTCGTGCATCTCATATCTCTCAATATAATCCCGACGGGATTATTCTAAACAGTTTTCTCAGGCTACGGCAGCTTCCCTCACTGTAATCAGGCTCGCAACATCTTTGCCAAGAGCGACGCAGTAGGCGTTTTCAACACGCAAAACTATCGGTCCGCCAAATGCATAGCGGTTCTGCAGTGAAATTCGTGTGCCTTCCCGAACTCCAAGATTCTCAAGAAGTCCAATATTTGGTACGGAAGCCACTGTAAAGGTTGTGTTTTCTTTTGCTTTGTATAAATTAAAGTCATTTGATAACACGATGGCGTACTCCTTATCAAGAAAGTTAGTAGGTGCTAACCAAGACGGTGCAGAAAAAGTTAGATAAAACTAACTGCGTTTAGAATAACATATAAAGCACTTATCTGTCAACATGCTTTTTTGAATGTGTTACAGTTCATGGGTGTCTTCCCGAGAGAGAGCGCGAAGAAAGACACCCATGAACTGTAACCTTTCAGGCAAGGACACTGCGACTTGTAACCTATAAATAATATTTCTGTTGAACAGTACGGTGGCTCGTGATAAACTAACAGAAGTAGTTATTACACATGCGGACTCGAAAGGATGTAACGCCGTGAAAATGCAAGAATCAGCAGAAAACTATTTGGAAACAATCTTCATACTCGGCAAAAATGGCACACCTGTACGCTCAATTGACATTGCAAACGAGCTGGAATACTCTAAACCCAGCGTAAGCGTTGCAATGAAAAACCTCCGTGCCGGAGGACATATAGCCGTTGATGGTGACGGTCACATAACACTTACCGAAAGCGGATTGGAAATCGCACAAAGTATGTACGACCGCCATACACTTATCACGCAGTGGCTGGTATCGCTCGGTGTAGACCGACAAACCGCTGTTGCAGATGCTTGCAAAATCGAGCATGTCATGAGCGAAGAAAGTTTTCTTGCCATTCGCAAACACATAATAGGATAATTCTACTCCCGGCAAATTAAGCTGAGGGGATAAGAGTCGAATCTATTGAGAAAAAGGGGTCAAAACATTGGAAAAACAAAAATTTAACCGAACAAATTATTGCGGAGAGCCCAATGCCTCCGGCATAGGTCAAAAAATGACGGTTTGCGGTTGGGCAGCTCGCCGTCGTGATCTCGGTGGTCTCATCTTCATAGACCTTCGTGACCGCACAGGACTGTTGCAGCTTGCATTTGACGACAATACGGCAAGAGATGTCTTCGAGATAGCTTCGGCCGTCCGAGGCGAATATGTATTGTGCGCAAGCGGTACTCTGCGTGAGCGCTCTGCGAAGAATCCTGAACTACCGACAGGGGATGTGGAGCTTGAAGTTACCGAGCTTCAAATACTTGCCAAATCGGAAACACCGCCATTTGAAATCATCGAAAACTCCGATGTCAACGATGCACTACGGCTAAAATACAGATACCTTGACTTGCGCCGTCCTGACATGCAGAAGCACATCGCTCTAAGGCACAAGGCGACAAAGGTTGTTCGTGATTATTTTGACGAAAATGGCTTTTTGGAAATCGAAACGCCTGTACTTACAAAATCAACACCTGAGGGAGCACGAGACTATCTCGTCCCCAGCCGTGTCCATCCGGGCAAATTCTATGCTCTGCCTCAGTCGCCTCAGCAGTACAAGCAACTGCTGATGCTTGCAGGATTTGACCGCTATATGCAGATAGTCCGCTGTTTCCGTGACGAAGATCTTCGTGCCGACAGACAGCCGGAATTTACACAGATAGACCTTGAGATGTCATTTGTTGATATTGAAGATGTACTTGCGATGAACGAGGGATTTGTAAAGCGCCTGTGGAAAGATGTGCTAGGAGTGGATGTAACGCTCCCATTGCCACGCCTGACATGGCGGGAGGCGATGGATAGATTCGGTTCTGACAAGCCGGATATTCGCTTCGGACTGGAGCTGTGCGATATCAGTGATATTGTTAAGGACTGTGATTTCAAGGTGTTTTCAGAGCCTGTCGCAAATGGTGGCAGTGTCAGAATGATATACATTCCTGACGGCGGAGCTATGCCGAGAAAGCAAATTGATTCTCTTGTCGAATTTGTAAAGACTTATGGCGCAAAGGGGCTTGCATGGACCAAGCTTAACGAAGACGGAAGCACGTCATCATCATTTGCGAAATTCCTTACTGACGAGGAAAATATGGCAATTGTCGACCGTGCAGGAGCGCAGCCGGGCGGACTTATCCTTATTGTGGCTGATGCTAAAGACGATGTGGTCTTCGCTTCGCTGGGAGCACTGCGCTGTGAATGTGCCAAGCGGCTTGAGCTTACAAAAGAGGGCGATTATAAGTTCCTGTGGGTAACAGAATTCCCGCTGTTTGAATATTCCGAAGAAGATGAAAGATATGTCGCAAAGCATCATCCTTTCACCGCTCCTATGGACGAAGATGCGGATTTGCTCGAAACCGATAAGATAAACTGCCGTGCAAAGGCATATGATATAGTTCTTAATGGAACAGAACTCGGCGGAGGATCTATCCGTATAAACACACCGGAACTTCAAGCCAAAATGTTTAGGGCTCTTGGTTTTACTGACGAAGATGCTCAAGAGCGCTTTGGTCATTTGATAAATGCGTTTAAGTTCGGAGCTCCGCCTCACGGTGGAATCGCCTATGGTCTCGACAGGCTGGTTATGCATCTTGCGGGGTTGGGCAGTATCAGGGATGTTATTGCTTTCCCGAAAGTTCAGAACGCTTCGGAACTTATGACAGGATGCCCCGATGTAGTTGACAATGCGCAACTCGTGGAGCTTGGAGTTGAATTATCGAAAGGAGTGGAAATTTAGTCTATGAAATACAATAATTTTAAGGGTTTAAATCTCTCCCATTTAGGTTTAGGGATAATGCGTATGCCACTTACCGAGCTAAACGGGCCTGTTGACGAAGAAAAGGCCATCGAGCTTATCAGGTATGCTTATGATAGTGGCATAAATTATTTTGACACTGCGTTTTTCTATCATGGAGGCGATTCAGAATTGGTCGTCGGCAAGGCTCTTGCAAAGTTTCCCAGAGATACATGGTATCTGGCTGATAAAATGCCCGGCAATCTCACCGAGGTAGTTGACGGCAAGCTTAAAGTAAGCACAGGTATAGGTCCAACCGCCCAACCAAAAACTTTTGATAGCCCTGCTGAAATATTTGAGTATCAATTAAACAGGTGCGGTGTCGAATACTTTGACTTCTACTTGCTTCACAATGTAGCGGAGAGCACTGTTGACTTTTACAAGGATGAAAAATGGGGAATCATCGACTATTTGGTTGAGCAAAAAAAGGCAGGGCGAATAAAGCATCTTGGTTTTTCAACACATGCAGGGTATGAGTGTTTAGAGTCATTTATCACTGAGTTTGATTGCTTCGAATTTGTCCAAATTCAGCATAATTACATAGATGCGACACTTCAAGATAGTGAAAAGAAATATAATTTGCTTACAAAGCATGGACTTGCAGTTATTGTCATGGAGCCTGTAAGGGGCGGCAAGCTTGCAAATCTTGGTGAAAAGGAAGCTGCAATGCTAAAGTCTGTCCGACCTGATGCGACTGCGGCATCTTGGGCGTTTCGCTATCTGCAAGCTCTTGAAAACGCTCCTGTAATTCTCAGTGGCATGTCAACGCTGGAGCAGATCAAGGAAAATGTTGAGATCTTTAGCAAGCATGACCCTTTAACAGATGCTGAGACGGCTGTTCTGAGTAAAGCCGCTGACAACATGAGTGACTTTATTCCGTGTACGTCTTGCCGTTATTGTGTGAGTTCATGTCCTCGGAGTCTTGATATTCCGCTACTGCTTACGACGTATAATGAGGCTGCAGTTGATTATACGTGGCTTGTAGGCAGTGTGGTAAATCCGCTTTCTGATGATGAGAAGCCCGGGGCTTGCGTAGATTGCGGGGCTTGTAAGCCACTTTGTCCGCAGGGGATTGATATTCCTGAGGTTATGGGTAAGTTTGATGCGCTGATAGAGGCGAATAAGCCGTAGGCTTGCAGATTGTTTATAGTTTGGAACCGATACAGCGATATATAGCAACATATAAATGGGCTTGGTAATGGCATTAAGGCAAAAAACATCTTCGGTGCGAAATGCACCGAAGATGTTTTGTTTGTTATTGTCCGGCTCATATGACTGTTGCGAATGGAATATCACATAAGCCTCGATTCGAGGGTGTTAGCTAATTTGTTGGACGTGCACCCAAGACTGGGCGTGGATATGCAAACCTAAGGAATCCTGCAAGAGCTTCCAAGTCATAAACATTAACTACACCATCTCGGTGAACATCTGCCGGTGCCATATTTATCACAGGCCGCGGATATGCAAACCTAAGGAATCCTGCAAGAGCTTCCAAGTCATAGACATTTACCGCATCATTGTCATCCACATCGCCCCATGGTGACCATATTGCAAAGAGCTCTAAGTTGCTATCATCGTCTGATATTGAATCCCACTCGTCTTCGCTGAATGATAACACTCGTGTAAAGCCTGCGTCTGTCACGGTCGGTCCAAAGCCACCTTCAAATCCAAATGTTCCTACTGCTGGTCTACGGAAACCGTTTCTACGACCATATGCATCTAGGTCTGCACGAGGAATACCAGTTGCTAAGCCTTCATGCGTAAACCATCCCCAGAATGCAAATGCGGTTTCTTCTGATGTAAGATAGCTCTCAATTATGCTTAAGTCTACGTCTTCATCAAAGTCTACAAGAACTTCAACATACGTTATTGCGTTATTATCTGCATCGGTGCCGAAGTTGCCTACGCTATAAGCATGGAATGTTATGCGTGATCCAAGTTCGCGTACTTCGATACGCATCTCACCGGTTACATCTGAGCCGTCTACTGTACCTCTTACGATGATTTCGCCTTCGTCTACATCACGAGTTACATTTAGTGTAATGTTGCCATCACGATCTACAGTAACTGTTGCACCCGGCTCTGGTGTGCCGTCTACACGGGTAACTGTCCAACTAATGGATTGTGGTGGGAATATTACAGGAACTTCTCTTGTTCTTGTGCGTTCGTCGCCGCCACCTTGACCCAGTGTATCAGTTGCCGAAATTGGTGCTGCATGGTTGTGGAATAGCAAATTCAATTCGCAGTCATCAGCTTGGTCAGCACCACGTACATAGTGGAATACCGATACTGGTTCTGCTTCGTCTGATGTTACAGTTGCTATAATTGGTAACGTTTCTACACGGTCTTTTACACGTACTCTTACGTCTTCGCCATCTTCTTGTACTCTTTGAATTCTAAAGTCGTACATTTGATTTCCGGCATTGTCTCTGATATAGATGTAGTTGTTGCTAGTAACATCCCAGAAGCGTAGCGGGAAGTAGTAGCGTTCATATACATAGTCTTCCGTCGCATAGAATTGACTTTGTATTCTTGCAGTCAGGTCTACACTTCTACCTTGTTGTACATATTCCTCCGCCGGAACTACCGTCATAGTCGCAGGATTTCTAACTGTATCCAGCCAGTGAACTTCGAGGTAACGTGGTTGCTCTTCACGGATATTGAGCATTATCGGATTGGCATCGCTGTACTGATAAGGGACAATAGCGGTTGAGTTTGCAAATTGTCTTGCTTGAATGTTCATCATAGGTCTGCCAACCATTACGTTGAGTGGTGGGTTCGTGAAATTAGATGAACGCCAATACTGCAGTGTTGCATCATATCTGGGTTGGTGTCCATGACGTGCTGTGTTTGCAGCTGTTTCAGGAACACTTACTTGTGCTACGCCCCAATGCGCCACAAAGAAGTCTTCGTCAAGTGTGATAGGATCTTGTCTCATGCCTTCGAAGTATGGTTGTACACCCAGCGCCGGATAGAGTACAGCCATTCTTGCTGTGCCGATATCGAAGTTGTTAAATGGATGTAAGTGACCTTCTGTAATTGTACCCGGTTGAATACGCCATGGGTTACGTCCCGATGCCGGCGGATTCATTGGCAAGTGATGATAATCACCGTGGTCACGGTAGAAGTTATCATTAATTATCAGGTGATGCCCTGTTGCACGAATTTGTTCCAGTGTAGGATGTGGGAATCCTGCCGGTAGACTTATGTTACGTCCAACACCTGTGGTGCCCATTTCAAGAACAGAGAATGTGCTGCGCTCACCATGAATATTTGTCCAGTGAGCCGGACCTGCAAGGAGACCGGTTCCTCTGGTCGTCATATTGGCTAAACCAACTGCGCGGTTATCTCTAATCTCTGCTGCAGGTCTTATAAATAGTCTTTCAAGTGATGCGTTAATACCGTCAAGAGTAGCTTCGAATGTTCCGATACCGCCACCTGCTGTACCTGCAGTTCTATATGCGTTAGCTCCTGTTCCTGTGCCTGTTGCAGGCCAGCCTACTGCATAGTTGTATATAATTGATCCGCCGTGGATGATAACGGTTGAGTTGGCGTTCATACCGATACCGCCACCACGACCGGCTTCGTTTCCGCTTATTGTTCCGCCGAAGATGGTGATACGGGCATCGTTCAGACGAGAGCCGTCTGCACGCAGTGGTCCACCCGCCGGAGAGTTACGGTCTGACCTTGCTGCAAGACCGCCGCCGATGGCACGTCTTGGTACACGGTCAGGTCTTATTGCGCCGCCAAGACCGCCTTGTGGTTCATTAATAGTTGCGTGTAGAGCGATATTGTTACGAATATAGCCACCCATCATTATGAAGTGACCGCGAGATGTAACACGAGCACCACCACCGTTAACAGTCCATGCTTCTACACCGTTGGTTTGTACGTTGTTTTCTATGGCCCCGCTAAACATTCTAACTTCAGAGTGGGGACCTACGAAGAGACCACCACCTGATGCATTTGCCCAACCTTCAAGTGTAAGGTTACCGTGGATTCTTGCATTGCCTGTGATGTTAAGAATAGTTGTAACATTTTCATCCCATGTTGTAAAACCATTGATAGGACCATTACCACTGGCGCCGGAGGGATTATAGTTGGTACGTGTAGCTACGTCGAGGCTTGTTGGGAATGCGCCTATTGAGCGACCTTCCATGGAGATACCACCACCACGACGAGCAGTGTTGTAGTGAACTTCTGCATTACCACTAAGTGTTACAACTGCGCCTTCGGTTAGATATATACCGCCGCCACCTGTACCACTGCCGTGACCAAGACCGGCACCGGTGTTTATTGTTCCGGATTCGCTATAGCGACCTACACAACCATAGTTTGGCAGCCAACCGGGACGACTGTTTGCTCTAATAATACCGCCATCCATGTTGAATGTTGTGCCAACGCCGCGTACTGCTACGCCACCACCGCCTGCACCCCAAGAGGTGTTACCGCCGGCTGTGATGTGGTTGTTGTTGATTCTACCGTAGCTCATGTTGAATGTTGCACCGTCTGTTACGTGTACACCTGCACCTGCGCCCATCGGGTTACCAACTTCACCAACTACACGGTCACCGTAGAACTGCTCGTTTGAGTAGCTTCCGAGCCAGTTGTTACGGATTGTACCACCATACATGTTAAATTGTGAAGCTTCGCCTCTTATAAATACGCCGGCACCACCGCGACGAGCACGATACCAGTGTCTGTTACTTGCTAAAAATGCAGCAGAGCCCAGTCCGCCACCGGATATCGCGTTACGCTCGATGACTGCATATGTACCTTGTACTGCTGCAGTACTG
>Ga0123355_10008516_pt1 | contig 15489 bp, 9 predicted proteins | sample TergutEmb28metaG_3_FD_89872 | JGI IMG/M metagenome (GOLD analysis project Ga0123355, IMG submission 89872) | Embiratermes neotenicus P1 segment gut microbial communities from Petit-Saut dam, French Guiana - Emb289 P1 | ecosystem: Host-associated > Arthropoda: Insects > Digestive system > Gut ... | reverse complement strand
AGCTGTCAAAGTTTCAAACTTCTCTGGCCAATATCTCCGTAACCATTGAACTTTGGATATAGGTGTTTTGGGTTATATCGGTACAGTTTGACCTAAGGAACACTCTCCCGAAGTTAGGCCCTTTCCTCCTGGGACACCCTGTATATATATATATATGTAGCAGGATAATAAATTAATTTCTGTACCTACGTTACGGTATATTCTGCAGTATATTTCTGATAATTTCTGTGTAGGCCGTGACTTTACTATATGCATTTACATCACAGTGCAAACTCTATAGTGAAATGCATACTCATATCATCCTCTACCTATCTAATTCTGTAGTATATTAGAATAAAATCTGTACCCATGTTCTTGTGTACTTTGTATTGTGAAATGGCACCTGATCTGCTATAGCACACGGGTTTTGATGCGCAAAAATTCTGGCTATTAAAATTTATTGAAATATAGAAGAAATGCAATTTTTCTTAAATAAAATAATTATTGTCTTAAAACATTTTTCATGATAATTACTGGCTTTTCCCTTCAGATCAATTAATTTCCATTTTTGAACTTTATTTAGCAATGAACTTTTTGCACTTTGTTGCCGCCAGGTATCGCAGATTTAGGGTTAAAAGGATCATCACATTCTTATGAACATAATTCGTAATTTTGCTACAAAGTAATTTAATAACTATTTTCATATCACCTAATTATAATTTTGTCTCAAGAAAAGTAAACACTGTGTTACAGTGTTATCTGCAATATCAGAAATTTGTCGGTTACGTTGCCGAAGTAATTATAATTATCTGAAGGTTTTACAATGGTTTATTGTTTAGACTTCAGCAGCTTGGCGATATGCTATATGGTCATTCAACTCATGCCAGAAGAATACAGAAGGCGATTTACCCATACGGTCGGTATTATTACCCTGTTACACTGAATCACAGTCCTTGATGGCTTTCTATTAGGTACCGGGTGTCAGAATAACTCTATTTAGTTTGAAACTTATTTACAGTTGTGTCAAAGCAAACTGCGTCAAATTTCCCTTAAAACATAATAGTAATATGCAATATTAATAAAAATTTACGATGTGGAACAACTGAAAACTAAGATATATTTCTTAAATATAGAGTGACAAAAAAAAACTCCTGATTGCTCCAAAAATCTGTAACGCACTGCACACTTTTAGAAAGACATCAGAGTATCCGAGGAACATGCTGCTTCCATCCTCAGGATAAAACAGAGGACGTCACAGAGGTTAAGTCCTTCCCACAGAACAATAGTGTGACAGATTTTAGGTACTCAAGACCAAGATCGTCTGTAATACTGTCACGATCCTAAAGGTTCAGGCACCAGATCCCTCCGAAATGTCAGTAATTATCTAACAAACTACCTAGCCGTCACATAGCTGAATAATAATCTAAATCTGGCGTAAACCTTAAACCTAACTAATTTTCATTTTCATCAAAACCCACGTGTCATTTACACGATTGCAGGCTACGATTGCACACCATTCTTACTTAATAGCAATTTTAATATTATCCTCCAACAGACCTTATCTCTGAAAAACAAATTTTATGTTAGTGAATATTAATTTTATGTATAAAATTTGGGTCTCCGCATAAGTGAATATTTAATGTGTGTGTTTTGGCTACAGGATGACACACGTACGAGACTAAAAGGTACCATAAGACCGAAAGACCACAATATAATGTAAACTTACTCCCATAACCGAAATTTGATGTAAAATGTGTAAAGTTAGTTGATATACATATTTATGTACGTATGTATAAATTCCGGGAGATTCCATGTTCTAATAGACCAGAGACTGAGGAGTTTTCTTCTTGTACTTAAACCCTCCAAGCCAATGTTGTTATAATATCTTAAATGAGACAATAGCTTCATTCCACCCCCTCCCAGCGCACTATGCACTTATAACGGCATGGGTTGATTCAACAACAGTGTCGATGAATAAACCATTTATCGCAGTGTGAGTATGTTGAGAGGAATTCTTTGAAGTGGCAAATTTTATTTTACCCAAAGAGGAGCAGGTAGGGAATCGAAGACGGTACTTTTATGTAGTTCTCGGGGGGAAAAAAAATCGCTACATCGTCACTGAAAAGTCGGAGCAAATCAGAAGTTCAGAATCTTTGCTAACAATCAGCTAAGCATAAATAAGGACGACATATTGAGGGACAAACAAGGGAGTGCAGCAGGCTAATTGATTGCTTCCGTTGATCGCCGTAAGAATATGGTGAGATATGAAGAAGACCTAAAAACGAGATAAGCTGTGTACCAATAGGACTGTCTTCATGCTGCTGCTAAATACAAAAGATCCAGTTACGCCATTAGCAATGTTTATAGTTTGGACAGGCAGTTCACTGGACAGCAGAGCTGCGAGCTCACAGGGGTCAGCATTCCTCCAGTCCCGCCGGTGGTCCACTCAAAGGCCAAAACGAATAACGACGTAGTTCGGCATTAGGGAAATTCAAGACGGTTTTCACACATTCAAAAAGGGCTTATGAGACGGCGGTCCATGATTCTAAACATTCACTTGTTTTTCTGTACATGCGAAGTTCATGGATATGGTACTTCGAAGTGACGTCAAGGAGAAGGCAGGCTTATGGCCAATATACAGAGAGTCTTCCTCTGAACAGCTTCATGACTAATTCCATAGAGCATGGGACGCCTTGAGAAGCTGACAGTTACAGAGCTGGTCAACAACTCCTCCCCCCCCCCACATCCCTTACTTTTATGAAACCAGAATTTCGTTGCGGTGTTCAGCAACAGCCAGTACAGCACTATATGAAACCAGTCCACAGTTTCACAAACTGTATGTTTAGGTTTTGCACGCGGATTATTCCTTAGACGTTTTCAGAGTAAAATATCAAAAGAAGGCACGTTTCTTTTCCAGTCACTGAAGGCAACATAACCCTTCCATCTCACCCTCCTATTACTTTATCCTACAAACAATAAGCGAAGAGAGCAAATTATTAAACTCCTCATTATGCAGTCTTCTCCAGCTTCTTGTTACTTCAACCTTCATACTTCCAAATACTCTCCTCAGCATTATGAGTAATTTAATAAATTAGCACTAAACAAATTTAATAAAATCTCTTATCTTGACACCTTAACTCAGAATCATCCTTTCACTAGTCGAAGTCCACATTCAGAATTACATGTTACTGCACTGATGACTGAAACCAGAGCGCTGTGCTCTCTCGTTGACAGCTAGAGCTCAAGTCGTCCCCCATTACTTGCGTCGCGCTATATCCAAAGCAGTGCTAAGCATTAAGGAGACTGCAAATTTTGAATCGGGTTTGTTGACTGGAACATCGTCCCGAGAGCCCTTAATTCGAAAGAAGAAGTGGAATTAAACTTGGCAGGCTTTCATCAACATTATGTCACCCCAAGTTCCCTACAAAATATTAGCGTTACTTGCCTCATGTCATTATTTCGTCCACAGAAGAAAAGTGAGTTCTCAGTTCGTTGTTGACATTACGTGTTCCGTCGTCAGCCACGTGTCAGATAAAATTGAATACTTTCTTAACATTATTAATACAAAATAATTACACGCAATACCAATAGTTTCTTTGAATGGTGAGCGAAGTGTTCCAGTGACTGCAAGAACTAGACTTTGTTATCAACACAAATCACAATGATTTTCAGATTTTCCAGTTTATATTCCCAACACAGGAAGCCAGGTCGAGAATCGAACAATAGTCTATGGGTGGTTAGTTTACTCCGAATACAGTTTAAAATTGATAAAGAGCAACAATACTTTATAAATTCTTCTAAGGTCTAACAATTTGGAAAGCTGCAGCTATACTTTAGGCTCAGCTATTTTGACGTGTGAATGCAGCGTGAATCTTGAAAGACAAATGACAATACTCAGTGAAAGACCCCTTAGGCGCCCTGTTTGTGCACTCAAATTACGTAACAACGTGTTGCAACGGGGCAGATCCCGGTGACCGTGTGGCCTAAGGAGTGAGTCTGCAACTGTTTAATTGCTAGGGTCACGGTTTCAAATCCCACTGAGGAAATGGATGTTCGTTCCTTGTGTTTGCCTGCAGTGTGTAGGTAGTGGCCTCTGCGACGAGCTGATCATTCGTTCGAAAAAGTTCTACCAGGTGTATGTGTGTGTGTGTGTTTTATAATTGGTCAAATCTCAAAGTCGGGAACATGAACTCCACTCAGGGAATATAACGCATGGTGGTCACAGGAAACCTAAATTATCTACCGACTAGATAACATGAAGGATAATTGTGGTTAAGCCTCTTTAGTTTTATTCTCACGGTCACTTCAATCTTTATTCTGTAATATTCACAATCAATTTATTTGTGTCCGGCACTGTTAGAAATTGTATCAACAAAATACACCTCTTTAGTATCGTCAAGTTCCCCTTCAACCTGGTCACACGAGTGTCAGCTAAGAAGTCCTCAACTCAGCCTTTGCTAGCTTCACAGCCTCCTCTCCTCAAGCTTAACAGCTGTATGCTTGATGCATGCCGAAAGGGCATAGAATGTACTGTTCCCAGGGAGATAACGCGGCAGTATGGTTGTAATCCTAGCTAAAAGAAAGCCGCGTCCCTTCGCGCGATAAACACAGTCATGAAATTAATACCAGTAACCTTAAAGTTCACATGCTCACAATGTACCAGTGTACAGTACAAAAGCGAAATTCTTTCTCACGTATCTCTGCATGTCTCTCCGCCAAGCATATTTTTGATCTGGCTTCGAACCAGGATCAACGGCAACAGTGTGTGTGGGTGGATGTGTCTTATTGTGTGTGATCTACACATCTCAAAAACGTGGGCTGTTGCGCCACAAAAACAAATCTTTCAGGGGCCCATTGTCGCATTATTCCAAATTATAAGTTTAGTCCTCCTTACACACAAAAGATTCTTCTGAGTTTGCATACATTCCGAATGTAGGCTTTTGTTATCGATTCCACCTTCAAGGATCAAGATGTCCAAAAAGACTTCTAGACCCTTAAATATAAGACGGATAGATTGCCCCGAAAAGTCGGTGCGGAATTACCGCTGTAAGCTTTGTAATATCCAACAAGAACGCAGGTCTCTCTATGCGATTTTTGCAGAAAGCAGCAGATTTGGCGAAAGTTATGAATGGAAACAGAAGGTGGTATAAATAAACGACGTGTGAAAATATATTTTTGTGGTCGGTATTGTCGTTATTTGTGTGTGTTAGTGTACATACAGACCACAAAATTTGTATGCTAGGTATTAATGTGCTTTCAAGAGAAACTAGGTTCTTCTGATGAAGTTGCATGAGCAAACTTTGTTTTGCCATCAGATTTCATACTCAGTAATTTTGAGTGGAAATTTGAAATATTTTATATACCAGTTCTTCGTGTAATTTCTCTCTCTTTCGAAACCAAGTAAGCTCTTCGGTTGAAACAGCGTCGTTAAATACCCAACGCCATCACACAATACATGTTCCGTGCTCACAGTACCTCTGCTGTTTGGACACTGTCTCGTGTACTTCACTCACAAACACAGGAAGTGATGCATAGGTTACTTTAGCAAGAAGAGACGAGGTCGCCCGGGCATGCAACCAGCTGGTGTGACTGTAAGACCGGCTCCTGTACAAGGTACAAATCTGGGTCACTTCTTGAGAGGAACTGCAGCGCCATTAGTAGGACAGCGGCACGAAAGTTCAGTTGGCCTCCTGCTGACGCCAAACGGCATTTACCGATACATCCGACTCCGTCTTATAAATTATTTCCAGGCTTCGACAGACCATGCTCAGACGCTTAGTCACCGATATCTCACCACGGGACCCAGGTTCGTATTCAAGTCAGTCCACGTGGTATTTTTCGTTACAAAAGCGGCACGGGGACATATCTGTCTCCGAAGAACTATTTCTTTCTCCTGTTTTATTCCATCATGGCCCCACATGAACTTATCTATATTGCTTCCATTAGAAGAGCAATAAGGCGCAAACGAGGAACCTCCAAATAAAGCAATCTTCCTGCCTAAATCGCAAACATTGAAAACGTCTCTTCTTTCCATCAGTTTTTTTTAAGTTTAACTTTAATTTATAGCTACTATAAAATAATTTAAAATTTAATAATGAGCTATATAATTCACAGAGTGAAATTCCTCTTCATAACTTAAGAACTTGAAAAAAAAAATTGTCTATTTATAATGTAAACCGAAGGATAATTACTGTATTCACAAGAAAAAACACCTTTGGACATCAACTACATCAGCTTTTTCTATATGCGTACCTCTAATAGCACCACCACCTACGAATACGGGTTTTCTATAAAGTACAGCAAACGGTAAAACAATCCCATTACAGGCCTGAACAGGCCCCGAAGGTTCCAGGAGTTTGAAGCTCTCAGATTTCAAGACAATCGGCACACGAATGTGGTAAGGTTTTCAGCCATTTGCACCGGCCGCCTTCACCCCCCAGGAAATATTCCTGGTACTTATTTCTGTTAGAGGCTGAGTCAACCCCAGGGCCGTAGTGCGGCCGGAAGGATTATGTCAATGAAAAATTCCAGTGACACCATCAGGAATCTAACCCGCGACCTTCTGGCCTGCAGCGCCACCGCCCGCAGAATTACAACAGCACTTGCGGTTCACCCTGTCACCAAAACGTCACTGATAAACACGTCGTGTAAACGTTTTGATACATTTCTTGACCGCAATACCGACCGAAGCAGATGTTCAGCACCTCTCACTATAGAATCTTCAGACCAGGGATGTGCAAAATGAGGCCCACGGCCAAAAGGGCCCATTTAATTTGCAACGCGGCCCACAAAATTATTTCAGAAACACGAAACTGAAATATATGAAATTCAACAAATGATTGTATTGCTCGCTTTCTTTCAAAATTGTTATTCACAATTATGTTGTATTAATGACAATACAACACACTGTACATAACAAAATGTAAATGGGAATTACATCTCATTAAAAAAAGTGATTATCGCTCTGCTTGACTTTGTGGCTTATAGGTTGAGGAGCCGGACTGTAAAGTGGCGGTTAAATGTAAGTACTTGCACACACACCAGGTGTCTCGAGGAGATTCCACTGTAGAAATCTTTGCCTCTTTCACCTGCCTACAGCTTCAAAATTTTGTACGATTGATTAAAGATTTTTAGATTATTTTCAAATAAGTTTCACCGTCTCAATGTAGGCACTACTGAAGACAGGGTGTTACTCTTAAGCACACATAAATAAAACGCATAGAAATCAAGTATAATGTGAACCCAAAACCTTTTTTTTTTCTTGATTGAGTCCTCGTGTACAAAAGGTTGCTCAGTAAATTTAATATTCATAGGTCCGTGTATCGCTAATATATTCGCAGAGTACAACCAAAGAGATGCGACTTTTCTTAATTTATTTATTTCTGTAAGAAGCTCTACAGGTTTCAGACGGTTTTTCCTTCCATCATCAAGAGCTCAAAACTGCACATACAGCGTCAGGTATTTGTCAGACCAATACTGCTACCTGCTGCTAGCCTGGACGGCTAGCAGCAGGTAGCAGTACTGGTCTGACAAATACCTGACGCTGTATGTGCAGTTTTGAGCTCTTGATGATGGACGGAAAAACCGTCTGAAACCTGTAAAGCGTCTTACAGAAATAAATAAATTGAGAACATCGCATCTCGTTGGTTGTGCCCTGCGTTGCTCAGTACTACTTTAGAATGAATTTTTTTATTGTGGCCAGCGATTCAAAAGCCTGCATTACATGCATATACAGTCTCTACCTGCTATGTAATGTGGGTTTTTGCCTGTCCCTAACTCACAGTTTCAGACCTACTGGACACATTTATGGAGTGAGCATAAAAAACAGCGAGGCCTAAATTAGTGTCGCTTTTTGGATCAAAGATCTAATAGTTGTTTTTTTATATCTCGAAAAATGTACTAGACTTACGTTACAAAACAGGAAACAGTTTCCCCACAATTTAAATTTATGTCCAAAAGTGCTGACAAGAAATATTTAGTATAACTGCCATAACACGCGCATAAATTTTAATACAAGTGTCGTGAAATCGCGATTCGCATTATTACGTATTTATAATTAGCTTTCTTGTAAATAATGTTCCTAAAATATATAACCAGACAGGGTCGAAGACCCACTCATTTCCTATCAAATGGCGACCGGAAGTAATGAAGTCGAAAAGTGATTCTGCTAACTCATTTTCACCCAGTGTTGAGGTTAAGAAGTCGTGGATTTACACGTCTGCTCCCCTATACTTCTTCGTGGTGTTTTGCTTAATTAAGGTCTTTTTCTTTTCGGTTCAAATAAAGGTGACAGAAATAACCAACACTTTTACATAATTTAAAAATCTGACCAATAATTTGTGTAATTTCACAGACAAGCTGAAAGACCACATGCTCCATGTATTTAATCTAAATACGACTAGATTTATGGACATAAAAATAATCGTAATAATATTTTTTAAAAGTATATAACTTAAATTAATATTACAAAATCTCATCCACTATCTCACAATAGGGAAATCTCGCGCCAACTGTGGTTTCAAGTACATTGGACTTTAAGTATCCAAGGTTTAACATTTCCCTTCATAGTTGAATAAAGAGAGACCAACTTGATGTTACTTGCTTTATTATTTCATTATTTAATGCTCAATATGTTTCGGATGTTAATACATCCATCCTCAGGAGCTTGCGACTTATTTGTTGAGTTGTTTCATGGGTTGTATTGATCTGGTTCGATGTGTGTTGGTGTTACGTTGTGGTTTGGCTGTGGTGTTGTGGTATCCGTATGCAGGCTGAGACACTAGTCGCAAGCTCCTGAGGATGGATGTATTAACATCCGAAACATGTTGAGCATCAAATAATGAAATAATAAAGGAAGTGACATGAAGTTGGTCTCTATTTATTCAACTATCAAGATGATGCACGGTCCAATAAACATAAGATTTCTCTTCAGTTTTGCTAAACTCTAAACTAATTGCCTATGCAGAAACAAACTATTTCTCCCATACCTGAGCCATTGGTATATCTAATGACACCCCAAGTTCAGGATCTCTTAAGTTCCAAATTACCATTGATGCGGGAATTTTTATGAAAATCTCTTTTATAATTTTTTATGATTTATTTGTAAACACATCATACATGAAGAACACAGTCTACGTTTATCCATTTTGCATCTTGCTGTATATCATAAAGTAAGCGAGACATAGAAGTAAACAAGATAGGAAATATATAGTGTGTACCACTTCAGGCACTTTCGGTCGATTTTCCTTAACTTCATGGAAATATATGATTCGAGAAAAGTGCAGTTAGACATAAATACCTTTATTATTTTCCTTCCAACAATTGACCGGAATACTTTTAGCTCTGATAAATATTTAGCGAAAACCGAGCAGAAAATCATGTAGGTTTCTGTGTAAGTTGGTCGATTTTTACCTAATTTAGTCAAAATTTGAATATGTTGTTATGTTTTGAACCATAAGACACCAAATTTTATATAAATCCGTTCATGGTTTCTCGAGTTGTTGAAAGATGGAGACCAGTAAAACAAACGGACAGGGAGGCAGCCAGACATGGCGAAATAAATTCAACGCAAATTCTTGCAACTCTGTGTTACAAAAACTCCGCAAGGTACCCATTTTCATGATGCAATAAGGCACCTTCGCTTGTACAGACGTAAACATAATTAGCTGTATATCGACAGACACAAACGTGCGGGACTGAAGATTTTGTCAACTCGCCTTAGGTCACTCATCCTTTTAGCGTGAAACACACAGATCACTTAAGTTATAACTGAAACGAGATGCCGCTGACGCGGGCTGCATTCCAAAACTCCAGGCCTTTCAAAACATACTCTTCAATGTTTTCTCAAAGTTTTTGTTTGAAATTCTTTTGACAAAGTTAAAACTATACCGAAAAATTTACATCGCTGAATGTAAATTGGGTGGAAAAGAAGCCGTTTCTTTTGATGAATGAAAAAAAAAAACTTGTTCTATTGTGATCAGTAAACAAAGCGGCACAATGAATTTTGGAATTAATGAGTACAAACAATTGCTCTTTGTTTCATTATCATGGTGAAAGCAAAACGAATCAAATAGTTCCCTATGCTTACAAAGAGACGTTAACAACAATAATTAAATGATATTCATTTCAATATTAGTTTAATAATAATGTGGTAATTAAGGGCCCGGATAGCCCAGTCAATATGGTGACAGCGTACGGATGCACGACCGGTGTAGTGTTCCTATCCTGAAATGTACACCACTTCATGAACACATATGGAGTAGCAAAATTATAGAAAACAATCATTCCTAACTTCGGCACTACGCCCAAACGAAAGGTAAAATTTGGCCCCTATTCGCTTCATCAGAAGGTGAAAAAGCTACGACATTCACTGGACAGAAGCCTGTTTGTACCGACCAGCCTGTGTACAAGTGGAGAAGAAGAAAAAGATTTTTGGCTTCTCCGGGGACACGAATCCCAGTTTCGTGTTCGTTCAGCCTGTAGCTAGTCACTACACTGAAGGGTGCGTGGGTTTGAGGAACGGTCCTCCATAGCAGGAAAAAGTAGCTTTCCTTCTCATAAATTGAATTTGTCTCTTTCATTCCCGTTTATTTCCACGCGTTGAAAAGAAGTACAGATATTCTTAAAGGCATTACTGTTCTTGATCAGAAAGACGCCTAGTTATATGAATAAAATTGACGTCCGTCGTTTCTTATAGAGCAAGCAGGCCTACGTAATTCTCGTTAATGAGTTGCATAAGGTGTTCATTTAGAATTAACTCGTCTGTGCCTCGTGATTTTTTTTCAGTGAACGTTGAGCTCGAAATTTACGAGTATAATTCCCATACAAAATTGTAAAACTCTTTGTCAAGGTACAAAGTCTACATACGTTGCGCACCCACTCTTAGGCTGCGGGCTAAATAAGTGCACTGAGTGTGACTGTCACATGCTGCAAAAGCAGGTCCGTTTAATTTGAGTAGAATTTATTCGTACATCTGACTTAAGGTATGAATGAAATCAGGCGAAGTCCCGATCGGCTGAAGACGAGTAGTGCTTAGCTCCACCCTCCGGCCAGCCCCCAAGTTTTAGTTTTAAGCCCTTGAAGCATAACATTAATGAAACTAGACCTATCTCACAAAATAACACTTCTTCACCATTACGAGAATAGTCGGATAATAACGTTAGGCCAATAATCTCCGATTATTCTGACAATCTTAAAAAAAATCCATAAATAATCTCGGTTCTTAAAATGTCACACCTTCAATGTTAATGCAGGTGGTACATTTAATTACCGACTTTGTTTAAAGAGTTAATATTAATATTAGTAATTAATATATATGTGTGTGTGGAGTTTAAATCGTACTTAAAGCATGAAAATAAAATATAGCAATTAAATATTTACATAAATTTCATTCGAACATTTATTTTTTTATAGATTATTTGACAAATTTTACAGAAACGTATAACACACAACCCAAATTTCTAGCCGCTGTTCGCTGGATGCTTGCAAGTTTTCATATCAGAATCATTCGTGTTGCGTCCGATGCATAGAAGTGTAAAGACCAGTACACAAGGAGATCACGATTCTGAGAGTTGTCCTCTCTGGCTGTAAAATTTCATGTGTAATATTAGGGGAACAACACAGACTGGAGTTGTTTGAGATTATTGTAATGGAGAGAATACGTGCACATACTAGGGAGAGAGTAACAGAAAGTTAGAGAAAATTGCATAATTGGGAGCTTCACGATTTATATTCTTCATAAAATATCAGGACTGAATGAGGGAATACTAGATGGCCGGGCATGTAGTGTGACGAACCATTCGGTGGACGATAGTTAAAATACAATCATCTTCATCAAAGTATAAGTGCCTTGCGTTTGCCCACAGGCATGTTTACAGCCCAGGTGTGTATGTGTGTTCACGAAGCCAGGCGACCCTTGAAAACTTACTTCAAACACGACTTGATAATACTTCAAAACCATCCTGGAAGCACGTACTGTTTAAATACTAGGCAATATACAGATATAAGTGCGTAATTTATTTGGCGTACAGTATGCATTGCGTAGCGGGTATGCATCTGCCCTATCACTAACAGAAATCTGTCTCAGTGTGCCAGTTTAATAAATTTCCAGATTATGACAATAAGTTTCTACAGGCTTGTCAAAAAGCATGGTGCTTAACCACACACGTACTCATCCTACATTTATAATATAGTATAATATCCTAGGATTTTCCTGCTAGCATTAACCGATAACCAGTCAAGATACAAAACATTAGCAAAAGTGGAAATATCAGCTCTTTAATTTCGCCAGATGTGACTGTCATTCTTCCCGTCAGTCCGTTTACAACAACTAGAGAAGAGCCTGGACGATAATAAGTGGGCTGAGATGTCCCGTATGCACCAAAACACGTGTGCTTTTTCTAGAAGTTTTATTGTAACATATTTCATTTACACCACGAAAGTAAGCGAAGATTCATTATAAAAGGACAACTTCTTAACACGCTGACCAATCGGAATGCCCAACTGTACAGTCGAAAATTTTGGTAAAAGAACTATGTTAGGAGGGACTGTTTCGTTTGTCAAAAAATTCACAGACAAACAACACATAAAATTAAGTTCGCTGCTGTCCCAGAGAAGAAAATGGATGAATATTTAACAGAAGACATAAAATATGAATATAAACCGAATATCTGAGCTACCTACATGTTACAGTGTCATAAATCAAGTGCTTCAGTTTAAAATCATAAAGCGAATATGTTGTCGGAAAAAAAAACACAGGAAGTTGCTGGCGGTAACTGTAAGTACGGTCTTGTAACTACGTCATTTTACTTGTCCATCTCAACGTAATATAAGACGAGACTGTTATTCTGCCTTTCCTTTACATTCCCACCACACAAATGGATGAAAACTGGTGAAGTAACACAAAAACGACCCTTCGTTACCCCAAGATACGAAACGCTCGTCAGTACTAAGCATTTGTCACTGCAGAGATACTTGCCTGATCATACGGGCGAGATTAACGTCAATGGGCACGATGGAACCGCAAAAGTGTGTTCACACTGCAGCGACAAAAACATTCAGAGAGGAATTTTATGTTTATGGTTCCGTGCGTCGCTGATCTATATTAATAATTGTCCAAGGAGATGCAACACAAAGCAGTCTATTTATTATTCTGCAAGTTCACTCTACATGTTTCGGGTGTCAACTGCACCCATCATCAGGAGTACACAAAACTGTAACTACAGCCTCCGGTACGGTCATATTATTTGTGCAGCTACCGCCCTCCGAAGTGGTCAAGCAGCAGCAGCAACATGCTGCTGCTTGCAGAATAATAAGTAGACTGCTTTGTGTTGCATCTCGTTGGACAGTTATTAATATATTTAGAGAGGGTTTAATTTTCATGGTATATTTGGATGCTGTTTATAGGTCATATATCCATCTTTGGTTAACAGCAATTAGTAATCAAGACCCACGATACTTGCAATTGTTATCCACGCTTCTGATTTTTTTGTTAATCCGTATAGGAAGGAAAATGTGTACCAGATGCTTTGACATTAAGTTTTCTGAATTTTTCACGTAAAGTTTACGTGTATTTGTTAAACTAAACAGCCGCTATAAACATTATTAGCATGCTGGCATTTATAATCGAGACGGTACCTTTTTCTGTGAGAAAAATAGTGAAATAAATTTCGCGTTTCAAAATATTTACAAAAATGACCACACATTCCATGTGCTTCCTTCAGATTCCCATTCATAGACCTGTAACATCGGAGATCATGTCTCCAACATCACTTACTATTTTGCCTTCAATTGTCCCGCCGAATAGAATGATCTAATATTCATTTAAAAGTCCTGTGCACCAAACAAAATATTGAAACCTCCACTACGCTAAAGGGCAGATAAAGATATTGAGAGGGCCAGAAAAGAAATGTAGATAGCTTGCCTTGTTTTGTCTTACCCAAATGTGAAATAAGACTGTAATTAATGTACATAAAATTACAAAGAATGCCACAAAACCGAATCCCTTTAAAATCGTACTACTACAGACCACAAAGAAGGGGAAAAATTGGAAGACCGAAGAAATGTTGGAGAGAGCAGTTGTAACTTTGGAGACGGGACGGATCAAAGGGTCAAATCCTTGATGTTTATGTTGAAAACTGCAGACCAAACTAGTCGTTCTAACACGACCTGGTCCTCGCATAACACTGAATAAAGACACGGCAATGTTAGGAAGTCTATCAGTTGGCCAAACCGGTGGGACTAAAGCGCGTTCTGTCTTCTGCAGCTCAAAACACGTTCGAATCCTACCCGGAGCACGGATGTACGGGTATGTTTCCTGTATCTGTATAAGACTACGTACGTACAGCTCTCGCTCTGGGCCGATCCCCGTCCAAGGGTTCCTACGAAATGTCTATAAACAAGATAATGGAACCAGTAAGCATTGGGATGCATCGGCCTGTACAAACTAAGAATAAAAAAAAATAAAAAATACTAGTTATTGCTGATGATTGTTATGTTCTTAAAGCCGCTTGGGGACCTTTAAATTTTGTGTAAATGTTACCTAAATAGAGGGTTATTCGAAATGATTGTCGGGGTTCTAACAACTTGTCATAAACAATACTCTTGAGAAGGGAGAATGTGTATTTGTTTATTTAATAGAACAAATTCCAAGTTTTTGTTACATACCTTACAGGTAACTTTGAGAATTTCTAGATCCATCGGTGCAACTACATACTCTCATCTCAAGTGTACTGTGTATGACGAGTTCTTAAAACCCCGACAATCACTTCGAATAACCCTGTATAATCACGACGATTTGAAAGATATTCAATAATTTTATACATTTAAATCACACACAAAATAAGTTACAAAAATGTCATTTCTTAGGCCCAACGTTTACGAAAAAGAGGCGATCGGTTGTGAAAGGAGCTCCAGCGTGTTTAAGGAGATACAAATTTGTCTCTTGGAAAGACATTATCTCCTCTGCTTACACCACAGCATCAAGTCTACATGTGACTGCCTGTTTCTTTGTCGTCTTTCCGGATAATATATGCCTGTTCAGATTAAATGGTACTCCGTTCATTAAGGCTCTCAGTGGGCAGAAATAAAAAAGGGGGAGAGAGTGAGAGCAAGAAAGAAAAGAAAAGTTTAGGAAGGGAAGAAAGAAGACGTCAAGTGGGGTTTAACGAGATTCAGTCCGTTGCTAACGTCGTGAAAATTTCACCAGCAGAAGAAAACGACAGGACACGATTTCGGGAGTTAAGGGGTCGGCCAGGGATGTCAAGGAACTGTTATACCTGTCAATAGCGGAATGTGGGACGGAATCCCACAAAATTATTCTCTCCAGTACAGAAATTATATAGAAAATTCATTGCCTATTAGCAATGGTCTTAATTTCAGAAAACACTAGTTGAGTAAAGAGAGATCAACTTGATGCCACTTGTTTTATTATTACTTTATTCAGTGCTCAACATGTTTCGGACGTTAATACATCCATCCTCAGGAGCTTGCGACTAATTCGTTGAGTTACTT
>Ga0123355_10008515_pt1 | contig 15490 bp, 13 predicted proteins | sample TergutEmb28metaG_3_FD_89872 | JGI IMG/M metagenome (GOLD analysis project Ga0123355, IMG submission 89872) | Embiratermes neotenicus P1 segment gut microbial communities from Petit-Saut dam, French Guiana - Emb289 P1 | ecosystem: Host-associated > Arthropoda: Insects > Digestive system > Gut ... | reverse complement strand
TAAACTCTTGTATTTTAACTTCTTTTCCGCTTCCTTTTGCACAACATTTCTGTCTGCGGGTATTGCCACATCTATCAGTGTGCATGTTTTCTCTTTTTTGTTTTTAATTATTATATCTGGCCTTATTATTATTATTATTATTGTTATTATTATTATTATTATACAGTAAATGACACGGCAAACCTCACAACCATCTTAAAATTGCTGCAAATATTTCAAGCATCTATTATAATTATATGAAGGATTACGGTGGCCACAGACACATTTAATTTTGTAGAAGATCTCTAACATAGTATTACTGCCCTCTGAAACATAAAGTGTTGCCAGTCACGAATTTAAAACTTAGAGACACGGGGTGTGCGAATACGCTATAGCTGTTGCACCATGCACATATTTTCCATCTTTTAAAACTTGATAGTTTATTCTGATTTAAGGCTTTCACTGTGATTTCTTATCCTGTCTTTGGGAGTTAAATTATGTGTTGAGAGTGGTATACAGCGCTCTGTTAAACCGTAGGGTTATTTCTTCCTGAAATAAAGTTTCATGTCATCCAATGTGATGACCTTCACCGCTCTTAGTTCAAGAATTCGCAAAGAACAAGACGTTTTCCTATACAAAAGCTACGCGAAGTATATACTGACTGTCCCGTTTAACCATTTTATTTTCCCCTGTGATTCAAGTTAGTGTTGAGAAGCAAATTTATAGAAACTCTTTACGTTCGAAAGGAATGCAGTAATATTCTACTGTCAGTATGCTAAAGGAGGCGTATGCGCATTTACGTGCTGAATTTCTTAGATGTGGGTTTTCAAATGGCCTCAACCACCGGTGCCTGAATTACTAACTGAATTGCTTTATTGGTGTTTACGAAGATAAAATGTTCTTTTGATTTAAAACAGAGAGTATGCATAAGTGTAAGTGTCCTTTAGACTGACTAGATGTGTTCTGCACACATCAGATCTGGATCACGTGTGATCACTTCAGCGGTGAAAGTTATGAGATAAACTTGACTTTCAGAGGACCGTGCATCGTGATAAATTCTTATAATAAAACCAATAGATGCACTAATTTCTCAAATTTATTTGTGGAATAAAACTCTACATGTTTCGGACAGTTCCTGGGTCCATCATCAGGAGTTTTTCACTGTACACACAACAATGGTATATGTCATATAGGGTATGCTGACAGCTTGTGAACAAGCTGTCAGCATAACCTCTATGACATATAACACTTGGTTTTGTTATAAGAATTTATGAAGCAAAATATACTTAGCTTGATTTAGAAAGGATATATTTGTCATAAATACAGTAAAGTTAACTTACGCGTAGATCAGCAGTTGAGGTGCGTTCGCTCTGCTATTCCCTGTGAGACTTCTTATGTTTAGTAATAAAAAGCGTTAGATGAAGATTCCAAGAAAATCACTAATAAGTATGACTATTTCATATGCAGCTGCCTCCTTTATCACAAGCTGCAATGTAAATTTCATCCTTATTCATTATATTTCTTCTGTCCCATTACGCGCACTTCAGTTACGCCACACACTCTACTCGGTTTTCAGGAATCCAAGTCTTGCAGATAAAGAAGGCAACAGAAATTTCAAGCAAAATATCAAGTCAAACTGAAATTTACTTAGTGAAATCGATTCTTAAATGATATCTAAATCGCTCAGCTAGGCAAGAATTTCTGCATACCGTGTGGAAACCAGATCGCTATTGCAGCTTAACTTTAGCCAGATAGATATAGCCCATAAGTTCATAATGTAGCCGAGATTAGTTGAATGATTTCCCCATTTCTAAGCCGACATATCCAAAGCAAACACCTTCCTCTACACGAACGTTAAAATGCTGTTTGCAGTCCTTATCCTGCCAGCCCGTAATGTAGATTCTATCCATCTTATCCGATTACCCTAATAATATCTGAAGATGAGTAAAAATACGAAGATCCGAGAATGTAACATTCTTATATTTCCTCTCACTTGTGCCCTATATTTCTTACAATGTATATATTGAAAGATAAAATTATGTTACCTTCAATGAAACTGTCTCATCGTAAGTGAAAATTTGTCTGTTTCTGTAACACAGCCATTCCGCACCTTCAAACCTTGCTACTATTGTACTTACTGTTTTTACGCTTCTATAGATCCAGACAGAAACAAAATTCAATCAATCCAATAGCAATGCTTTGCACGAGACCATTATAAGTGTCGTCTGCTGTAACTTTCAGAAAACTCTGTATTTTGAACACATTGTATCTGATTATTTCATAGGATTTTCAAAATTAACAATGACTATATCCCTATACAGCTCCCATTAACTGACTGAATTTTATAGCGGAGATGGAATTTGTTCCTTATGAGGTAGGAACCCTATGGTCATATGCAGATAATTCCCAAAGAACTAAACTGAGTTGCATGCGTTTGCTAATATTCAACAGTAATGTTATCGGAAAAGTAGAAGAGAATAAATAAAGTTCTATTGTGATTGTCTCCCTAGTATTTCCATGACAATGTTGTCACTTTATTTTAGTGATGACAGGCAAATTCACATATCCGACACTATAAAACGAGGTCGCTGCCGATACACGCACAAACACAATATCATTCTGTCCATTACACAAAGGACTGTGACATGTATTATTTAAACTGCGTTCCCATAGAACGTTAAACGCAAAATATTGTATGAATGCACTGTGAAACTGCAGCAGTGAGTAAGCCCTTCAGGTACCCGTAATTACTATTCCATAGCGAAAGAGTTAAACCTGCTTCCAATGGCAAATATCTTAGATGGAAACCTGCCTGCTGTCGAAGGTTTTCTGCGGTCTGGTTTGGACTGTATACAACGTAAAGCTGAAACTAAGGAATCAGAAGTTTGTAATGCAGAAATTTATATGTCATCGAGACAAAATGGAAAAGTCTGCTTGACTCTCTATTCGTTTCTTTTAACGTAATTTTGTTGCCCGCTGTGCTCCCTGAAATTTAAAAGAGAAATAACGTCTATCAAAAACTGGAAACAGCTAAGCTTAAAAATCGTATGCAGTACAAGGCAGTATAAACATACTGCATGGAAAACATAATTTTCACTTTTCTGGCGCGTTCGTGAAGTTGCGAGAAGCGACTATTATTCTGTCACATCTGTCCTTCCCTCTGTCCGTCAGTTCCCATAGAACACATTGACTCCCCATTTTTATGTTTTGTGAAATTAAATATTTGGAACTCTTGCTAAAATCTGTCGAGTAAATTAAAGCTTCAGACAAAAGATCAAGCAGTTTGTGTAAAGACTTTAGCTGGTTTATAACAATACGTCGCTGAATTCTACACGAAATTTTTACGATATCAAATGATATAACAATACGACGTAGAAAAGATGAGAGTTGAACTGAGGGTAATTAAGACAAAACTTCGGACATTCACTCATAATATTCAGTACTGTTGCTGACGAATGAGTGAAAATCTGAGATCAAGGTGCATTTTAAGGATGCAAAATCAAGACAAATTACTCAATACTTACTGATTCATACTTGGCATAAATACACAAAATCACGCCGCCACAAGGGTAGACAACAATTTGGGTAATAAATGCTTTAATATTCGTCTAACACAACTACGTGTCTCTTATTTAAGAACACCTACATGTTTCAGGATCAACGACCGTCATCAGCTCACCAGCAAAATCTTTAAGAAAAAAGAAAAAAATGTAATGCATATGGATACATCATATGTCATTATTATTGTATAACATTCCAAAAGTTCTTAAATAAAAGGCAGGTAAATTTTTTAGACGGAATATTGAAATATGTGTTACTGAATCTTCTAGAAACACAACGGAATGATTTCGATAAAATTAGAAGGCAATTTGTTGTAGTGGTAAAAAGTAATCTATGAGATAATCTTCTTTCTGTGACGTCGATTTCTTTCAGCTTAAATATTTAATGTTCTATGTTTATATCCAGGAATATTGGATCTGTTACATACACAAAATATGAATATGACTAAAAAGTACGTAGCAAATAATGATTGTAATTCAGAAATTAAAAAAAATATTTAGTTAGCCTGAAACGTTTAATTATATATGACAGGCAAACTTAACAAGAACAAAAGGAACATGGACATACATACGTCAAATGGGACCGAGAAACCTCATACAAAGTTTACGGTGTTTTTTTAATGGAGCATGGAGCTGACCACCCACATGCTTCTAGTGCCGGTTTGCGAATGGTTTGGAACCACATTCCGTCTCACTGCTGTTCTCGCACACGGATGTCATGGTGTGACCTTTAACTGTGTGTCAAAATGAGCAACATGTAGCTAACTAGAAGAAAGTTGAACAACGCTACTGAAAATTTAAAATTCTCTTTCGAAAAAAGGAGGGTCATGATCTGTGTCAGTAAATGCTTCACTTTGTTATTTGCAAAGTGACAGAATCATCACCGCTTGAATTAGCCCTCAAGTAATTACATGCACACATCAATTGCCCACATAAAGCAAATATCTTACGGTTATCCTCAACTTCTAAGCTACCAACAGCTACTATATAAGTAAATCATTGCGTAAAACTAAACGTAGACTCGACTAGACTTGTCTCATCCTTAAGAAGTTCACAGATCAATGTTTTCCTAGACTTAAGAATTTGTAAATCACTAATAATTTCACCATTAATAAATGCAGAGTGTTTCTCGGAAATGCTGAAAAACACACCTCAACAAACTTCAGAATTATCACACCGAAGTGTTGCGAATTATCACTAAGCTCCCACGGGTTAAGTCACTCGAGGATATGCACAAGCGAACTAGTAAGAAAATATCAAAAGTCCTGCTGTTTAGCTTGTAGATTATACTTCAAAAATTAGTTCAGTGATAAGCTGCAAAGAAAACATTAACCCAGCACAATCACATTTAAGAAAAACAAAAGAATCCCCTACATTGTTGCCGAAACGACTTCCACGTAAGGCAGTCAGCAGTAACTCGGAACCAAGAAACCACATGTCTATCGTAGCAGGTATCAAAATAAAAAAAAATCAAATCACGTAAACGGAACTGTAAATAGTGATTCCCATTTCAGACGCCTCATCACTCATCATGAGACAGTTTTCCGGAAGGTCTAACGCTCATACAGCATTAAGTTAAACACTTTGCTGAACCAAATCAAGAGTCGTCTACCGAATCAGTGGAACAATGAAATGAAGTACGTAACAAATGCTAAATTGTTTGAAATTGTATTGAAATTATCAATACATTTTATAATAAAGGCCTTTGTAATTTTAATTATTAATAGGACAGCGACACACATTCTGGGGAAACGTTTGGGGCTGGGCTGTTAGCAGAAGTCAGTATGCAAGTTTCTGCAACCGGCCATTTGGAAACAGGTGTTTACTTGGTTTTCCTCCGTCTTTAAGTATTATCTAAAATGTTATTAGACTCTTATAGGCCTCCGGACTTAGATAATCAAAATCATAAACTTAACTTACTTATTTACTTATTTAATTACTTACTTACTTACTTACTTACTCCATGGAGCAGAGTCCTTCTTGAGAAGATAACCGGTTTTCAGCTAGTCAAGAAATTCCCTGCATTTTGTGGAACCCGAAGGTTCCGCATTCACAAGTACCCGCCACTTGTCCCTATCCTCAGCCAGCTCGATCCAGTTCATACCCCCACAACGCACTTCCTGAAGATCCATTTTAATATTATCCTCCCATCTACGCCTGGGTCTCCCAAGTGGTCTCTGATCCTGTTGGCATTCCATCTAGAAATTATGGACTATCATTTGTATCTTTGTAAATACATGGAAGCGTTAGGAAAATTATTAGTCATATGTGAACACATCGATGAAAGTGCAGTAAAATTTGAACTGTGAATGGAAGTCAATTAAATGAGTTAAAAAACTTCTAGCGCATCTTTACTTATTTTTCAGCTGGAAGACTTTAAACAATCGAGGTCAAAGAAACCCCAGCTGTTCTCGTGGCCACTGCTCGGGTGGCGAAATTTTTAACTGCATGAAATTGCAGAAACAATTCCATCTTCTTTCGAGCAGTCTGGTTTTAGGATTTATTGACGTATAAATTCAAAAATATTTCGTTACAGTACTTACAGTTACAAATCACGCTACATATTCTACCAAACAATATCAAAGCTACAAAAAAAATCGACGACTTGCACTTTCCTAGGCTCACCACTGGAAGAACCTCCAGTTAAGTAAAACTCGCTTCTTCTTCTTCTTCTTTTCTTCTTCTTTTTCTTCTTCGTCTTCTTCTTCTTCTTCTTTTCTTCTTCTTTTTCTTCTTCGTCTTCTTCTTCTTCTTCTTCTTCTTCTTCTTCTTCTTCTTCTTCTTCTTCTTCTTCTTCTTCTTCTTCTTCTTAGTGCTAATGTTTCGAAGTTATGGTGGGAATTCATTGGTTAGTGGGGCAAATTTTCCCATTTTATCTTGTATTTACGCCCTATCTTTATCTCTTTCTCTCTTCTTCACTTTTTAAAGGGATTAGGATTTGCTTGCAGTGGATCGGTTGATAACTGATTTTGCACTAGGCATTAATAAAGAAATGTTTATGACAATAAGCAATTATATAAACTGCACGAGCGAAGTTCTGACCAGTATTTTTGGGCAGGTTGTAACTCACCAAACTATACATTCTATATACTGGTTATGCAGTAAAAACCTATGTTTTCTGCACGTAGTTTAGTCGTATCTATGTGTAGCACGTTCCTGTCTTCTTATAATAGTAAAGTCAGTCGAAAGCTGTACGTTTGATTTAAGCTATACTCGTATTTGTTTATTCCGAAACGGAACCTTGCAAATCCTTAGAATCCGGAAAAATTTCTTGCGATATACTCGTATTCTATAGAACCTGCTCATAGAATACAAAATTCACGTAATGTGGAAAACAGGCTGAAATAAAAGAAATGTTCACACATCCGTTGCTCAACATTGAAGCCTTATACGTAATGAAAGAGTATGACAAGCGTAATTTGCTGAGTTTCATAGATATTTTAATTATAATTACAAACTCTTTACTTTATTATTGTCACGGCGACATTGACTTTACAGTAAATGGAATAGGCCCTTTTTGGTTCTTCGGTTCATTCATAACTTGAGGGAGGTGGGCTTCATAAAGCTGAAAAATGCAAATTTTTAAATTTTAGCATATTTAAATATTTCATTCTTTTTTTCGTCCAATGATATTAATTTCATTAAAATCCTACATCTGTTTACATTCTAATAAATTATTATTTAAGGTTATGTCTTTTAAACGTCACAATTCCACTTTGCAATCCAAGAGAAAAACAGTTGGAATTCCTACTTTTTAAATTTCAGTAGTATATTTTTGCCTTCGCTGTGGAAAGAAAGTTTTGCCTGTAATTTTTCCAACCTTGCCATTTGTATCGATAGTCATATTGAGCTCTATCGTTTTGTTTCTTGAATTTCTTTGTGACACGCGTTCAGTGTTTATTTGACAATGATTAGAACAAAGAAGTTTGCATCGAAACCAAAATTTAGAAGAAACAAATAAGTATATCAGAACGAAGACAACGTCAGTGTGACAGAAGTGGCAAGAGCAGTTGTGAAAAATACAATTTCAATACATCCAACAAAAAAGTGCGTGGCACTTCTGTGAATAGTAAAAGTTAATGTAGGTAGGAAAATTTTTGTAATAATGAGAGCTACTATACGCAAGATTGGAATATTTTAGTTAGTTTAAACTACTTTATGGATTCATGAACAAGCAAAATAATTTCAAACATAGTGGTAGTCTTCCAGGTTGCTATCCAAAAATTTAAAGATCAAGACATTTAGAATTATAATTTTGCCTGTTGTTTTGTATGGGTGTGAAACTTGGTCGTTGACATTGCGGGAGGAAAGGAAGCTGACGGTGTTTGAGAACAGGGTGTTGAGGAGAATATTTGGACCTAGGAGGGAAGAGGTAATGGGGAAATGGAGGAGATTGCATAACGAGGAGCTAAATGATATGTACACCTCAATTGTGCGGGTGATAAAATCGAGAAGAATGAGGTGGGCTGGGCATGTGGCGCGTATGGGTGAGGAGATGGGGATGTATAGGGTCTTGCTGGGGAAACCGGAGGGAAGGAGACCACTGGAGAGACCTAGGCGTAGATGGGTGGATAATATTAGGATGGATCTCCAGGAGGTGGGATGTGGGTGTATGGACTGGATTGGGCTGGTCCAGGATAGAGACAGGTGGCAGACGCTTGTGAGTGCGGTAATGAACCTTCGGGTTTCGTGAAATGCGAGGAATTTCTTGACTAGCTGCAAACCAATTAGCTTCTCAAGAAGGACTCTGCACCATGGAGTAAGTAAGTAAGTAAGTAAATAAGAGGTTGTGATAATTATTTGTTTGAAAATCCAGCAAAGAGGAGAGGTGCTGTAAGCAATTTAGTAAATAAATGTTGTAAACAGATCATCCTGCAGATATGGAAACTTCAGATATTTGCAGGAGCATTTTTGTGATAACAATACCCGTTCAGTGTATAGCAGAAAGGTTATTACAGTGATTACGGAACACAATATTTTTACCCCATCCAATTTACATGTTCACAGCTATATTTAATATTATCAGTTTTCTATCGTTTATTTCCGAACAATAGCATGAGATAGTTTCACTTCTACACCTCTCACACACGTTCAATGTATGTTTTTTTTTTGTACAGGAAACCACATATTTGCATATTTACGTGTAAGAATTTTAGCCTTTACGGAATAATGTCAGCTTGAACTTGTAGCATATACCGAAAGAAGCTCCGTGAATGTGTAAAAGTTTTGTCTTTACTACGTGCGCAAGATGGCATCAGCCGTAGACGACTCAATACATTAATAAATCGATGGGGTAGGAAACCCTTGAGCTGATACCTTATAAATAGGTAACAGAAGAACCCATCCATTTACTGGAAAACAGTACATAACATTCGATCCAACTAAAAGCCAACAACCATAATTTCAGATCCTTGTTACTCCATATTATACACCTGGTTGATAAATATTTGGTACACTATTGATCGTTGTTACGAGAATGAGAAGTGAGGAGAATATAGACTAGTCTTGACTACAGCAGGTTTTGAGGATCTAAAAGGGAACACGTAAATAAGATCAAGTTTTACCCAATACCTGACCTTTGTGATAATGTAGTTGGAACAACTGATTATGTTACCGAATGTATTTTAAAAATTCGATTTTTTATTGCAAGAAATGGAAATTGGCAACGCGATGTTGCGACCAACATAAATCTGCCAAAGCGTTTCACATAATCAAGAAATGATAAATGGGTTTCAAAATTAAACTCTCTTCTTCTTTTATAAGTAAGTTAACGCTAAATAATGGACCGATGCAAGATCTACTTTTGGAATCCATTCCAAGATTCAAAAGGAACATTTCTGCTTGTGCTTTCAATTTTTCAATAAAAATTTTACTATATAGTTCATGACATGCATTAAGTAGGCTAATTCTTCTGTAGTCTTCCACCGTTTGCTTGTCATCTTATTTGAAAACAGGCATGACAAAACTGTTCTTCCATATTTCCCGCATTTCTTGCATCTTACAAATGCTATTACAAAAACCAGTTTTATCTTATGAAATGACTCTCCCGCATATTTATAAAGTTCAAAGTTCAAGTTATCTTCACTAAGTGATTTTCCATTTTTTGTTTTAGTGCTTCTTGCACTTCTTGCAATGTCAAAATGTCATCAATATTTTCTGTATTCCAATAATTTTCTTGAAGGGAGTGATTGGTCCATAATACTTTATAATAATGTACAAATATTTCTTGACTTGGACCAGGATTTTTATTTGTTGATAACTTAATATATTTGTTCATGTGTTTAGTGGTTTAAATGTGCTTGGTTTTATTTCGTATACTTTCGTCACTGAGTGATCCAAATTTATAATGCAATATACTTGTTGCGTGCAGTGTTCTTGGGTAAATCTAATCATTTTGGTGGAAATCTTCATTTATTCATACTGAAAAACTGATCTGCACCAATATCACTTCCTCTTTAAACTCTCATTCCCAGGAATATTTCTGGTAGCTTCCTGTTTGCAATGCAATAGTCTATAGCTCTTTGGAATTGCGTAATGGCCATATGCATGTATGTATGTATGTATGTATGTATGTATGTATGTATATTTTTGTGTTTATAGAATGAATTCATTATTTTCATGTCGTTATATATTTTGCAAAATCTCTGAATTTCAAATAACGGGTATTAGTTACTGGTTCTCCAAAACTTCCTAAAATATTACGGATATCAGCATTTAATGTTATAGCTTTCAGGCCTCCTGAGAGTAGTATGTAATCACTTTTGTTGGTTTATGTAAATTTTCCTGTAATTAATTATAAAAGTTTTCGTCTTCTTCAAATCCTCCTTCTCCTGGGGCGTATAGAGTCCAAAATATGACATTTTCCCTCTTCTTATATTTAGATTGACTTCAGTTATTCTCTAGCTCCAGTACGTGTAGTTAATAATTGTGCTTTTGGTTGATTTATTAATCCAAATCATTCAACAAGCTTTGCTCGTGTGCTTCTGTTTACACCACTATATATTACAATGTAATTATTTGATTGTATTTTATCTTCAATTCCTTTTACGATTCTGCAATGACTGCTATTTTAATTTGTTTCTTATTTAATACAATGACCAGGTCATCTTCTTTGTGGGCTATACCCCTTATATTCCAGGTTGTACATTTGATTATATTTTGTTTTTATCCTTTTTGCGCTTAACCGTCTGCTTGCCATAGTTCGTCATCTAGTTTGCCATCCTGTTGACTTTACATTGAGGTCTGAAAGTAATATAATACCCTAGGGCGGGTCATTACCTTCCTGCTTGGCAGTCCAGTGGTGGGGTTGAAACGCTTTGGCCTCTGGACAGGCGTGTGCTGCAGCATTTCCTCTGCTGATGATGAAACAGTTGTACCGCTGTGACTCGGTCCGCACAACCTCTTTTGTTAGGGCAGCTTAAGATGGGGTTTGAGTAGAGGTGGTTACTGATTGCTCTTCCCTAACCCTTGCAATACGCAGCTAACCATGAATAACAGACACATTGTACAGAGGACGGAGAGTAGCACACCGGACATGTTCAAATTCATACGTAAAGAATAAAATGTGGTAAGATTTAAAATAATTTTTGCTTTTGCTTGTAAATTGAGTAACTATTGCAAAATTTAAAAATTATTTTACCCTTTAAGAAACATTAATAAACATATAACATGCTCATTCGTCAATTCCGTAAGACAAATACAATTCTCTTCGTTTCACAAGAAACTCCCTGCCCGATGTAAATTAAATTTTGCAGAACCTGTTTTAAAGTTAGCGTTTCAAGTGTCCCAAACTGAACCATGGGGCCCAAAGAAGTGTAGCTGATATTACTTTTACGATTAAGAAAGAATTTTCTCAAAATAGCCTCTCGAATTGGGCTGTCGGTTTATTTAACGGTGCTGCATGCTCATAAAAATCCAATAAACAGAAAAGTAAAAACTGAAATATTACGGAATATGAAATTCGTGGAAGAGTTTGAGGCACGTTTGCGTGGAGAGACTAAGGGACACGCCAAACCACCCCACCTAGTTTATTGCTCCAAAATTAATTCGGCGTGTTAATAAACAAAGAGACACTTTAATCGCACGCGGACTTCAGTTAATGTGTCGACACACAGGTATATTTCTGGCAGGAACTCAGGTCTGTCCGATTCCTACTACGAAAACTCCGCTCATTGATTTTCCCATAAGTAAGAAGTCGGTGTGTGTTCCTCACTTTGCTCTTTTACTAGCGGAGCATGGAACACATTAAATTGTGCCGAGGAAGAAGATTGTACTCCAGATTTGCTGCAACCTAAGAGAATATAAAACCGACGGACTTAAAGCTGCTTGCAGTTATTAGGGGTCGGTTTTGTTCTGTGGAATGTTTCCGCGATGTCCGGCGATGTGTGTGTGTGGCGAAAGTCACTGACTAGCGCACCTGGCCGGTCGGGAATTCTGCCGACCGCGCAACACAATCTGATAGCACCTGACGGAGTACTTGGCAATACAAGTGAAATCTTCAAGGCAGAGTGTACATAACATGCTGGTCAATAACTTTATTTTTAAATCTGGTACACATTTTGTTGGGATGAGATATTCCGCACACGTCGAGACCGGCCCTGGGGCCCACACAGCCTCCTGCACCATGGGTACCGGTTCTTCCCCAGAGATAAAGCGGCTCTGGTGCGGTTTTGACCACCCACCCCATCTAGCACCGAGGTTAAAGAAAGAGTGTAGCTATACATCTTCGCCCCTCTGGTGCTTCGTGGCCTGCTCTAGGGTGAACTTTACCTTTGTTTTACACATTTCTTTCATTTGGCTGTGAAAATATATCAGTCGTACCCCCTGAAGATGGTCCTTTGAGGGCCGAAACATATTGCAGTAACACAGTGCTAATAAAGTGATGTGAATAATATAATTGTGCATTAGTCGGTGTTTATAAGAAATACTGTCACTGATTTGTTGTTCTGTGGCCCCGTTCATCTCCCAGACTGCGCAATGAATTTTAATGGAACTTCTTAATGTCAGTTTACGCTGTAAGTCACTGAGTACATTTAATTTTAGCGTATACCAACAGATTCTGGGGACACGCGGTGACATATTTGGTTGAGGCACTGCACTACAAACCGAAAGGTCGCGGGTTCGATTCCCGATGATGCCATTGGATTTTTTTTCATTTGACATAATCCTTCCTGCCGCATTACGGCACTGTGCTTGACGCAGCCTCTAACAGAAATGAATACCAGGAATGTTTCCTTGGGGTAAAGATGGCCGGTGCCTAGGGTTGACAACCTTAGAACCTCCATGTGCCGACTGTCTTGAAATCTGGGAGCTTCACACTCCTGGAACCCTCAGGGCCTTTCCAGGCCTGTCATGGGGTTGCTTTACCTTTTTACCAACAAATTTTATTTCCTACTTTACATGAAGCTAAAACTAAAGTTTCTCGATTTTCTTCAACATGGGTCGTTACACAAAGCAGCATTTGAATCGCAGCAGGCGCTAGCGATTTCTCTTCTCCCAATCATCAGAATGGCCCTGGGGCCGACTCAGCCGTCTATTCGAAATGTATCGGGGTTCTTACGGGGAGGAGTGGGCGGAAAGCGACAGGATCGTATAGCTACTTACTCACATCCATCTAGTGTCAAAGTTAAGACAGTGGCCCCCTATCCCTACTCCCGTATATGCCTCCATGAAGAAGACAGGGAAATCTTTACCTTTATTTTTTACACGATAAAAACATTTCCTTCGTAAATCCAAAGACAATTAATAAAGATATGTTTGATGCGGAAACCTAACGAAATGCAATGACAAATATCTCCTGACTCGGAGTATAGTACATGATGCAATTGTCTTTACAATCATAGATCATATCTACAATAAATGAAGCTTGAAGCCAAACACACTCTTCCCTTTGTTGAAGGAACAGCGTAGACCCTGTACAAGAGGGGTGCGTGCGGTGTGTTGCGTGACTTCTAGGGTCTGGAGTAGCAATTATTCCAGTGCGGCCGGGCGGAGTGACAAAATGCGGGGAGATTGCTGTTGGAAAGACGGGAAGCAGAGTGCTAATGTTGGAGTTGGAATAACATGTGAGTAACATTGCGTCCTGCTATTAATATTGGTGAGGGCCCAAAAAATTTGTGCCTATTCCATTCCTTTTGTCCTCTTCATCGTCACCGTCTTCTTCTTCTTGTCTTCGGTATCTTTCTCACATCCCTCGGCTTCATGGTTATAATAATTATCATTTCTTTTAATTTTTCTCCTTCTTGTCCATTCTAAATCATCATATCATTATCACTTCTAAATTCATCACATGTTATTTTTCATATTATTCTCATGTTAAGCGTCTTTCATATTCTGCGTCAGGAACGTGATTCAATTCTTAAAATGTTTTGTGAACTCATTTTAGAAGTGTTAGTTCTAATGGTACTAATCTTGCTTATGGCTCAAAGAAAAGTGGAGCAATTAGAAGATCAAATTTAGACATAAACAATAAATATCGGACGTTTGTACATCGGTATTAACACAGTAATAGTAAACTTCCACACTGAATATACTTCTGGATACCTACCGAAACATATATTACGAGGCTTAAATAGAAACTAAGTACCGTTTCGCTGTAAAAAAAATCGAGTAAGGTTTCGTATAAAATTTATTGTTATCAGAGTCTACATTCTTCAAACTATTTTTCCACATATTCGCCGCTATTATTGAAGCACTTATCATAGCGGGGCACAAGTTTTTGTATACTCTCCTCATAGAATGCGGTCGCCGATAATCCAAATGACTACTGACAATGTGATAGAATAGAGTCCTTGAAATCTACGAAAAGTGCAGGGACAGATCAGAAATTGTGAAACGTCTGTCGTCACGCACTCTTTCGTTGACCTTACGCACCAAATCATCATTCATCAAAGATGGACGCCCACTTCACGCCTCATCGTGCAGGTTCTCTCGTCCTTCATTGAACATCCGGACCCATTTCCTAACCATGCTATTATTCATCACATTATCACCATACACTTAGCAGATCTGGTGATGAATCTCACTTGGTAGCACATTCCTAACGTTAAAAAAAACGAATTACAGACCGCATTTCACAGGCGGCACCTTCAATTGTCTTAAACATTTTTAACACACAGGAACAAACATAAACATAACACCAATTTCACGAGATGGCGTCTGTGGCTTCTCAATTGATAGAGGAAGTCACTGCAAATGCGCAAACTGACAGTCTCGAGGATGTGCGAGAAATATGCGCAGACGGTACTTACTTTCCGAATAACCTACATATAAACAGAATTAATACCACCACCATAACCCCTCTGTACCAGTGTGATTCTTATTAAATGCATTCCCGTATCATCGCACGCAGCATAAACTAAGGAGAAATTATCGGATGAGAAAAGTAAATTTAAAAAAAAATAAAAATTTCTCATAAAAGCGTAATCGAATTAAAGTCCCATAATATTAACCTTGATAACATTTTAAGTTTTTGTCATTCCAGTACACAGTGTAAATATCTTCAGTCCAGCTGATAACTGACACGAATGACTGCGATCTAAATCTAACCACAAAATTAATTTGCAATTGTAACATAATTTTTTATTTAATGGCCTTAAAATGAACAGCGTTCGGTAGAAACATGTAGCCTTGTAATTAATATTATTAAAAACCAGTAAGTAATTGTGTTGATTGTAACTACATATTCAATTATATATTTATTTTTAAATTATATCTCCATATTGTCTTATCAACAACTATTTAGGTTTTCTGCATAGCGTAAACAGTACAGAGAAAATTATTTTCATTTTTGTTCCGTGCAATAGTTTATGATTATAAATATGGGCCAGCTACTTGCACTGTTTTATGTTATTAAAATATTTATTTACATAAAATAATTTAAAACATAAGACTTAGTTTAAAATTTGCTAAATCTCCTACATGTTTCGGTCATAACTTGACCATCTTCAGGG
>Ga0123355_10008514_pt1 | contig 15491 bp, 11 predicted proteins | sample TergutEmb28metaG_3_FD_89872 | JGI IMG/M metagenome (GOLD analysis project Ga0123355, IMG submission 89872) | Embiratermes neotenicus P1 segment gut microbial communities from Petit-Saut dam, French Guiana - Emb289 P1 | ecosystem: Host-associated > Arthropoda: Insects > Digestive system > Gut ... | reverse complement strand
TGACGAAGTTATTGTTCCCTTCAAAGGGAGGGTGATTTTCAAACAGTACATACCAAAAAAACACAAGCGTTTCGGCATCAAAATGTTCAAACTTTGTGACTCGACTGGATACACATATGACATTAAAGTATACTTGGGTAAGGACAGACAGCGCACAGTACAGCACGTGATAGCAATCCATTCGACAGTGACAGAACTGACGAGGAAGATAGAAGGATGCGGTCACAAATTATACATAGACAATTTCTTTTCTTCACCTGAATTATTTAATGATTTTGTGAATAAACAGATTTACTGTTGTGGTACTGTCAGGCCGAACAGGAAATGCATGCCACAAGACCTAAAACCGAAGACAACCAAACTAAATAGGGGAGACATTCGCGTTAGAACCAGGGCTGACTTGACGGCAATATTGTGGCGGGAAAAGAGAGACGTATGCATGTTGACTAATATTCATAATGCACCAGCGGAAGGTAATTTCTACAATTAGAGAGGAAAAGCCATAAAGCCGCAAATGATGATGAATTATAACCATCATATGGGCTATGTGGATAAGGGTGACAGAATGGCTAGCAGTTACTCCACCAGCCGGCGCAAATTAAAGTGGACGAAAAAATTGCTCTTTTATCTGTTAGACCCGGCCATTCTCAATAGCTACATCCTTCATTCCTCTTGTGGGGGTAAGAAGGTTTCACACACAGATTTTCGATTTACCCTCGAGAGTAATATGCTGGCACATGCTGGACCAGAACGGAGAGTACCAAGGACATTAGGTAGACAACCTAAAGCTGAAAAGCTTCTTGCAAGGCTTGAAGTATGCGGCAACAAACATTGGCCTACCCCGTCTGAGACGCAACTGAGGTGTCGTGTCTGTAGGGCTAGAGGTGTGACAAAAAAGTGTTCTGAAATTGCCGTAAGTGTGAAGTGGGAGTTTGCATTAAGAATACTTCTTTTGAAGATTACCACACAAAGGCACAGTTCTAACAACATCATATGCGACCTCCTTAAGAAAAACTGTGGAATCAAGCCAATATGTAAGTAAAGGAAACTGAAATTTTTGCATAATCCATTATATTTTTTTATCTATTCATTAAATAAAATTATTACTAATTTCTTGAAAACACGCAGAAATGGCTCCGCTTATTTCCCAAAAAATGCAGTTTAATCCATTATTAAACCTTTTTTGGTTCCTGGAATAAAAGAGTTTTTCGTAAACCATGTACCAAAATTTAAATGTCTAGCGAAAATAATGCGGTACCCGAAGGGTGACCGTAGCTATTTAAATCTAGTCGCATAAAGGTTAAGAATGCCGATTTCGTAGGCACGATGGACACGAACCCCTACATATTTCAACATTACGATATCAGCCATTTTTCGCTATTCGTGAATGGAAAAGAGTACCCCAAGGAGGGCTTATCTCGTGGCATGGATAAAGAAAAGAACTCTGTAATGGGGTATAGGACATTGTTCGAAGGGCCAGGAATCCATCACTCCAATTCCGGCCATCAGATAACTTACGATATGTTTATAAACGGCCATTTCATGTTTCTCTTTGATCTCACACTGGACCAGGGCGATTCAGAGGCCCACACTTCCCACCTCGAACAGGGCAATATCAGGTTGGAGTTGAAAATCGCCAAGCCATTACTCGAAGCGATCACGTGCCTGCTGTACCTAGAATACGACAGTACCGACCTCATTAATTTGGCGACCGTCTACTAAAATGAACACCTTGCATTTACTGTGCACATTGCGAAATTTAAAGTCATTCCTTGACGTCTATAATTCCGATCTTCTTCCACGCTCAATCACGAAAACTTAAACCGTCATAGTCAATGCCGATCCCCATACGAATGGAGGTTCACACTGGCTAGCCGTACACTTCCACCACAAATTTTCATATGCCTACAATTTTGATTCGTACGGCAATGTACCATTCGTGCCCGACATCCTGGCCTTCGTGAAACGTAACTGCACGACCTGGGACCATAACAGACGACCACTGCAGAACCTGACAACTGCCGTCTGCGGCAAGTACTGCTGTCTATTTGCCCTGTACATGGATCGAGGCTACACTCTCTTCGGAACATCAGCAAACCGGCCTGTGGAGGAGATGTTCAGGGACGAATTCGGGGCTAAGATGCCTCGTCGCGGCTGGGGGCAATGCTGCCGCAGCTGTCTATAAAAGGTGAGTATTTTTTCGATTCTTATCACTCCAAATCATGGCTGTGAGTAGTAGAGAGGGCGTTATCGGTTACGAGTTTTTGGGTGGGCGGCAGAATGAGACGGTCGTCAAGCAACTGTGCGTGGCCAGTGCCATAGTTTCCGAGACGTTCCGTTTCAAACCGCCCTACAAGATGACCGATCACGGATCCATAGAGAATCGTATTAATTGGGCGGACGGCCATATTGTGTATAAGGAGTTGCATACGGTCCTCAATGAGGCCTTGGCAGGTTCTGCCCACCTCTACGCCGAAGGCATCTCGAAATGCACGTTCGTCGCCGGACTGACTCGCCGGCCGATCCATAACCTAGAGGATGTCAATTGCCCCCCGCCAGACTCTTTCAATCACAAGCAGTGGTGTACCCTGCCCTGCCACAGATTTCCCAAATACTCGTGCGCAACTTAAACTGCTCATTCCCTCTACGATTGGTTGATGTACTATCTGCAGAAGAAAGGATTCTTCCAATGCCACGCCGATATCAAACGTCATACTGCCCATTTTGTTACAGCCCTATAAATTGTCCATGCACATCGCCCGACATGTCACCCCTGCTACAAAGGCTACAAGACGCAGACGATCCAGTCCAGTTATGCCAGGCGCAAAGCGGCCTGCGTTACGTCAGATCCAGAAGGGGAGTTGGAGCAGTTACCCACCACCGACGTCTGTTCCAACTGGCAACACAATCCGGCATTTGATCCCAAGCAGGTCCTGCTCCGGCGCATGTTTTTCATCGACGAATACAAGACCAAGTACGTGTCTGTCGGTTACTACACGGCGCGCGATTATCAACATTTGTTGGAATTAAGCGCCATTCGAAGGGGCGGGAGTAGTAATAGCCTGGCCCGCGCCAGTCCTGAAACCTCCACGCCCCTACGCCTTTTTGAACTCCACAATCCCTACGCCATTTGAACCTAAGGTTTTGGTTGTTATAGATAAACCTAAGGTTGTGGTTGTTAGAGGTAAACCTAAGGTAGTGCATGTTAGGTGTTAACCTAAGGTTCTCCACGCCCCTACGCCATTTGAAACCAAGTTTTTACATGTAATGTGTAAACCTAACGTACTACACCTTCTTTAGCATCTGTGAAGTATTCATCTTTGAATGTTGTCGAAACGTCGGAGGTTAGTGCAATTTAGGACGACGTTTCGCCCGCCATTTTGAATAGATAATTTTTAATAATATGCGTACGTTGTAGGTGTTGCCGAACCGTCGGAGGTCGCCAAACTAAGTTAATGCATATTAGGTTAAACCTAAGGTAATGCGTGATTTGTTAAACCAATGGTCAGCCGAAAATTCGGCTCTCGTTTAGAGCAAGACGGCGTTAACCTAGGATAAACCTAAGTTAATTCAGGTTAGGTTAAACCTCAGGTAATGCTTGTTGGTTTAAACCTAAGGACGGGCGAGACGTCGGCCATCCTTAAGTGGAAGTCGGCGTTAGCGTAACCCTAAGTTAATGCATGTTAGGTTAATCCTAAGATAATGCATGATAGGTTAAACCCGAGGTAAATGGATTTAAACCTAATTTCGGTGATGCCTAAACACGGCCATCGGTTAGTGCAAGTTGGCGTGAACCTAAGGTAATGCATTGTTAGGTTAAACGTAATGCATGTTAAAGCAAAGGGAATGCAAGTTAGGTTACATCTAAGGTATGTTGGTTTAGACCTAAGGGATGCTCGAAACGTCGGTAATCGTTAAGTGCAAGATGGCGTTGCGGAAAACTAAGGTAATGTGGCTTAGTTGGAACCTAATGCCTGTGAGGATAGGTTGCCGCATTGGGGATGCCTGTGCGTATAGGTTGACGTATTGCCGCCGTGAAGCTTGCTAAATAGCAAGGGTAAGGTACGGTCTAGCTCCCTACAGGCAGGGGTAAATTATGCCGCAAGTAAGTTACCTAAAACAATGTAAGAAATTTCAGTCAAGTTGTATTGAATCGGACTGTACATGCAACCTTTTCTTATCTGTAGGGAATGAGATCAAATATTGTTCTGCCTTCGGCTTACGTAAAGCATGAGCTCACCATGAGCTCATACGCTTAGCCAGCATTCTTGTTCTTACCTGTCGCAAACCAAACAGTTTATAATCAGTCACATAGATGTAAGACGTTCGTTGCTGTAATTAAATTAAGAGAACAATCCAGTGTATCATTGCGGATCAGTTTCTACCACGAAAAACCAAATGCTGAAAAGTTCGTAGCCTGTGCTGAAAAGTTCGTAGCCTGAGTGATGGGAAAAATGTTTGGTCGGGACATAAGGTGTAAGTTTCGATGCCTGTCACCCCTGTGCATAGAGCTGACACATCATCCGTGCCGATCGGTAGCACTTCTGAACTAAGCGAACTGCCTGCTAACATCAGAATTCACGAGGGCATGCCGGAAGACTTTGGAGTGCAAACACCGAACCGAGCCTCGTGATCCTTGACGATCTGTTAACCGACGTCTATTCGAAGCAAGTTTGTGAACTGTTTACGCGAGGTAGTCATCACCGCAATATAAGCGTTATCCTAATCACTCAAAATCCGTTTCATTATGGCAGTTTCTGTAGGGATATCCCGTTAAATGCCCATTATATAGTTGCTTTTAAAAAGGCAGAGATAATAAACAGTTCACGTTCCTGGCCAGTCAAGTGTACCCCGAAGATAGTGTGGGTCTATATAACGCTTACTTCGACGCTAATAAAGAAACCCTACGTCTACCTTGCCTTGGACCTGACACAAAATACGAACGACGGTCTGAGATTTCGCTCACACATATTCCCGGACGAAGTTCATCCCATCGTCGTCTATTCTTGTGTAGGCGATGAAGCGAGTTAAGACGAATTATCACACTCTGCAGGTTCTGAAGAAGGCCGACCCGAAATTGCGTAAAGCTTTCATTTCAAAGTGTAACAAAGAATTCGTCAATTTTATAAGCGAGTATGTCTTGAACGTGTTGAACGGTAATATTAAGTTGCCAGACTGCGTCAAGCGCAAGCTACATAAACATAAGGCGGCACTTCGCAAAGTCTCCGACAGGCGCGTGCCTCTCTCCAAGAAAAAGAAATTTATTGTACAGCGTGGGGGATTCCTGCTGCCTCAATTGAGCGCCGTCCTACCTACGCTCGCCAGTCTCATTTTTTGATATAATGTTACGTAAGATGTACCTAATCCCAGCCGATCGGTTGCCCGTCTCCCCATTCATGCCACGTGAACCGACGACGACAGTTTCCAAACGTAAACATAGGGAGAAGAAACGCGACCCTTATGCGTAGGCCCGAAAGATACGTAAACATCATCCGTATGAGGAGTGGCTTAAGTTGCGGAAAAAGATGGACGAAGCTGATCTGAGAAAAAAGACTGAGACGAATGTGTTTGTGGAATTTTTAAGCAGTGATGTCTAAAGGGCAAGCTGCCCCTCCTCCTACGCCTGCGCCTCAAAAGATGCGCCGCGGGACACAGACGGCCATTACGGCGGCATCGGTTACCGCAACCCCACCAACACCACCGAATAAAGAGTACACATACGAACTTCCGAAACAAGAACGTGTTGAGGATGATGATGACAAAGAATATTACAATGATGATGATAATTTCGTTGAGGACGAGGCCCGCGAGTATGGTAGGGAAAACGTCGGTCCTTTAGCTAGTCCCTACCTGATGCCTTACGTGTACAAGAGACGGTTTCTCGACACGCAATATGGCGTCCGTAAGGAGGGTAATACGTTTATGATAGGCGACTTCCCGGTATTGGTCGATACCAGTGGTGATATAACTATAAAGGACCGAGTGTTTAAGGCCTCGAAGGGTTTGTGAGAACTGTTGACACGCAAGAAAGTAAACACTGAAGCCGTCACCAAAGACGATCTGAAGTCGTATAAGGAACTACTGACGATGACTAACGCTCATTTGACACAATATCAGACCGACGGTAATATTAATATAATACGAGGGAAAAAGTTTCGGGAAATCATTGCGCCCCTCTTTACCACAGCGAAGGGACGTGGTGCCGAATCCTCGTTACGGCGTAAGTGGACAAAGAATTAATGGCATCCATTAGTGATCTGTACTATGATGAAGGCAGTCTGGCAGGTTTTGCGACGTTGCGGAAGCTTCGGGCGGCGGAGGTGGCCGAATCAAAAACAAAGGGTAAACCACAATCTGTCGCCGCCACCCGTGCATAGTTAGAAGAACAAGATGCATATACACTGCACCGACCCGTGAGGAAACGTTTCGTTCGTAATCCCTATAACGTGACCAATGTAGGGGACGTGTGGGAATGCGATTTATTGGATGTACAGTCCTACGCAAAATACAATGTTTAATACAGGTACATCCTATCTGTCATTGATGTATTCTCGAAATTTCTCTATCTGATCCCCGTGAAGACAAAGAGCGGACCTGCAGTCACCGCGGCGTTTCGTTCCATATTCGACGATAAGCCGAAATTACTTTCTCGACGACCCGTATGGGTACGTACGGATAAGGGCAAGGAATTTCTCAATAAAGACTTTCAGGACATGTTACGTGACGAGGGCATTCAGTTTCAGGTGTGCAGGAACCCCGACGTGAAATGTGCGGTTTTGTGGAACGTGCTCAATGCACGATTCGTGCAGACTATACAAATACCTTACATATAAAAATACGTTCGGATATATAGACGTCCTGCCGAAATTTGTCCGGGCCTACAATGACACGGTTCACTCGACGACATGTATGGCACCGTCGCGCGTGACAGAGTTGGCCGTTCTCAACATTTTGAAGAGAACGAACCGGCGCCGGCGACGCATTTGCGTGGCCAAGGTCAAATTTTGCGTCCGGCAGCACGTGCTCATCTGTAAGGAGAAGACGAAATTTGCCAAGGACGGTGAGCAGCCTTTTTCCAAGGAAATATTTCGCACAACGAAATTCATACAGCGGAGACCACGACCAGTCTACGAGTTCGAGTATTTAAACAAGACGCCGATAGAGGGACAATTTTACGCGGAAGAGCTCACACATATACGCATCACGGAAGAGACCGCGTACAAGACGAGGTATTCGGGAGTATATCGTCCGGTGGAAAGGCTACAGTAATTATTTCGATTCTTGGATGTCGGCATCTAGCGTCAAGGACATCTGATATGATATCACTAGATCAGAATAACTTTTACGTCACAAGCATTACCTGAGGTTTAACCTAACCTGCAAGAACCTAGCTTTAACCTAGCTTCACGCCGTCTTGCTCTAAACGAGGGCCGACGTTTCGGCTGACCTTTGGTTTAACCTATCACGAATTACCTCAGGTTTAACCTAACATGCATTAACTTAGGTTGGCGACCTCCGACGGTTCGGCAACACCTACTATATACGCATATTATTAAAAAGGTTTGTTTCAAAATAGCAGCCGAAACGTCGTCCTAAATTGCACTAACCTCCGACGTTTCGACAACATTCAACGATGACTTCTTCACAGATGCTAAAGAAGGTGTACTACGTTAGTTTTACACATTACATGCAAAAACTTAGGTTCATATGGCGAAGGGGGCTTGGAGAAACTTAGGTTAACACCCAACATGCACTACCTTAAGTTTATCTCTAACAACCACAACCTTAGGTTTATCTATAACAACCACAACCTTATGTTCAAAAGGCGTAGGGGCGTGGTGGTCAAAAAGGCGTAGGGGGACGCGGAGGTTTCCGGACGGGCCCGGGCCAGGCTATTACTACTGGCGGGTCCAAGTCCCTCATTCTCGCAGACGAACATGTGGCTGCTCTGGCGAATTGTCTGCTTTCTATACGTGACTCCATGTTTGTCGGCGGGGACCGTGTCGTCATCAAATGCGAGTGTGGCAACTTTCGTCTACACACCCCCAGGAGGCACGGCTCGGCCAGGCTATTTGTGGGCAGCGAGTACATAAGCCTGACACAACCCGACATTGGCAATCTGGTGCGAGTTTTCCCCATCCTACAGCAACAGTTGCGCGATTATCTTATCGCAATGCCGGACGTGTTGTCCTACGTGACATCGTCCTTAACTTCTACATCTTTTTTTGAACAACCGCCTAATGCAAGCATATTCATAAATTACCCTCGCTTGTAAGAGGAGCTTGTAACTTTTGTGTAACTTAATGTATCACTCACACTGATTTAATAAACTGCACTTTATAGCTGAATGTTGTTTCATTTATTGCACTAACCTATCCTGGCACCAACCCCTGCAGGGATGGAGCAGAATCTCGACCGGCAGCGTCACCATACCTAGACAGGGGAAGGACATCTCACCGTCAGTGCGACGTGGCAGGAGGGAGGGTCCGTGGCTCAACCGAATTCAAAGTCCGAGTCAAACTCGGGATAATATTCAACAGTACTGCATGAAGTTACTTGATCCAAACGAACTTTTTCTTTGTTAAGCATAAGAAACACAATTTTTGAAGCTGCTGCTTTTAAAGAAGAGGGCTGCATGCAGCACATTACACAAGGACACTTCTCTGGATACATACACCCGAAATCATAATATGGGAGAGAGTCGTCTAACAAGCATAAGCAATTGCCACAGTGCCGTGTAGTTACGCCTCCTATCGCGGCCTGGTAATGTCTTACGTATACTATTTTATCGTCTGAAGTTCGCGATGGTAAGACTACTATTGCGTAATTGGTGCAATAGAGTTCAAACAAGGTCGATACATGAATTGTTAAATCTAAGTTTGACCGCGGACCGCAGGGTGAGGCACTACTTATTATCGAGTTGACAGTACAATTTCTTCTCCACCTTACCTGATAGTATAGCGCACTGCTCTACCGGGCACGGTCCTTAGTGGGTCTACTTCAAACTCAACACCCCCGAAACAAAGGTGGGTGACGTGGATCTTGTAACAACACGGCAAATTCGGGGCAATGTTTGAGGAGTAGCTATGTACAGGTCGAGTGAATCAGGGTGTGATGCTAATATTCCCGCCCTATACAAAGCATACCCGCCCACTATTGTACAACTGAGACGCATAGAATGGCATAGCCATAGCATAACTTCGCGATTCGATCCTCCCCCACAGGCACATATTCATTGAGCCACGTCGCATTACCAGCTAAGCCCTGAATGGTATCGTGGGCGTCGGTGAAGCTGTTGCTGCCCCCGAAATTTTGCGGTTCCATTTACCTACAACACCACGGAGATCCTAATTATATTCCCTCCGATTCACTCAAACATACGAGCATCTACTTATAATTCTACTTACCTGGTGTATTCGACTGCGTCGCGGTGGATGGTAGCGGCGGTGTTTGGGCAGCAGTAGAGGTGCGAACACAAGAGCAGCAGTGAGTGCCCGGTAGCGGTGGTGAGTGGCCGTTAGCGGTGGTAGCACCATGTACACGGCAGCAGTGGTGTCTGACCGCAGTGGTCGGAGTGACGACAGCAGTGGATGGAGTCTTACGGCAGCGGTGTCTGACGGCAGTAGCACTGGGCGGCAGCAGAGGTGGAACAGAAGTACCTTCCAAATGCCTCACCTACCGTTTTATACTGTAGCGAATGTCTACTTTCCACACCCATACACGCGCACATTTCCCTTTGTTTCTCATATACGTGTCGGAATGCGCTTCGTTCAAAGTTAGTAGCAATCGGCACGGACGCTATCTCAGCACTTTGCACAGGGGTGACAGGCTTACATACCTCATGTACCGACTTTCAACACACAGGCTAAGAACTATTCTACACATAAGCTACGAACTTTTCAGCACTTGATTTCTCAAGCTAGAAACTTTTCTGCGCTGCGACACTGGTTTGTTCTCCTAATTTACTACAGCAGCGAACGTCCTACATCCGAGTGACTGCTTTAACACTTTGGACTACAATTGCGTCTGGTAAGAACATGTATGCTGACTTTGCGTATGAGCTCATGGTGAGTTCATTCATTACGTCAGCCTCTTGCTGCACAGGTGATCTCATTCCTGGAGATAACAGGAGCTGGCGTATGTAAGCGTATAGTCCGATTCAATACAACTTGCTCGGACCTTCTTACATTTACTGGGGTGACTTACTTGAGGGGTAATTTACCCCTGACTGCAGAGAGCAAAACCATACATTACCCGCGCTATTTACCACATATCACGGCGGCAATATTTCACTACGCACAGGCAGTTTTAGGTTTAACCTAACAAGCATTACCTTAGGTTTAACCTGCATTACCTCAGTTTTAACCTAACATGCATTAACTTAGGTTTACGCCGTCTTGCACTAAAAGATGGCCGACGTTTCGAATTTAGGTTTAATCTAACAGGCATTACCTTAGGTTTAACCTAACGGGCATTACCTTCCGTTTAACCTAAAATGCATTATTTTAGGTTTACGCCATCTTGCCCGAAACGAGGGCCGACGTTTCGACCGACCTTTGGTTTAAACTAACCGGAATTACCTTAGATTTAACCTAACATGCATTACCTTAGGTTTAACCTATCATGCATTAACTTAGGTTTACGACGTCTTGCATTTCTCTGGCTTCTTGTTATATAGTAATTTTTGGTATCCTGGCAAACTCATACTCCTTGCCTCCTCTTCGTGCCGCTTCTTTCGGTAGTTTATCAGCTATCTCGTTGCCACGTGTTCCCGCGTGGGACTTGACCAAGGAAAATTTTATACTCCATTTATTTCTGTCTAGACTGGCTACTTTTTCCTAAACTCCTCCACGAGAAAAGAATAGTTTTCGGGTTGTGAAGCGAGTCTAGAGAGATTCTGCTATCTGTGTATATTATGGCTGTTAGTGGGTTTATACCATCTCTGTTTAACAGATCAATCTATTCTAGTGCCTTGTGAATAGCTACTTGCTCCGCTTCGTTGTTTGAGAATCGTTTCTCTAGGTTCACTTTCTGTCTGGCTATTATGTTCCTCTCCCTGTATATTACTACCCATGACCCCACGTCTTCTTGATACTTGCTTCCGTCTGTGTAAACCCTAATTGTTGCCTCCTCGTGGCTTTTGTTTCTACGATTGCTATTGTTTTAGCCGGCTGCGGGCAGTTCCTATATTCAACGTCTTGGTCCAGGTTCCTGGTTTGCTGCTGTTGCGTGTCCCGGAATGTGTATCGTGTAACCGCTTCTTCTAGTTTTAGTGTAAAGGGGAACATTCCTGTCAGTATGCATAGCGCCTCTGCCGACGTAGTACGGTATGCCCTTGCCATTTTCAAGTTGATAAATCTTTGCACTCGGAAATACCACTGTCTGTTGTGCTCGTATTTCATTGCTACATTCCATACCGTGGCGCAATACGTAAGTAAGGATAGAATGGCGCCTTTGTACATTACGGCGATCGCTTCAATCTTTAGACCCCAAGAGAGTTTTTCTGCTCTTGACAGGTAATGTATTATCTTTGTGCATCTTTCTGCCACGTACGTGATATGTTCTGGAAATTTAAATTACTTGAAGCACTGGGTATATTGGTAAGTTAATAAGTATTTTTGAAGCACTGGGTATATTGGAATGTTAACAGGTATTTGTAAAGCACTGGGCATATTGCTATGTTGACAGGGATTTGTGAAGACCTGGGCATATTGCTATGTTAACCGGTATTTGTGAGGCACTGGGTGTATTGTTATTTTAACATGTTATTCTGAAACACTGAGTATATTGCTATGTTAACGGGTAATTGTGAAGCACTGGAATATTGCTATGTTAACAGGTATTTGTGAAGCACAAGGTATATTGCTATGTTAACAGGCAATTTTGAAGCCCTGGGTATAATGTTATGTTAACTGTCATTTGTGAAGCACTTGGTATATTTTTATGTTAACCGGTATTTTTGAAGTACTGGGTTTATTGCTATGTTAACTGTTATTTTTGAAGCATTGGTTATATTGCTATGTTAACAGGTATTTGTGAAGTCCTTGGTTTATTGTTAAATTAACAGTTGTTTGTGAAGAGCTGGGTATTTTGCTTCCTTAACAGGTATTTGTGAAGCACTGGGTTTATTGCTATATTAACAGGTTATTTTGAAGCACTGGGTTTATTGCTATGTTGACAGGTATTTGTGAAGCACTGTGTAAATTGCTATGTTAACAGTTATTTGTGAAGCACTGGGTTTATTGCTATTTTAACCGACATTTTTGAAGCCCGGGGTATTTTGCTATGATAACAGTTATTTGTGAAGCCCTGAGTACATTGCTATATTAAAAGCTATTTGTGAAGAACTGGGTTTATTGCTATATTAACAGGTATTTTTGAAGCGCTGAGTATATTGCTATGTTAACAGTTATTTTTGAAGCACTGGGTATATTTTAAAGTTAACAGTTATTTCTGAACCACAGAGTATATTGATATATTAACAGGTATTTTTGAAGCACTGTGTATATTGTTATATTAACAATTATTTGTGTAGCACTGGGTATATTGACTTGTTAACGGTTTTTTTGAAGCACTGGTTATATTACTATGTTGACAGGAAGTTGTGAAGCACTGGGTAAATTGCTATGTTAACAGGTATTTGTGAAGCTCTGGGTATATTGCTATGTTAACAGGTATTACTGAAGTACTGGTTTTATTGCTATATAAACAGGTATTTGTGAAGCACTGAATATATTGCTATGTTAAGAGTTATTTGTGAAGCACTGTTTATATTGCTAGGTTAAGAGGTATTTGTGAAGCGGTGATTAAATTTTTATGTTAACAATTATGCCTGAAGACCTGGGTATATTGTTTTGTTAACATTTATTTTTGAAGCACTAATTATATTGTTTGTTAACAATTATTTTTGAATCACTGGGTATATCGCTGTTAACAGGTATTCCTGAAGCAGTGGGTTTATTGTTATATTAAGAAGTATTTGTGAAGTACTGAATATATTGCTATGTTAACAGTTATTTGTGAAGCACTGGGTATATTGCTATGTTAACATACAGCACTGACACTTGGTATGAAAGTTCTGTAAACAAGCTATCAATTAATAAAACATGCAATGAAATAAAAATAAATTACCTTCAATTTGCACGTAAATAATAACAGCAGGCAGCGGTGTTTTGTTAAAGAAATTAAACAAAAAAAGCGCAGGTACTGCAAAATCACACAGTTTTTTAGAAACGTAAACGGTTTAAAATTTATTAATAAATTAGTGGATTAAGCTGTCAATCACATGTCAAATGGAAAAAAATATTATATACCTAATTCCAACATTACAACTATCCACTATCACTAATAAAAGCAGAGCACAATGCAACACAATTTTCGGTATACAGTTCAAAACATTAAAAATATCCACTCTGCTGTACCGCTATCACTATTAACAGCACAGCACAATGCAATACAATTTTCTGTATCCAGGTCACAGCATTACAAATATCCACTCTGCTGTACCGCTATCACTATTAACAGCAGAGCACAATGCAATACAATTTTTTGTATCCAGCTCACAACATTACAACTATCCACTCTGCTGTACCGCTATCACTATTAACAGCACAGCACTATGCAATACAATTTTCTGTATCCAGTTCACAACATTACAACTATCCACTCTGCTGTACCGCTATCACTATTAACAGCATAGCAGAATGCAATACAATTTTCTGTATCCAGTTCACAGCATTAGAACTATCCAATTTCTGCTGTAACGCCACAATATTATCAGCAAAGCACAATGCAATATAATTTCCTGTATCCAGTTCACAACATTACAAATATCCACTCTGCTGTACCGCTATCACTATTAACAGCACAACACAATGCAGTACAATTTTCTGTACCCAGTTCACAGCATTAGAACTATCCACTTTCTGCCGTAACGCTACAATATTATCAGCACAGCACAATGAAATATAATTTCCTGTATCCAGTTCACAACATTACAACTATCCACTCTGCTGTACCGATATCAATATTAACTGCAGAGCACAATGCAATACAATTTTCTGTTTCCAGTTCACAACATTACAACTATCCACTCTCCTGTACCACTATCACTATTAACAGCACAGCACAATGCAATACAATTTTCTGTGTCCAGTTCACAGCATTAGAACTATCCAATTTCTGCTGTAACGCTACAATATTATCAGCACAGCACAGTGCAATATAATTTCCTGTATCCAGTTCAAAACATTACAAATATCCACTGTGCTGTACCGCTATCACTATTAACAGCAGAGGACAATGCAATACAATTTTCGGTATCCAGTTCACAACAATACAACTATACACACTGCTGTACCGCTATCACTATTAACAGCACAGCACAATGCAATGCAATTTTCTGTATCCAGTTCACAACATTACAACTATCCACTCTGCTGTAACGCTATCACTATTAACAGCACAGCACAATGCAATAAACGTTCCTGTATCCAGTTCAAAACATTACAAATATTCACTGTCTGCTGTACCGCTAGTATTATTAACATAAAACACAATGTAACAAATTTTTGCGTAACCAGTTCACAAAATAAAATCTATAAACTCTCTGCTGTACAGTTTACAATATTAAGAGCAAAGCTCAATGCAATACAATTTTCTGTATCCAGTTCAAAACAATATAACTATACACTATCTGCTGTAACGCTTTCACTATTATTAGCACAGCACAATGCAATAAAATTTTCTGTATCCAGTTCACAACATTACAACTATCCACACACTGCTGTACCACTATCACTATTAACAACACAACACAATGCAATACAATTTTCTCTATCCAGTTCACAAAATTACAACTATCCACTCTCTGCTGCACCGCTATCACTATTAACAGCACAGCACAATGAAATACAACTTTCTGTATCCAGTTCACAACATTACAACTTTCCACTCTGCTGTACCGCTAGCACTATTAACAGCACAGCACAATGCAATAAAATTTTCTGTATCCAGTTCACAAAATTACAACTCTCCACTCTCTGCTGCACCGCTATCACTATTAACAGCACAGCACAATGCAATACAATTTTCTGTATCCAGTTCACAGCATTAGAACTATCCACTTTCTGCTGTAACGCTACAATATTATCAGCACAGCACAATGCAATATATTTTCCTGTATCCAGTTCACAACTTTACAACTATCCACTCTACTGTACTGCTATCACTATTAAGAGCACAGCACAATGCAATACACTTTTCTGTATCCAGTTCACAACTTTTCAACTATCCACTCTGCTGTACCGCTATCACTATTAACAGCACAGCACAAAGCAATACAATTTCCTGTATCCAGTTCAAAACATTACAACTATCCACTCTTCTGTACCGCTATCACTATTAATAACAAAGCACAATGCAATACAATTTTCTCTATCCAGTTCACAACATTACATCTATCCACCGTCTGATCTACCACTCTCACTATT
>Ga0123355_10008513_pt1 | contig 15491 bp, 17 predicted proteins | sample TergutEmb28metaG_3_FD_89872 | JGI IMG/M metagenome (GOLD analysis project Ga0123355, IMG submission 89872) | Embiratermes neotenicus P1 segment gut microbial communities from Petit-Saut dam, French Guiana - Emb289 P1 | ecosystem: Host-associated > Arthropoda: Insects > Digestive system > Gut ... | reverse complement strand
CGCCAAAAAGACGGTGAAGATAATTCCCACAATCCATTTGAAGGACGACGTAAAGAACGAAACGAATTTGTCCAACTTTGTGGTAGATGACAAATTACCAACCACAGAAAAAATCAGGGTCATGAAAAACAGGGGCATTGCAACGTACGTGAAAATTTGCACTACCCCGTTTGACAGAATCACAACCGCGGGTTGATAGACACTTACCGATACCACCCCGCCTATTGCGGCCACCAAAGTAAGCAGAATCGGAAAAATTATATCCATCTGTGTCCTTATTGAATTTAAAACGCCGCCGACCTCTGCTGTCAGATTCATAACGAAGCCCATAACAATTACAACAATTGCGGCGTAACAGACAAAATGAATGACGTCCCGCACACCGCTTTGGTTTTCGGCTTTTAATGCATTCATAAAACCACCAAGAACGGCAAGTGCAACAATCAAAATAACCAATGGCATAATATCAAAAATTACACCCCCGAAAAGTGCCAAAATCGCGACAATGACATTGGGATGATCAAAGTCGCCGCTTAAGACTTTGCCCACACGTACCGAAAAACTGTCGCCCCCGCCGAACATGTTCATGTTGTCAAGTTCCCCAAAGTCAATGGAATTCAAATTGTCCTGGACATTGTTTGCAAGTTCATTTTCAACAGAATTTGATGCAAATGCCGTGTTGTCTTCCCAAATAAAAAACGATGCCAAAGCAGCCGCGATAAATATACCAATAATTATCCATCGTTTCATTAAATATGTTTACGGTAATATTCCTATAAGAATCTGTAGTAAGTTGTCGATTATTGGCAATGCCAATACCAGTATCATCACTTTACCCGCCAACGAAACCTTTTGTGCCATTGTATTATTGCCGGCGTCTGAACAGATATTTGAGGCAAACTCCGTCAAAAAACCAATTCCGATTATTCGTAATAATGCGGAGAAGACCTCTGAACTTATACCGCTTCTTTGGACTATTGATGAAAATCCGTCTATAACCCCGGACAGTGAATCGACAAACATCAATAAAACAATCACCCCACCGGCGATTGAAACCACAGATGCAAGTTCGGGTTTTTGTGGTTTTAGTATCATCACGGCGAAGGTGGTGACAAGGGCGACACCTATAACACTCATCAAATTCATCACACCCCCTGTTGTAGTTAGTATAAATTGAACAACGACCTTACGGTGGAGAAAAGGTCATTAACCATGGTAAGAACCATTAAAAGGCAAATTATTACCGCCGATAAACTGACTATTGTTGCTATTTCCTCTTTACCGCTTTGCTTTAAGATGGTGCATACAACAGCTGCCAGAATACCTACTGCTGCGATTCTGAAAATTATCTCTACGCTCATGTTTCCCCCTATATTAACAGGATGACAATTCCTATACCCAAAAGTATGCTTATCTTCAAATAAATAGACGCCTCGGTTTTTAGTTTCTCCATCGCGGACGCTCGGAACATTTCGAATCGTTCTTTTGCGTTTGTTATCTTTTCGATTTCTTCGCTGACGGCGTGTTTACCAAGGTTTTGCAGAAATTCAGCGATAACCACTTTTTCGATTTCCTTCAGATTTTGCCATAAAAGAATTTTTCTTTCTTTAAAATGTTGCAGGTCAATATTAAAGTTACGACAATAACTGTAACTCTCGATAATTTGTGCAATTGTTTTCTTTGAAAAACCAATTTCGGTTATAAGGTTATCACAAAAGCGACACAGCGAGTCAAAATAAACCTTGCGGTCACGATAGCCTTTATAGACTTGAAATCCAATAAAAACGACCGACAAGAAAATTCCGAGCAGCAAAATCATAGCATTATAATCTTCAGGTTTTTATCGTAAACCCCCAACACCGTACCCGCACTTTCACGCAATCCCAAAACCACGTAGCGATCAAAGATTTGCTCTGCGATTATTTCCCTAAACCCCGGTTTTGTGCGAATTTCGTCGATTGACGCCGCGTGCACCGATGCAATCACACAAACGCCGGACCTGGCGGCGAGTTTTATCATGTCAATGTCGCCCCCGGTTGCTACTTCGTCGGTAATAATTACATCGGGGCGCATGGAACGAATCCCGTTGTCAAAACCGTATTGCTTACCGCAGAAACTTAACACGTCGGTGCTTGTTCCCACATTTAATTGACACTCGCCCTGATGAGTGGCGGCGATTTCCCCACGCTCGTCCAGCACCAATGTGTTCAACAAATTATACTTGTCGGAAATCTGCCATGAAAGGTCACGGAGGAAGGTGGTCTTACCGGCACCGGGGGGTGAAATTATAAGGGTTTTCAGCGGTCTGTGTTTTTCGAAAATATACGGCAAAACCGCGTAACTACATCCACGAATTTCGTGCGGAACACGAATGTTAAGTGACGAAATATTTTTGATTGTTATTATTTTGTTATTTTCGGCAACCACTTCACCGCAGATACCAATGCGAACCCCACCATGGATCGTAATAAACCCCTGCTTGATTTGTTCATTGACGGCGTAAATCGAAAAATCGCTGGCCCTGTGAACTATCTCTTCCAAGTGCATGCGTGTCAGTGTTACTGCGTTATCTTTGGTACTGGAAATTCCAGTTTCCGTCAAATAAAAATTCCGACCCGCGACGCAAACCACCACCGGACAATTAACCCGTAATCGAAGTTCATAAACCCTGTCCAGAGGTAGGCGGTCAAATAACTCCCGTAACCCCTCTGGCAATATGTTTTTCAAAAAATCATACATGTCAAAATATATTATTAACTCTTTACAAATAATGCGAAATGAGGTATAATAATATTAGCGAAAAAAGGAGAAAATCCCAATGGCACAACAAACGAAAAAAGAAGGAAATTTTTTTACCAGGGCATGGAACTCTTTAACACGGTTTAATAATAAATCCAAAGAAGAGGAAATGAACAAACAAACAACGATTCCGACTAATAATGAAATTAAGTTCATTGAAACATTCGACTTTGAAACAGAAATGCAGAAAGTTCAAGTTGAAAATTTAGGGAAATTAAAGTCCCATCATGTATTCAAGCTTGAACGTAATAAACATGCAACCCAAAGTATTGGATTGGAAAACCTTAAAAAACTGTCACCTGATCAGATTTTTGAGCTTGAAAAAGAAAAGAATTTGATCGAACTGGCGAAATCAAAGCAATCAGAAATCGACAGAGTAGTTAATGAAACTATTGAGAAGAATCGACTTGAACTTGCAAAACTAAAAATAAAGGGATATGAAAACCTGACCTCTGAAGACTTTTTGAAGTTGGAAGCTATGGAGGCACTGGAAAGATATGCAAGAATGACCCCCGAACAGCGGGCGGCACACGACCAAAAAGAACAAAGTCAGCAAGATTGGCAAAAAACATTGATAGGCATTGAAACAGCAGATAATGTGGAAATACGCAGAATAGAGGAAGAGGTTCGTCTAGAGAATCAAAACCTTGAAACCCAACGAATTGCCGCCGAAAATACAAAGACAAGATGGACGTATGCTTTAAGTACACTTGCTGTTGTTGCGCTTGCGCTGACGATATTCGGCGTGACGCGTGAAAATAATAGCCATAGAGAGTATATGGCGGGATATGAAGAAAGAATGAATAGAGAGGATAATCTTACCGAGCGTCACGCGGCAAGTATGGAACAAGGGGCGCGAATGGCAGAAGCCGATGCAATGGCGAAAGCCGCATGTTGTGGTGCGACCGCAAAGGCAGCCTGTTGTCGTCCACGCGTACAACCCCAACCACAGCCTGAACCAGTGCGAGACACCATCATCAAAGTCATTGAAGCCCCCCAACCTGCACAGACCGTAGATTATATGCATTGGATAAATATCAATATTGAGCATTTGCCACAACAACAACGTGACTATCACATAAGGCATATTCAAACCTTTGAACCTGTGTTTATTTATCGAAATATGTGGCCGTTGCACGTTACGCAATTCATGCCAAAATGGCATATGAGGCACGTGGAACACCATCACCATCATCACCATTATGAAAAAAGTAGGCCACCACAAAGACCAGAGCCACCGAGACGACCAGAAACACCAAGAGAGCCTGAACCACCGAGACAACCAGATGACGGACTCACAGGTACCCGTCCACCAGGCGTAGGCAGCGGCGAAACAGGCACCAGACCACCAGGAGGCGACGGCGGTATGACCGGAACCGACAGAAGACGTCAAAATTCGTTTGCGGGCGATGTGGCACCACAAACGCGAACACGTGCACCAGCGGGAACAAATTTTGATGCAGGAAGGTCAGGTACAGCACAAAGGACATCAACCGGTCCGGCACCGCAACGGTTAGAGTCATCACGTCCAGCAATGACCACGCGTCAGGCAGCACCCGCACAAACAACACGATCATCAACAGCAGCACCAGCATCACGCGGCGGCGGTGGGAGTGGTAGCCCCTCACGACCAAGCAGAATTGTTGATGATATATGGCAAGACAAGATTGATGATTTGGGAAGATAAGGACAAAAGAAAAAGAGGCGATTGCCTCTTTTTTTGTCATATTTTTTTATTATCTACCCCACACTGCGTACAGTGGCAAGTGTGTTCTGCGTACAAAGGTCTCTGTTCCATTAGTGATTCGCACAGAAGTCGACTCTGGGAACAATGCCCATCCAAGGAATCTGTATCCTCCAGCACGTGTTGGTATGCCGCCCGCGACATTGAAGTTAACGCTTCGGTTGACACCTTGTCCAATGTGTCCGGAGTTGTTTGATGCACTTACAAACTGTATATTGGTTTGTGCTCCGCCACCGAATGCCCCACCATTTGCGTAGAATGTTATCGTGTACGTTGTGTTCGGTGACCATATTGCGTACAATGTTTGGTCAACGCCCCACATCGGTAACATTGTTGGATTGAATCTGTTATCACCGAATATAGCAAAGTCAGCAGGTGGAGTGTTAAGCATAAAGAAGTCCTGCGGTGTTCCGTTTGGCCAGTTTCTTTCGCCATTTTGTTGGAAGTTCCAACCCCAGAATCTGTAACCACTTGGATGTGTCGGAATAAATTGTGAGGCACTTAAGTTAAACAAATGGAAAGGAGTTGTTCTTTCTATTGGCAACGAATGTGTATTTGTGATAGACCCACCAATGAACTGTCCACCATTTGCATGGAATGTTATTGTTTGAATCGTGGATGGTGCCGTCCAACGTCCATATAGTGTTACGATAGAACCACCACCGGCTATGTTCGCCAATGTTTCCCTTTGGACAAGGGTTTGATCTGTGAAATAAATTTGTGTCCCACCTGAAGCCGCTGTAAACCAACCAATGAATTCCGACTCCCCAATCATTCCAGGTACCAATCCACTGATATCAAATGTTTGGTTGAAGCTCCAAGGAATTGCCGATAGGTTTGCAACATTTCCATGTCGCGAGTTAAATTGAATAGTATAATTGCGTCCAGTGCCCCAATCGGATTCAATTACTATGCGTCCGTTGTTTTCCGCAGGTATCACCAATCCGGCAGGTATATATGAGCCCGCGACAACATTATCTCCGTTCATTGTCCAACCTACAAAGCTGTGACCGACACGGCTAAATGTATTTGACGGCAAAAACCTTGTATTATTTGCACGTGTTACTAAAACACCATCGCTGTTATAAAATAACGGTACGTTTTGCGTTACATAAGTTGTGATTCCATGGTTGTTGGTGGTTCTGTATTCCAACACCAATGTTCCATCCGCACGGTTATGATCCAACAACATAATAATGCCGATGACACCATACACAATCGCGATAGAAACAATAAGACCAATTATTACTTTTTTCATAGGATAATATTCCCCTTTTTATGAGTATATATTATCACACTTCAATTGTTTTGTCAAGAGTGGTTTTTTAATACCTGTCTAGTTTCAATTGCAATTTCCAATTCTTCGTTGGTGGTTATCACATATGTCCGGGTTCTTGCGTCTTTTGCACTTATGTCTGCAAAACCGGTCTTTGCGTTTGTTTTCGTATTGGCTTCCTTGTCTATTGTCGCCCCTATATAACCAAAATTGCTCATTACGCGTTCACGGATATAGTGATTATTGCTGCCGATTCCGCCGGTGAAAACTATAATATCAACACCGTTCATCACTGCGACATATGCCCCGATGTATTTGGTAACGCGGTGGACAAAACAATCAATTGCTGTTTTTGCATTATCATCGGTTTTGGATAGTTCCATCATATCGCGCATATCGCTGCATTTACCATTCGAAAGCCCCAATAACCCAGATTTCTTGTTCAGATACTGAACACATTGTGATATTGACATGTTATGGGCTTTGCACAAAATTTCGACAATCGCTGGATCAATGTCACCAGAACGTGTTCCCATTACTAATCCTTCCAGTGGTGTGACGCCCATCGATGTTTCGACACTAACCCCACCGTCAATCGCGGCAACAGAACAGCCATTACCGGCATGTACAGTGATAATTTTTAAATCCTTTATATTTCTTCCCAACTCCGCTACTGCCTTTTTTGCAACAAAATTATGACTGGTACCATGAAAACCATATCTGCGAATTTTATGTTCATTATAATCGTTTAATGGCAATGCATAAAGGTATGCACTTTTTGGCATTGTCGAATGAAATGCGGTATCAAATACCATAACGTTGGGAACACCTGGGAATCGTGCGATACATTCCTTTATACCCGCAATATTTGCCGGATTATGTAAAGGAGCCAATGCGGTTACCTTTTCAACCTCTGCCAAATTTTCCGGGGTTGCAACTGCACTGCCCTTAAAAAACTCCCCACCGTGAACTACTCTATGCCCTATTGCTTGTATCTCGCTTGCATTCGGTATGATTTCAAATAATCTTGAAATCGCGACACCATGATTGGAACACGCAAATTTTACAACTTCATCGTTATGTGAATAAAAGCTGTCTGATTCTCCGATTTTTTCGAAATTACCCTTACATAACACTGCTTGGTTTGTGGTATCAATCAATTGATACTTTAAGCTACTGCTCCCTGAATTTATTACTAATACTTTCATAGGTCACTATTATGTATTAGTAATTAACTAAATGTCAAGCACCTTCTAGTATCATTCTGTCGGCAACAATTGCGATAAATTCACCATTGGTTGGTTTATCACGTACCTCAAAGGCACGCACACCAAAAATATTGTTAATGTGTTCGGCACGCCCCCTGTTCCAACCTACCTCTATGGCGTGGCGGATGGCACGCTCTACCTTACTGGATGTGGTATCAAATTTTTGTGCCACACGTGGATAGAGCTGCTTTGTTATGCTGTTTATAATCTCTGGCTTTCCTATTGTTAGCTTCACCGCTTCACGAAGAAATCTGTAACCCTTGATGTGTGCAGGAATCCCTACCGTCACAAAAATATTTGTAATTTTTTCGTCAAGATTTTTATTTACTTTGGTTTCAATAAACTCGCCAACAACCTCAGCGGCCTTTGTGGCAGGTTTGCCCTCTAAATTTTCCATAATTATCTCAAAATCAATTTTATTAGCATGAAAAAATTCCGTCAAACTTTTACATAAACTAATATTACTATTGTCAATTACTAGTTTCACTTTGCCCATATTATTTTATTCCCCCAAACAACACAAAAATTTTACCAAATCTTGGTTATATATTCAAAACATATTCTATCGACATTTGACGACAAATATAGACTTATTTTAACGATAGTGCCAATTTTTTTCGCTCTACATCTATAGCTATAATCCTTGCGTCCTTTTTTTCACCAACCTTGCACACCTCATGAACATTTTTTATGTACGTTTCTGTTGAAATCTCGCTAATATGGATAAGCCCCTCCAGCCCATCAGCCAATTTTGCTATCGCCCCAAAGGCAAGAATCTTGACAATCTCAACTTCGACAATATCACCCACCGTATACTTTGAAACTGCATCATCAAAAGGATGCTTTTGAAGTTGCTTGTAACTTAATTGAACTTTGCCGGCATCGCGGTCGATTGAAATTACGCGAAACTGGTGTTGTTCGCCCACTTTGAATTTATCTTTTGCCGTTGCGAATTTTTCAAAGCCCACTTCGCTGTTGTGCACCAAACAATCGACACCGTCGACATTAACGAATGCCCCAAAGTCGGCTAATCGTTCAACCACACCTGTCACAATCTTGTTGATAAATATTGCGTGCCAAAACATTTCTTCCTTTTCTAATCGGTCTTTGGTTAAAATTGCTTTTCGGCTTGCCACTATTCTTTTGTTCTCGTCATCAAAGTCGGTTGCCACCAATTCAATCTTTTTACCTTTGTAATTTTCAAGATTCCTGACATAAAATTCTTCAACTTGCGCAACCGGTACAAATACCTTGTAACTTCCAAAAAAGCAATTCAGTCCGGTATGGTTGGAACTGTCCACTATTGCTTCGAACCGTGCCCCTTTGCGAATTTCGGGGATTTGAACGTTTTTTTCGACTATATCTACCGCTTTTTTCGCACTGACCTCCACGATACCGTCTTTGGGTTTTCCAATAATCATTACATCGAGTTTCGTACCCTTGATAAGGTTATTGTATTCAGACTCATTAACTATTAGCCCATCATTTTTGCCGCCAATGTTGACCACAATCCCCGCCGCGGTTTTTGCCACAACGGTACCATTGATAATTGTGCCTTTTTGATACGACCGAAATGAATCGTCTATCATTTCTAAACTAAATTTTTCCATTTTATCTTTTTCCTTTTTTAATTAACTTTACATTGCGTTCCAACCTGTGTCCATAGGTTTCGATGTCGCGTAGAAGTTGAAATTTCACGCTGATTGGTTTAAGGTCGATGTCTTTTAATTCATCGAATGTAACAAACATTGGCTCGTATGTACCGTTGCTTCTTGTGGTGTCGGTATATTCTTCAGCGTCGGTTGGACCTGGTTCGCCAGCAACGTAATCACAGATGTAAAAACCCTGCATCATCTTTTTGCTTTGCTTTCTCCAATGCATTTTTTTCTTGTAAACTAATCGTGGGTTACCACACTGTACATTGGTTTCTTCCACGGCTTCACGCACGGCAGCATCGGTTGGATTTTCACCCGAATCCACATGTCCGCCCGGGAAAACGTAATAAGTTCGATTTTCACGTACCCTCTTGATAAGCAATAATTTGTCATCTTTGATGAGGATAGATCGGACATTTTCGACTTCCTCTGTCTCCCATTTTTTTGGCTTTGGGAAATGTTCAAACCCGTCCAAAAGATTGGTCATTGCATTTTTGATTTCCATCGACAATTCGTTAAGGTCGGATTTTTCCAACTTTTTGCCCTGATACTTTTCGGTAGATATCGTTTGACCAACTTTTATTTTATTAAATCGAAACATCTGGGGTGCACGCTTCATGACAATAGGCACAATTGGAACCCCGCCCTTGATTGCAATCATCGCGGCACCATTACGTAGCGCCAAACTATCTTCTGGGTTAAAAATTCTTCGCCCCTCTGGAAAGAAAAACACGCCATGGTTTTTTTCTAATTTCGATAAAAAATGTCGCGTCATTTTCAAATCTTGTCCACGCTTAACAGGAAATAAATTCAATCCCTTGAATAACCACCGCCAAAATCCTTTTTTTACAACACCCTCTTTCACCGGAAAATGGAATTGCCTATGAAACAAAAACCACATCGCTGGTCCGTCCAAGTAGCTTTTGTGATTGCAAACCACAACGACACCCTTACCATGGTGTTTTCTCAACTCTTTTTTATTTATAACCCGTGTCCAATACAATAATCGAAATGGAATATAAAAAATTATCTTAAGTATCATCCAGAAAAATCGACTCATATCTCATTTGCCCCTTTTTGCAACTCTCTGGTCACAATTTTTTCTATGCGCTTTGTGACTTCCACGGCATCTATTTTAGATGCATTGATGACAACGGCACCTTTCACCTTGACAAGAGGGCTTTCTTCCCGCGTCATATCGGCTTTGTCTCTTTCTCTTATCTGTTTTTCGATTTCCATAACTTCGCACTCCAGCTCTTTTGCCCGTCTTTTTGCCCTTTCCTTAACACTTGCGTCAATATAAAACTTGAAACGTGCATTTGGAAAAACAACACTGGTTATATCACGACCCTCGCACACTAAAGATTGATTTTTAGCGATTTCTTGTTGTATTTGTCGAACTTTCTCCCTTACCTCTGGAAGTCGTGAAAACTCTGGAACGCGGACAGATATTTCGTTGTCGCGAATGCGTTTCATTAGTTTTTTGTCGCTAAAGTCTACATCTATCTTGTCTAATTCCTTGCCTTCCATAATACCTACGGTAATCATCCGGTAAATCGAGCCTGTGTCCAGATGTACAATACCAAATATACGTGCCAAATTCCGTGCAACCGTTCCCTTTCCGCTGGCGACTGGTCCATCTATTGCAATTATAAAATTCATAAAAAATTATAACACGATACCAAATTATTGCGCAATTGTTTGTTGGGTTTCCTGCCTTGCAATTTTTCTTCTGGTGCCTTCCATCATTAATTTTTTGCGTTTTTCCTGCTCAACTGGGTCGCGTTTTCGCGCCTTTTCTTCTTTTATCATGTCAATGAGCTCCCGTTTTGTCATCTCAACCTGTTCCATGCCAGGTTTTTGCATTCCAAATTGATAAACTTCATGTGCCTTGTAAACTCTGCCGAACGCAGGTAGAGAATTCAAAATGAAAGTCTCCGGACATCCGAATGTGTATATTGTCAAAGGTTTCCCAAAGTACCTGCTGAATTTGTTTGAAAAATGTTTTCTTAAATCTATTCGGTTTCGTTTTTTTACTTTTAGTATTCCCTCATCCCTAAATTCACGTTCGTTTCTTGGCAAGATGCTGTATTCAATCATACCATTCTTTGATCCCACAATCCACCACGGATGACCTTGTTGATTTTCGGCGTATCCCACCATCGGCCGATTTTTGTATTCATCATTGTTTATATCCCTGCCTATTGTACCGTTTTCAAGACCCTCGAAAATCCCTCGTGCAACATTGTAAATAACAAAATTATTCGCATTACCAATTTTAAGTTCACCTAATCTTTTATGAAAATCAGAAAAGGTTGACACCATGGGTAAAAAATCATCGCCATGCCTGACCAAATAATTCATTTCTTTTTCATAAAACTCTTTTCTTTCCATTTATTTACTATAAACTGTTTCGACAAATTTTGCAATAGTTTGCTCAATACTCATATCTGTATTATCGACAACTATCGCGTCGGCAACACACACCAACGACCCTACCTCTTTGTTTTTGTCATTATGGTCGCGCTCCTCAATTTGTCGCATCATTTCTTCCAGAGTTATTTCTATCCCTTTCGCCTTGTTTTCCGCCTGACGCCTTAATGCGCGTGTTTTAACACATGCCGTCAGGTAGAATTTGAACTTCGCATCAGGCAAAACAACTGACGCTATATCACGACCCTCCAAAATAAAACTTTGGGTCTTTGCAATTTCTTGTTGCAATGCCACCATCCTTTCGCGGACAATCGGATAAGACGACAAATAACTGGATAGCATTGAAATGTGTTCCTGACGTATTAAATTTGTGACGTCCACTCCGTTTACTTTGACGTATGTCTTGTCGCTAACTATCGTTTCGAGATTAAAAGTCTTCAATAACCCTTCAACATCTTTGCTCTCACCCGCGTGCACCGCAAAAGCCCGATACATCGCACCGGTGTCAAGGCATGGTATCCCTAGTTTTTCGCTTAATCCTTTGGCGACTGTTCCTTTGCCACTGGCGACTGGTCCGTCGATTGCAATATGATATATGTCGTTCATAATTTTATTTTCGCTTTTTCTAATATTTCTATCGATGGTCTGCATGTAAGGTTCAACTTGATAGGTGTAACAGTGATGAAATTTTTCTTTAACCAATAAAGGTCGCCTTTTTGCTGGTACGCCTCCAAACCAAAACCCATACGTGGGGTTTCAAGCCAATAAAACTGTGCCCCAAATGAATTTACCTCTTGTGAATATTTGTTGTCGATAACGGCATCAGTGGCATGTGTGAATTGCACTTTGCGTTTTGTTGGGCTTGATGGAAAGTTTATGTTTAATGTAATACCATCTTCAATCAATTCTACAAAATCCGCCAAATACTTTTTAAAGGTACGTGCCGCCACCAAAAATTCTTTTTCACCCTTTGCATTTTCACAATTCGCCGACAATGCAATACTTTTGACGCCTTGAATGGTACCTGCAACCGCCGCCGACACCACACCACTGCTGAATATCGTTTCGCCCCTGTTATTTATCGGGTCGATACCGCTTATAATCAAATCTGGTTTGGATTTTAACAATTGATGAAGCCCCAACAACACGCAATCGGTGGGTGTCCCGGTTACCCCGAATATTTTTATCTTATCCAACACAAAAAATTGCTTTACGCGTAACGGTGCGTGTTCATTTGTGATGGAATGACCCGACCCCGATAAAGGGTTTAAGGGGGCAACAATATTGACACGATGCCCGGCACCCGACAATACACGCGCGAGCGAAATGATTCCGGGATGAAAGCACCCCTCCTCGTTAACAAGCAAAATTTTCAGTTTTTTCATGTTACATTTCCTCCCTAAACAAATTGGGTTGCAATCTCATGTACCTTTTCAGTTCTTCATGGCTGGTTGCATTGTAATCTACTGGAGTGATTGAAATTTGGTCGCTCTCAAATTCATAAATATCGGTACCTTCTGGACTCTCTCCTTTCCTCTCGACATTCTTTTTCCAGAAATATTCCCCTCCCTTGTGATCTGTGGCTTTGTCGTATTGGCTTATTGCATTAACCCAGCCCAAACGTGTGATTTTAACACCCTTGGGGTTTTTTGGGATGTTGATGTTTGTGAACGTGTGTTTAGGCAATTTAAGTGCAGAGAGTTTTTCAATGTTCTTTTGAATGAATTTGACGGCTGTTGCGATATCTTCGTCCTTATTACCCCCAACAACATTTTCAATACCAACCGCGATCGCGGGCACACCAAAATACGCAGATTCCATCGCCATACCGATGTTTGAGGACGAAAAGATGTCCTGCCCCATATGTACACCGTTGTTTATACCGCATATGACGACGTCTGGGCGCTTGTTCCCCATAATCTCCCCCAACATGATGGATACCGCATCGGCGGGATTTGCGTGAAATTCGTACGCCATAATTGTTTCCAATTTGGTTTTGCCTTTGTGATACAGGATGTTATTTACCCGTACAGGCTTACCGCAATACGAAAATGCCTGCCCACGATAGTTATCTTCCACCGCCATACATGCGATGGTAACCTTGTGTTTTTTGTTAAGTGCCAAAGCCAAGGCCTTTAGCTCGTTCGACCTAACGTTTCCCACATTTGCAATTAAGATGTTCATGCTTTAACTTAATACTTTTTTTGATTGTTGGCAATCATTTTCCACTTTCCGGTTGGAAGATTATCCAATTTGTATGACCCCACCGCAATTCTTTTTAAATGTACGACTTTGTACCCCACCGCGTCAAACATCTTGCGGACTTGACGGTTTTTGCCTTCGGAGATAGTTAATTCTATGACGTTAGGTTTAATGACCTTGACAATCCCCGAAACGGTTGCGAATACTTTGCGGGTGCTGTTTCGCGGGGATACTTCTATTTTGACGCCTTTGGACAGGGCTACAGTCGATTTTTCATCTATTTCGCGGTCAAGGGTGGCGATGTAAATTTTTCGAATATTGCCACTTGGGTGTGTTATGCGTTTCGCGAACTCCCCGTCATTGGTCATTAACAAAAGACCTTCGGTTTCATAATCCAACCGCCCCACCGGATAGATGCGTTCGGGGATATCGATTAAATCCATAACCGTTTTGCGATTAAATTCGTCGTTGCAGGTCGTAACGTATCCGATGGGCTTGTTCAACATGATGTAAACCGGTTTTGATTGACGCCGAACAACTTTACCATCGAACTCCACCACATCGCCGTCACCCACCACGGTCGCAAGGTCACGAACGACATTCCCATTCAAACGCACGCGTCCACCCACGACAAATTGCTCCACACCCCTGCGTGAACCTATTCCACAATCTGCTAAATATTTATTGATTCTCATCGAATATTATATCACATCATTACGACTTCACCAAATCTTCTTTTTTTATATTCAACTTATGTTTACGAAAGCTAGACTTTGACGCCATTTTGATACTCTCTTCGCGAACAGCTTCGGCGAGTGCCAATAACTCTGCGCTGCCTATTTCAATTTTGTTGCTATTCTTCGCATGATACATAATCGCGTCAACATATTTAAACAGAGCTGGAAATCTCTCACTTATACTATCTATTGTTTCCTTATTTAGTAAACCTTTATACCCAATTTTACCAAGCATGTCGTTCCACCTAAACTCGCTCATTCTCGACATTTGATATTTGTCGTTATCCACTTGTGTATGTGATTCATACTCTTTATCAGAAAACTGAAAATCTATAACTTTACCGCGTTTGTTTTTTGGACTTTCCAAAATACTCGCTTTCTTCCGTTTCCTATCAATCAGCGCAAGGCGAGTATGGACAATATTAACATATTCTGTTTTTCCGATTTGTTCTTGGTCTGCAACTTCGTATAATCCGATGTTATCCATTGGAAAACTTTTACCTTCCAGTTCTTTGTAATCAAAATTTTGTTCTTTCATAATGCATTATTGTACACCGCCCTCCTTTTTTGTCAAGAGAGAATTTTAGAAAAAATAGAAACTCTAGCAATGTTTGTGCTGATTTAGGGATGTCTCCACTTCGGTACTTCACTGCGTTCCGTATGCCCGAATAAATTTGATCATCGAAATGACAGACTCAGTCTTTACTGAATGGCTAGTACTTCACTTTGATGAATCAAATCATTATTAAGTTTTACGAATACTCTATCTTCTTCTATAGATATGTCAAGATTGTCGGTTGACTTTATAGGGTATGCAAAGTTTTCGGTTGCGATGGCTTGCATATCGTTTATGAATTGGTCTTCTGTTAGTATTGGTGTCATTTTAAATTCGTTTGCCGCCCGTTTCATTATTGCTTCACATTCTTCGAACATTGGTCCACAATTCAGTACAACGCAAATTACAGTCATCCCGTCGAATTCGCGCGCGCCGACGTAACAACGCCCGGCTTTTTTGGTGAATCCGGTTTTAACACCGACACAACCGTCAAGGGAACGCAATAATCGGTTTTTGTTTTGCAGGACGCGTGGGTACTCTACACCATCTATTTTGTATTCTTTGGTCTTTGCGATTTCGGCAAACACCGGGTTCTTCATGGCGTATGCGGTAATTTTCGCCAAGTCACGGGCGGTGGTGTAATGACCATCTTCGTCAAGACCGTGGGCGTTTTTGTAATTGCTGTTTGTTGCTCCGGCTTTTTGACTGACTTGTTGCATTCTTTCACAGAATTTTGCGTTATCCCCGTCAATCATGTACGCCAACGCAACACCGCAATCGTTACCACTGCGTAACATCAACCCGTACAAAAGTTCACGTAT
>Ga0123355_10008512_pt1 | contig 15492 bp, 14 predicted proteins | sample TergutEmb28metaG_3_FD_89872 | JGI IMG/M metagenome (GOLD analysis project Ga0123355, IMG submission 89872) | Embiratermes neotenicus P1 segment gut microbial communities from Petit-Saut dam, French Guiana - Emb289 P1 | ecosystem: Host-associated > Arthropoda: Insects > Digestive system > Gut ... | reverse complement strand
TGACCGTGTTATGGAAGTATTCGCAGGGGTTGGTACTTTCTGTGTCGAGATGTTTGTGACAAAAGACGGAGATGTTTCTGTTAATGAAATAGCTCCTCGCCCTCACAACTCCGGACACTACACTATTGAAGGATGTTTTGCTAACCAATTTGAAAACCATATCCGTGCTATCATGGGTTTGCCTCTTGGCAGTGTGGCTCTAACTCAACCCACGGTAATGGTCAATCTCCTTGGTGAAAGTGATGGTGTATCCCAACTTGAGGGTTTAAACGAAACTTATTTGGACCCCAATGTACAGGTTCATTTCTATGGCAAAGAAGAGTCCAAAGTCAATCGGAAAATGGGACACTTTACAGTAGTTGATAAAACAGTAGAAGGTGCCATAGCAAGGGCAGAAAAAGCAAAGCAAATAGTTCGAGTAATCGGTGTTTAACGAAAATATAAAGAGCGTTTTTTCTGGGGCTGTTCAAGATTCCAGAAAAAACGCTCTTCTTGTTTATTGCAATGTCCATCTTTCGGGATATTGTACAAAATGATCAGGTGCCTTTTGTTTTTTAAGTTAGAATATAAATTTAAAGATTGTATTGCTATTTATCTTAAGCTAAACTCCTCTTGTACCAACACGTCTACAAGCATTTCCTCCGTCATTCTTTCTTCAAACAAACCAAACGGATCATTACTTATTACTTCTCCGGCAATTACCTCAACAAAACCTTGCTCAGGATTTATTAAATTAGCAGGCATGTCCCACTCAGGAAGATAGGTTAGAAAAAAAACACCACTTTGCCCTTTTTTTAGATATTCATACCGAGCTATAAGTACAACATTGCCTGAATAGGCACCGCCCATTTGCACTACTCTCATAGTATCACCTGGGTTTACTTCGCCTTTAATTACCTCTCGTATTTTAAGTTCGGATACCATAAAATTAAAATATAGTGGCCTTTCATATCGCGTTTCATCAATAGCAATATTTATTCTTTCAACAACGCCCGCACTAATAACCTCACCTACAACTATTACATTAGACGCATCTACCAAAGAGTTAATATTACTATACATAAAATAATCCGCTTTGCCAAAGGTAATAGATGGCTCATCCTTTGATGTAATATCTTCTGTAATACATCCTCCAATGAACATTAAAGCCACCATTAAAATCAGGATACCACAAACTTTTAACATATTTGAATTTTTCACAACTTCAGCCTCCTAATTCTCTATATTTTCAAATGGGTTTATAATCTAGCCCAACCAGCCGCAACTGAGACAGCTCGAGCCCCGATTATATCACCTGCTTGAGGAGTTGTAATAGTAGTTCTAGTTCTATTGTGACACATGAGATTATTAGAACCAGTATTATCATATAGCCCAAGAGCATGCCCCATTTCATGTGCTGCTACACTTCTAGCAGTAAAAAATTCAAAATGCATTTCTCATCAATCCTTCTAAAAATATTTTCTTTAGAATAATTATATCAAATCCTTGCAACACTTTAACAAGGATTTGATATTTATAAATATCAATTTTTTATTCTAATAAAGCCATATAGATACCCCACTAATAGGCAAAATCGCAGAGACAGGTGCCTTGATTTACAGCAAATCAAGGCACCTGTCCTTGCGATTTTCCTCATCTCATGATTCTCTCCAATACCTATGAACTTCTAAGTTGCAAGCAGATAAGACAAAATATTACAAACAATGAAAAGGCTCTAAAAAAGTGTAAAGCAATATAATAGAACCCGCCACTTTCTATGATTATGGTATTTTCATGGATAGCTATAACCCAAAATAACCCCAGAGAGATAAAAAGAGCCAGTGTGCTAAAAATAAGTATTAACAGTGCATTTGCGTATTTTCTTAAAATATTATTTGAAAACGTTACGCTTGTAAGTTGCCAAGCACTTGCTATGAATATGATAACCAAAGATGGCATCAACCAACTACTAGAAACCCAAGCTCCCCCCCAAGGCACAAGCTGTGGCAAAATGTAGTCTAAGTCATTTATTAACATAACCACAGGTAATTTAGCAGTAGCCAATATAGATAAGAAAGAAAAAATGAATATGGCAAATTCTTTCTTTTTTACATTGAGCCATTCTGTTGCTCCATTTATAAATGCAATAAATAAAGCTAATATTACAAAAGAAACCATTAAAAAAACTATTGTTAGTAGAAACATTATTAATGTAGGCATATATATCATTCCTCATTTCCATGCAAAAGCACATATCCACAGGGTTTAATTCGTCAAATAATCATAATAACTACGAGCTCCGAAAATATTTAAATGAATTGAGTACAGAGTATACCACCGTAACCCAATTCATTCAAAATAAACTTCATTAATATAATATACTTGGCTATCGGCAGATATTCATTATAAATACATGCTCAAAGTACAAATTTATATAAAAAATTTTATTTCCCATTTGCATATGTAATAATCAAGCCATACCAATTAGTACCCTCTGGAGGCCAATATATTGTACCAGCTGGAATAATCGCTTTTGCATCTGGATTTATATTTGCAAAAGCACCCTCTTCTATTATAGGTGGTATTTTGGACGCAAAATAGACAGTAGATAGATTTATATTGTCTCTAAACGCATTTTCTCCAATAATCACAACATTATCTGGAATTTTTATGCTCTTTAAACTAGCAATACCAGTAAATGATGAATTTTCAATAAGAACGACCGAAACCCCACTTATTTCAGATGGTATTATGATTTTTGTATCTTCACCACTATATCCAGTGATAAATATAGCTGTATTACGTGTATTTAAACCAATATATTCATACTTAATCTCTCCATTTTCGGTGTATAAAATTCCAGTATTATCAGGGACAGTAGGAGTTAATCCTACTATACCTATTAAAAAAATTATGGAGAATATCCCTGATAAGAGAGTTAAGATATATTTCTTTGATTTTCTTGCAAATTTCCATTCTATAGATACACGTAAAATGACTAGCAAAAGAGCAAAAAATACAAATATAATAAAGAATTCTCCATCTGTACTTCTAGTTGTATCATAAAATAAAAAATAACTTAAGAATATCATAGCTGATATCATAAGCAAGCGGTCTATCCACTTATGCAATTTATTGGTATATTCATATCTCCAGCCTTTTTTCACTTCTATATTAAATTTATCTTTAATAATGCTTTCAATAATCCAATAAGTCCATGCTACAATAATAGCAAATCCTATCAACGCCTCCAAAAGTTTATACCTCCAATATATTCTTCATCTACGCAAATATTTTCATCTGTCTTTTGTGATTTTTTCTTAGCACTTAATCTAAGTGAGGAGGAGTTCGAACCCAATAAGAATAATTAAACTAGAAACAGCAAATAAAATACTTAACATATATCGTTTGGAAGATCTTTCAAATTTCCATTCCATAAATGCACGAAAAATTCCTATTGTAATAAAAAATATAAAACTATAATGAAATATTCTGGGATAATAAATTAAAACTATCAAAATAAATATTACATATAATATTATGACTGATCTTTCTCCTGATTTATGGAATTCATTAACATAATTAGCTTCTTCCCAAAATTTCTTGTTTTTTATATTATATTTTTTTCTAATAAGGGTATCAATAGCCCAATAAACCAAAGGCATAATGATGGCAAATGCAATTAACTCCTCCAAAACTCTACACCTCATCCCAATTCTTACGAATATGTTGTATTTATAAAATAGAGCATTTTGATATAATTAATACTTATCAAAATGCTCTTTTATTTCCAAGTTCCATTAAAAAAATTAACGCAAAGTAAAATAGTGCATAGTTTGCCCGCTAAAATTATCTCTCCCATTAACTATAGCATAGGTGCGGATAATTTCTCTTCTATGCATATTACTTGTACGGTGATTGTAAAACCTTGTAACATGTCTGGCTTGATTAGTGCGAAATGTTGACTGTATTAAAAGTGCCGCTATTGATGTAGCGACTGAAGCACCAAATTGATTTCCCCATATTTGCCTTGCAATCAATGCTGCTAAAGTAGCAGTTGCCATATCGACAAAGAGATTAGAAGAAGTTAATGTAACAGTTTGAGTTCTAATAAAGTTCCAAGAATAAGCTAAATAACTTGGAGGGCGATTGCTATGTGACCACTGCATTGGAGGATCCCAAGGATGAATTGAACAACAACAACCAAAAGGCTGAAACCTTAAATTATTGTACTCAATTGTAACTTCAAAAACCAATTTTTCTCCATTAATTAAAAAAGTGTGCTCGTCTATTTGTTTTATAACATCTACATGATTATCGGTAATTGCTATCATAACATTTGGATCTGAAGTTTCATAAATTAAAATCACTTCACCAAACGCCATTTCAGCTAATACTAAGTAACTAATTGGGTCTTTTGTTACATATTCGACCAATGCTTGATTAACAACCGAAAGCTCAGAAATATTAATAAACTCTGGCTCATATATTGCGTCTTGGAGAAGTCTTCTTTCTTGAACTGGTAATTCATAAAGCCTTTCTACCGCTACATTAACATCGCCTATTTCATTTCTAGTAAAATCATTCCCTCCATTTGCTAATAGCGGAGCAGAACAACTTAATACTAAAGCTAACACCAATAACACTGACATAGCTCGTTTAAATTTTAAATTTGTCATAAATCACTAGTCTCCATTCAAAATTATTTTTTAACACTTTAAACAAAACCTATTTTTCAAAAACTATATTCATACAATCATAAACACCACTCTCCCAGCCTTAAATTTCCTCTCTTTACTTAAGGCTGGATTAGGTTTAAAATAGATTTAAGCCTAACCTTTGCCTTTAGGTAAAGAAGGTTGTGCTCCCGCCAAAGGATATTGACCGCAAAATCATCTGTCCTTTGTTGGGAGTTTTTTATTTTAATGAAACTAACTTCCACAAAAAATCTTTATCTGGGGAATTTTTCAGGGAAGATTAGTTCTATAAAATAACATTATTGTTTTTATAATGATATTTAATAATAAGTCGAATTACAAACCAAATAAAACCATAATTGGAATTTTCTCAAAAAAAAAAAAACAGTTGAAATTAAAAATTCAGGAATTTTTAACCCCTTATATCCTTGCACCTCAAAGCATTTAACGTTCTTTACGAATGTTTTACAGTTTGTTACAAACATCATTTTGGCAACTAGATATGAACAATATAATAGTTAATTTTATATGTTCAATATATGGACTCAATGGTATATAATTTTAAAAATACATATCTTTTATTGCAACGTGCGGGAGATGAAGTCATCATGAATACAAATAAGGCACTACCTTATATTTTATTAATAATCGCTACCATGATCTGGGGTGGTAATTTTGTAATTGGCAGAGCTATTTCAGACCAGGTACCACCCTTAACACTTGCTTTTTTGCGTTGGGTCGTAGCTGTAGCAATTTTCCTGCCCTTTGCCTGGAGAGAGATGGTTGCTAATAAACAAATAATCATAGAACATTGGAAAGCTCTGTTATTAATGTCACTCACAGGGATAGCCGCTTTTAATACATTAGTTTATGTGGGGCTGCATCATACTACATCTATAAATGCTTCACTCCTCAATACACTTACACCCTTAATCATAATCGTTCTCTCTTACTTCATTTTAAAAGAAGCGTTAGTATACAATCAATTAATTGGACTTATTCTATCTATAACAGGAGTTTTCTTAATACTGTCACAAGGTTCACTAAACACTTTACTTACACTATCATTTAACATTGGAGATTTAATAATCTTTGTTGCAGTCATCCTATGGGGTGTATACTCAATTGTCATCAAGTATAATAGCGGCAAAATCCCTCTTTACACTTCACTGGCAGTTACCATGATTGTTGGTATGCTTATTTTACTGCCCTTTTCTCTTTGGGAGCTATTTATTGCAGACCAAAATATTGTTTGGTCTGTTTCTTCCGTTGCAGCTATCATCTATGTTGGTGTTTTTGCATCTATAGTTGCCTTTTTATCTTGGAATAAAGCTGTTAGCTTAATCGGTCCCGGAAAAGCAGGTATATTTTTAAGCTTAATCCCCATCTTCACTACTGTATTTGCAATTGCTTTCATTGGGGAAACTTTAACATGGTACCAAATCACCGGAGGCGTATTAGCTATCACCGGCATTTACTTATCCACTCGCAAAAAATAAGCCTGATAATATGTAGCTTTTTTAATTTTATCAGCAGGAATATATTCGTTAATGTCGAATAACTTAAGGAATTTAGCATTTTTATGCTATGTTTATGGCGTATGGAATAAAGTCAAAAAATTAGGAGGATTTTGCTAATATGAAAAAAAATCGTGCAATTTTAAGTTTTTTACTGGTATTACTTATGGTAGGAGCTATGGCTTTTGCTACAGCTTGTGGAGACAATAATGCTGGAGGTAGTGGTGTTGAAGATGATGGTGAAACTGTTTTTACTCTTAGAGCAGGTCACTCTCACCCTGTAGAACATCCTTATCATATAGCTTTTTTACAAATGGCAGAGAATGTTTATGAACAAACTAATGGTCGTGTAATTATTGATGTTCATCCAAATAGTACAATTGGAGCTGAGCGTGAACTACTGGAAGGCTTAACTCTTGGAACGGTAGATTTAGTTGTATCTTCTACTGCCCCTGCTGTTGGCATTGTGCCTGGCTTAGGTATCCTTGACCTTCCTTTCCTTTTTGATAATCGTGAAGCTGCAGTTAGTGTACTGGAAAGTGAAATTGGAGATGACTTACTTGCACAGTTAGGTAATGCAGGAATTATAGGCATGTCTTGGGGTGAAAATGGTTTTAGACATATTACCAACAGTGTACATCCTATCAACTCCCCTGATGATTTAAGAGGAATTAAAATTAGAACTCAAGAAAACAGGACTCATTTAGCAGCATTTGAATTATTAGGAGCACAACCAACTGCAATGGCTTGGACTGAAGCTTTAACTGCTCTTCAGCAAGGTGCCATAGATGCTCAGGAAAATCCGGCAGTTATAATCAACCAATTTAATTTGTTTGATATGGGTCAAACATATATGTCACTAACAGGTCATGTTTACTCAGTTGCTTTTTACTTAATGAGTCAAGATACGTACAACAGATTACCTGCAGACTTACGTGCAGTAGTTTTAGCAGAAGGTCGTCTGGCAGGTCCAAATCAACGTAATTTAGTTGCTGCAATGGAGCAGGACTCAATTAGCAGTATCCGTGAGCAAGGGATGCATGTTGTAGACAATATTAACTTAGATCCTTTCCGAGCTGCTATTACTCCTATTTATGATGACTTTCCAAATCAAGAATTACTTAACAGAATACTTGATGCTCAATAAAAAATAATTGTTTGTTATACAATTGTACTAATGAGTAAACGGGGATGTTTCTTCTTACTATCCCCGTTTATTTTTAGCTTATAGAAAGAGGGCAAATCATGAGCAAAGTTATAGGCTTTATGAATACATCATTAAAATATATACTTTTTATACTGATGAGTGCACTAATTCTTTGTGTATTTGCACAGGTTGTATTTCGCTTTGTTATAGAACAGCCTCTTGCATGGACAGAAGAACTTGCTCGTTTTATTCTCTTTTGGTTAACATTTCTCGGTGCAGCTTATGCAATGTCCTTAAAAGCACATGTGAGCATAGATTTTTTTGTTAATAAGCTGCCAAAAAGTTTGTATAAGGCTTCCCTTGTCCTTTCAGCACTTATAAGTACTGTCTTCTTTTATATCTTAGTTACAGAAGGTTATTCTATCACAATGAGAACTATGGGACAGCTCACACCTGTTCTTGAAATACCAATGGGAATAATTTATGCAGTAATACCTATCAGTGGAATTATCTTAACTATTAATTTAATGCATATAACAGCTAAAACCCTGTTTGATAAAGGAGGGGTTGATAAATGATAGGATTACTGTTTACGCTATTATTTGTTTTCTTTATTATTAATGTTCCTATCGCTGTAGCATTAGGTCTGTCAGCCTCCATAGTCTTTGTTGTTCAGGATAGTACTCCTCTTGTTGTTGTGATACAACGTATGTTTGCTGCAACAAGTAATTTCCCTTTACTTGCTATACCCTTCTTTATTCTAGCAGGTAAACTCATGGAACATGGTGGCATCTCAAGACGTTTGATTCACTTGGCAAACGTGATAGTTGGTGGTATCAAGGGTGGTCTTGGAATAGTTTCAGTTATAGCTTGTACCTTTTTTGGATCCATGTCCGGTTCAGGAGCTGCAACTACTGCTGCAGTTGGTTCAGTATTAATTCCTTCTATGGTTAAAAAGGGCTATAATAGAGATTTTTCCACAGCTATTCATGCCGCTGCGGGTGGTACAGCAGGAATAGTTCTTCCACCAAGTGTGCCATTGATATTATACGGTGTCGCTGCTAGTGTAAATATTGGTGATCTATTTATAGCAGGAATCATTCCCGGATTATTTATTGCCATGACCCTGGCTGTATTTGTTTATGCCGTCTCTGTAGCTAAAGGTTATGGTGGTGGAGAAGCCTCTGGATTTAAAGACTTCTTGATAGCTTTAAAGGATGCTATTCTACCTCTATTGATGCCTGTAATCATACTTGGGGGAATTTATGGAGGTATTTTTACACCTACTGAGGCATCAGTGGTAGCTGTTATTTATGGTCTGATTGTCGGTATGTTTGTTTATCGTGAGATAAAACCTAAGGACTTGGTTGATATCTTCACGTCATCCACTGTAATTACTTCTGTAATCATGTTTATTATTGGAGCTGCTGCAGTTTTCGGAAGCCTATTAGCTCGAGAAAGGGTTCCTGAAATAATTACAGGATTGATGCTTGGATTTACTGAAAGTTGGATTGTTGCCTTACTACTTATCAATCTTGCCCTGCTTGTTTTAGGCACATTCATGGAAACTGCTGCTGCAATTATCATACTAACGCCAATTCTCGTTCCTATTGCTGTTGCAATGGATATTAATTTAGTTCACTTTGGAATTATTATGATTGTGAACTTGGCAATTGGGCTTATAACTCCACCAACCGGAATTAATCTTTTCATAGCTGCCAATATAGCAGGTATCAAGTTTGAAAAAATTGTAGTAGCTATTATACCTTTCATCCTGATAATGATTGTAAATGTATTGATTATCTCTTTCTTCCCTGCCATGAGTTTATTCTTCTTGGACCGATAAAGACACTAAAAAACCACTTGTTACATTTTAAAGTGTAACAAGTGGTTTTTTTATTGTCCGTTTAATGCTTTATCTAACAGCTCCATAGGATGGAGTATATCGGCTTTAATCTTTCTGCTTCTAAGTCCATGCCCTAGCTGCATCATACATGCAGGACATGAAGTAGCTAGAATATTAGCTTCGGTTTCTCTAAATCTCTCCATTTTCATTTTAAGAATGGCCTCTGAATTATCATCTTGGAGAAAACAATAAGACCCTGCTCCCCCACAGCACATACTTGCTTGTTTCATTTCAATAAATTCTACTCCGGGAATTAGTTTAAGAAGCTCCCTCGGCTCACTACTCACCTTTAAACCTCTCACACCATGACATGGATCATGATAACTAACTCTATAATCTACATTTTTTAGCTCTTTTGCATCTATCTCCAAATACTCAAGTACAAACTTGTTCACATCAATTACTTTATCACTCACTTCTTGAGCTTTTTTACTATATTCATCATCATCTTTTAGAAGTTCGCCATATTCTTTCAAGGTGCTGCCACATGTTGCACAATCAATGACAATATACTCCAAATCTTTACCTGCAAACTTATTAATAGTATCTTTTGCCAGCCTTCTAGCTTCATCAAAGTCGCCTGCACTTTGATGAGGTCCGCCACAACACTCAACTTCCGGAACGTATACCTGACAGTTATAATGTTGCAACACTTTTACAGTAGCTACTGCGACCTGGCTGAAAAAAGCATTAGTAGCACAACCTACATAGTAACCTACCTTGAACTTGGGTTCTTCAATATTTTTTATAAGCCCGGGTGCCTGCTGGAAAAAATTTTTTTCCGGTAATGGAGGTAATAAATCTTCCATTCTTTTGATTTTTTGTACTACCCCTAAGATTCTGCTGCCTCTAAGCAATCTCCTTGCTCCACTATGTTGATAGAAACGAGCTAAACCTGATGCAGCCTTAAATCTCTTTTGCTCAGCCAAAACACCTCTATAGGCCGCCTTATGAAAAAATGAAAAACCTTTAGCTGCGTTTATTTTCTCCCTTGCTTCCATGATGATTTTGTCTGTTGCTACTGATGACGGACAATTTGTGATACAAGCTTTACATAACAGACAGCTCTTAATATGCTCCTCTATTTCCGGCTCGCTTCCCCACTTATAGCTGCCGTCACACACCAGATGAGCCAGCCTTATCCTTCCTCGAGCAACATTAGCCTCATTTTTTGTTATTAGATAAGTTGGACAAACTTCCTGGCAAAAGCCACATTTGTTGCATTTTGAGATCTTTTCTTCCATCTAGCCCACCTCCATAAATCTTGGGTTATTTGGATACATGATCCCATTGGGGTCAAGGTCTTTTTTAAGTTTATTATACAGTATATCCACAGGTGCCCTATCATCACTAAAGCTGCATTTAAAGTCTTTTAGGCGATCCTTAAACATATTTTTGACCTCTTGAACATCAACCATATCTGTTAACTGTATAAGACCCCTTCCTCCATCTATTAAAATCTCCATGGAGGCGTTATCCATTATTGCATCCAATATTCTTGGTAAGTCATTTAACAGAGTTCTACGGTCAGTTCCAATCTCTATATTCCCCCATAGTGTTTTGCTATTCAAGATCCCTTCCAGGTAATCATCCACGTTATATATCCCTGTAATTACTTGTTTGATATCCAATATATTTCTCAAAGCATCAAGCTGGTGAGCTACTGCTTGCCTGGAACCGGCAAGAACAAAAACCCCTCCATATTTTGACCCTTCATCTATTCCCAACAGCTTACTTGACATCCCCATAAATGTTGCCAGAGCATATCTTTTTGACAATATTTCTTTCATCTGCTGGGTCAGTTCATCAATGGAATCTCCATGGGTTATAAAAAGGGCTTTTTCAACAGGCATAGGAACTAACTTAAAAGTAGCCTTGGTTATAACACCCAATGTTCCCCAACTTTTAGCAAATAACCTTGTAAAATCATAACCGGTAACATTTTTAACAGTTTTTCCACCTGCTTTTATAAGTTCACCGGTAGGCGTGATAAAATCAAGACCTATGACATAATCATTGATAGTACTATAGGCATACTGCTCAATACCCCCTGCATCCCTAGCAAGCAAACTGCCAATAGTCGAATTTGGCTTTTCCTGATGGCTTACAGGTAATAAAAAATTATATTCTTTTAAAGCTTCCGCCAATTCCTTAATAGTCATTCCGGCTTCAACGCTTACTGTCAAATCTGCTTTAGCCAACTCAACTATTTTGTTCATTTTCCGAGTTGAGAGGTAAACTCCTGTATGGTCTGCTTTAGCTATTTGAGTGCCGCTGCCAACAGGTATTATATTTATTTTTTCATCATTACAAAGCCTGATAAAGGAACTAACTTCCTCAGAGTTTTGAGGATAGACTATTAGATTATCCTCTATCATATCTACCTGTAGTGTCGGTAACTTTTCTTTTATTTTTCCTTCAATAGGATTCACGCTTAATGCCACCCTTTCCATTGCTGCCTTTTATTCATTAATCAGCTTTAATTACCTTGCCGGGATTTAAAATTAAATTAGGGTCTAATATTTTTTTCACTTTTGCTTTAAAAGCCAAGTCTTCCTTGCTAAATGCCAGTTCCATATAAGGCAATTTTTCTAGTCCAACTCCATGTTCTCCAGTTAAACAGCCTTCCATAGCAATGGCTGCCTTAAATATCTCTTCGCTAACCGCTTCAGCCCTGTGATATTCTGCTTCGTCCTTCGGGTCATATAGCATTTGTGGATGTAAATTACCATCCCCTGCATGAGCCAATTGAGCAATGGTAATATTATATTTCTGACCAAGCTCTGTCACTTTTCGCAGCATTTCCGGCAACCTGCTCCTGGGAACTGTGATATCTTGAACCATAAAGGCAGGCTTTATCCTTCCTAAAGACCCATTACCGGAACGTCTGGCTTTCCATAAATTTTCACGTTCTGTTTCATTTTCAGCCTTTTTATAGCTACTAGCACCCATTTCTTTGCAAATCTCAACAATGGCATCAATTTGCTCATCAATTTCCACTTCATATCCATCAACCTCAATAAGTAACAATGCTTCCGCATCTTTTGGAAATCCTAAGTTTAAAAAATCATCTACTGCCCTAATAGAGGTTTTATCCATAATTTCCAGGGTAGTCGGTACTATGCTCTTTGAAATAATAGCAGATACTACCTCTCCTGCTTTATCCAAGCTGTCAAATAGAGCAATCATGGTTCTTACTGTTTCCGGCTTTTTCGTTATTTTCACCAGAATTTTGGTGATAACTCCAAAAGTACCTTCGGAGCCATTAAAAATTCCTGTCAGATTTGGTCTATTGTCAGCCTCATTTGGGAAGCCTCCATGTTGTACAATTTCACCCGTTGGCAGTACAATTTCCATACCAAGGACATGTTCCTTTGTTACTCCATATTTTACACCCCTGATACCACCTGCACATTCTGCCACATTACCACCAATAGTAGCAACCTTTAAGCTGGCAGGATCAGGCGAGAAGATATATCCCATTGAATCTACAGCTCTGGTTAGGTTTATATTAACTACACCTGTTTCCACTAATGCTGTTTCATTTATAACGTCAATATCAAGAATTTTATCCATTTTAGTCAAAACAAGAATTATTCCTTCATCCGGAGTAACAGCTCCTCCACTTACACCAGTACCTGCACCCCTTGGCACAACTTTAACTCCCGTTTCGTTGGCAAGCCTCATTATCTCTGCCACTTCTTCTGTACTTTCAGGAAATACAACGGCTCCCGGTTGATAAATATATGGCGAAGAATCATAAGCATAGATTTCCATGGAAATTTTACTTGTTAAGACATCGTCATTTCCTACAATTTTTTTTAAACGATTTATAATATCTGGTGTCAATTGCCGGTTCCTCCTTTAAAAGATATTACCTGTTTTAATTTAGTCAGCTCTTCTTCACTAATCTCATAGCAATGCTCCGAACCCGGGAAAATTCCATTTTCAACATCTGCCTTGTATTCAAGTAGTGCTTTTTCAATATACTCATTCATACTTGCATATTGCTTAACAAACTTGGCAATATGCCCTCCAAAAAAACCTAGCAGATCATTTACCACAAGAATTTGACCGTCACATTCAGATCCTGCACCAATGCCAAAGATCGGTATTTTTGATCTTTCAGTAATAATTTTAGCTACTTCAGCAGGTACAGCCTCTAATATAATACTCACACATCCAGCTTCCTCAAGAACTTTTGCATCTTCAATAATTTTAACTGCCTCCATTGCATCCTTGCCTTGAGGTTTAAATCCGCCAAGCTTGGCAGCTGATTGGGGAGTAAGTCCCAGATGTCCCATAACCGGAATGCCTGCCTTTGTAATAGCACTTATTTTATCCAACATTTCAATACCGCCCTCAAGCTTAACGCCGTCAACACCTGCTTCCTGCATAAACCTTCCTGCATTGGCAATGGCTAGTTCAACAGATATTTGATAGGACATATAGGGCATATCACCTACTACAAAACAATTTGGAGCCCCTTTTCTAACTGCCTTGGAGTGGTTGATCATCATATCCATAGTTACAGGCAATGTGCTATCAAAACCATAGACACACATTCCCAGAGAATCACCCACTAAAATAATATCAATACCTGCTTTATCTTCTATAGCAGCAGTCGGAAAATCATAAGCTGTAAGAAGTGTGATTTTCTCTCCTTTTGCTTTTTTATCCATTAGAGTATGAATTGTAGTCTTTTTTCTTGTTGAAGACTGGGTTGATGCCGCCCATGTACTCATATTTATTCCTCACTTTATTTCATCTATAAATTAAGTTATTCAGCTTACTATAAGAACTCTTACTATTTCGCTTATAATACCCCTTATTCCTCCTATAGCTTATACCAATTTTGATTTAAATCATAATATTAATTCACGATAAAAAATATAAAGAATAGTAAAAAGCACCGCATCAAATTATTGAAAGCGGTGCCTTTTACCTTCTTAACTTAATCTATTTTTTCTTTTCAATAACAAACAACAATTGACCTTCTTTAACAATACCGTTAAGCTTGCCATGAATTTCTAATATTTGTCCATCACATGGTGCTTTTACGATATTCTCCATCTTCATTGCTTCAATGTTTGCGATTTCTTCTCCCTGAGCTACCATATCTCCAACCTTTAAGGCACCCCTCTTAGGATTACCAAGTCGCCATAAGTTACCGTTTAAAGGTGCTCCAACTTCACCAGAACCTTTACCCGCCATTCTTATTTCATCTGTCTTTGCTCTTGGAGTTCTGACGGTATATACCCTGGTCTGGCTATTTACCTTCATCACAACATGGATGTATCCTTCATGCTCAGCACCCACAGAAACCAACTCAATAGTACATGGCTTTCCTAAAAATTCAAATTCTACTTGGCTGCCGGGCTTTAACAAGCCTTCTCGCCAAACATCTGTTGGTAGAACTAATGAAGCATCTCCATAGTCCTCTCTAAATTCAATGAAATTCAGAGCATCTTTAGGATGCATCAGATAAAGGATAAATTCATCCTCACTTGGATATCTACCTAATGCCTCAACCAGCTCTTCTCTTATCTTCTCAAAATCTTCGTTTTCCATTAATTCTAATGGAGAAAGCTCACTACGTTTTTGGATATGCTCTTGCCACTCATCACCGAATGTACTTTGATATACCCAATCTGCAGGCCATCCTACAGGTAATCGTCCATACTTACCAAGAAGCAGATTTTTAAAGTCCCCTGCTGCACCACTGAACAGTTGGTAAAGCTCTGCTTGCTCTGCTTCAGTCATGGCATTTATATCTTGGTTTTTCTCTTCTACAAACTTTGTAACAAGTTTAATAACATGACTAACTCCGGCTTTACCTTTTTCTTTTTCATACTTATTGATAATGCCGCTACAAGTTACCCAAGTTATTTGAGAACCGGGCGTAACGTCCATATACTTGATAATCTTGTTATATAAGGACATCATTTTTAATATCTCTGGCATAAGTTGAAGAAATTCACCTTTTTCAGCTTGTTCAAAAGAACTTGGGAATGCACCACCAGGCATTCTATGGTCAACAACTCCATAGTCAAAACCTTTGAAAGGCGATTCTGCCCAAGCGTATTCTCCAATCCAGTTTCGCACTTCAGAAACCGCTGCTTCTGCTTCTTTTACGTTAAGGTTTACTTTAATTCCTTCTTCTTCTAGTAATGACCTAACTGCCATCATCGGTGCTTGCCCATAAAAACGAGTTAAAGAATCTTCTACAACATCAAGAGCCTTTAC
>Ga0123355_10008511_pt1 | contig 15493 bp, 14 predicted proteins | sample TergutEmb28metaG_3_FD_89872 | JGI IMG/M metagenome (GOLD analysis project Ga0123355, IMG submission 89872) | Embiratermes neotenicus P1 segment gut microbial communities from Petit-Saut dam, French Guiana - Emb289 P1 | ecosystem: Host-associated > Arthropoda: Insects > Digestive system > Gut ... | reverse complement strand
ATTTTCACTTTTCTATTGAAGTCTTTATTTTACATGATAATCCCCAGAGTAAAACTGCCAAAGGACACCATGCAATAAGAACCCCTAAAGGGGTTGAGTCCGTTTTTACTTTCGAGATTTTTTATCCGTTTTCTCTCGGAATCTCTGCACCATGACAGCTATCTCACCCGTAGCTGTTGTGCTTGCAAGGAAGCCACGGTAGGGACGTTAGGACTGTCGGCCGCCAAGGGTCTGTTAAAGCTCCCTCATGTTCGTCCACGCTTTGAGTTATATACTTTTACTGCCATTGGCATACCAGCATAATCACCCACCAAATAGGGCTTTCCCTGCCTTTTTTTGTAGCCCGCCGAGTATAGCGGTTGCGTTTTTTATAAAACCGTCGGGAAAGTGGCACTTGGCAACCAGTATGGCTATGCTACAATAGCCTATGTAACGGTTTTATTGCGTGAAACCAATGTCCCCTACTCTGGCAAAAGATTAGGGGGACTTTTTTAGCCCCATATAGGCACTAAAAAAGCCCTTTGGTTCGGTGGCAAGATGTAGCATCTATGATGTTACACGGCAATGTGTTTTACAACACCTTGCCAGCCAACCAAAAGGCTTGTTTTGTTTATCATCATAGAATTAATTTTACAACCCTCATTGCCGTTAAGGGCGGTAATATTGGCTTATTACAGTAATAATCTTACGTTCTTATTTTGGTATCGTCAATATGATACATATAGCTTTTTGTGTATCAAAGTAGCTCAGTTTTATAAAGATGAGTGTTCCAATTGTAAACCTTCCCATATTCGCAATACATCACCAAAGTAGTATTTGCTTAGGGTCTTTCTTAACGCTGGTGTCATGCTTTCGCCTTTCATACTAAAAAATTCATACCTCTGCTAACTTGGTCAATTTGAAATTGGTTTACCTTGATATATTTTTCAGTGGTTGCGATGGTGGCATGGTTTAGCAAGTCTTTAACCAGCTTAATGTCATTGCCGCTGTCGCTGTAGGCTCTGGTAGCATACATTTTCCTAAAAGAGTGAGTGCTGATATATTCAAGCCCTAAGTAGTCAACAACAAATTTTAATTGAAGCTGGACGGCTCGAACACCGATATTAAATATCTGTGCTTCTGGGGTAAGCCCTTCTTTGAGGGCATAATCTTTAACCAAGTCAATTACTGCTGGATTTACGTCACGATACTGTATTTTCTTTGTTTTCCTCTCCATTGTCTCTAATTTGCCATTCCTAAAATTATTTACTCGAAGTGCCAGTACATCACCGATGCGTAGGCCGAGGCTTGCTTGTAGTTGTAGAGCCATAGCAATTTGAGGGTTGGGCTGGCGGCGCTCTCCCCCATCGGCTTGGAAGCCATGAATTAGTAGTTTAATGACTTGGCGGTATTCATTGTCTGCCAATGGTCGTGTGGTCAAAGTCCTCACCTCTTTCATAGTTGGATTTAGTATAACAAAGTCACTTCTTGGGCTTCGTGTTTATCTATTAATATACTTCGTGTTTTGCTGAGTTTCAAGTAAAATATTTTAAAAATCAAAAAAAGCCCTGTATATAAGGGCTTTCTTCGATACTTCGCCTTTAGGACAAAAGGCGAAGTTGAAAATTAAGGTTCAACTAAAAGTTAAACCTTGCAAATGGTTTAAGAGATGAATAGCTGTTTACTGCTATCGTTCTTTCATCGTCCAGCTTTGCTGAAAACAAATTGTTGCATAAATCGTAATCAATTTCAGTTTCGTCAATGATTTCAGCGTTTCTTTTGATTCTGGATGGCAGTTTATCAAAATGGCTTGCGACAAACAATGTCGCTACATCTGTGTACTCGTTATCTTCACCGATTGAGACAGCCACTATTCTAAATCCATTTTCATCCTCACCGTGTTTACCTTGGTAGCCAAGTTCTTCAACCATATTTTTAAAGCCAGAACCTACATCAATCCATGGATATATTTCAATAGCTTCGTCCATCTCAAATTTACACCCTATCATAAACATATCATTTGCAAAAAGCGTTAATTTTAATTTATTCATGTTTTGCCGTCCTTTACGGCTTGCGGTCTCTCCCTGCGGTCTAATTATATCAGCGATTTTTTCTATCGCTTTAGCATAAAAAAGCCCCCAATAAATTCTTAAATCAAGGTCGCAAAGCGTTTATTTAGCCTTGATTTTGGAATTTTGGGGGCTATGCTAAAAAAAGCGATAAAAGTTTAGCTTAGAAGTTCATAAAGACGCATCATAGTTACTATACTCTGCTCTCTTGTGTATGGACTTGCTGGGGCAAAGTTATTATTACCCACGCCTGTCATTATGCCAGCCGCTTGAATTTGTCCTACTCCATCAACTGCCCATGAAGATAATTGTGCATTGTCGGCAAAGGTTGGGGCTGATGCTGGTAGTGGCTGGCCTATTGCATCTGCTAGACGGGCAAGCATAACTGCCGCCTGTTCACGGGTGATTGTTCCATTGGGGTTGAAGTTGCCACCGCCTACGCCTTGCACTACGCCCAGGCCGCCCATTTTTTGTACGTTTATATCGGTGCTATCGTTAAATGTAGCTCGTTCGGTTATTACCCTGCCTGTAATTGTTTCATAGAGTGCCACGGCAAGGGCGGCAAATTCGGCACGGGTTGTTGCTTGGGTATATTGGGCTTGTAGGTTTTGTGGTACAAGCCCTAGACCTACGGCTTCTGTGATGCCCTCTTGCGCCCAATTGCTGGCGGTATTTAGGTTAGGAACTGCTTGATTAGTGGGGGTATCGCCGCCGTCTGTAATTAGTGCGGCTGTTGCTTCATCAATGACTATAATTGTTGACCTTATTACTTCTACTATGTTGTTGTTATCGTCAAAGACTTCAAAGCCAAAACTAATATGCTGATTTAATTGTAGCGGCACTTCTATCCTCGAAAAATTATTAGATTGACTCCAACCGTCAAAGTGAAACGGTGTACTTTCGGCATAGGGCACAAACGCTATTGTCATCATATCAGAGCTATAAACATCATCTGCTGAAATCGTACCGACACTATAAACTCCATTAAAAAAATTCTCATTAAGCTGTATGTCAGCAATCCCACTCGCACTCCAAACAGTAAAACTACTCCAGTTGTCTTCACTTAGGTTTAGCTCGACCTGCTGAAATAAAGCACCTTCACGCACGAAGAAAAAATGACTACTACCAAATGCAGCCTCCACGCTGACATGCTTCACAACATTTGTAAGTGTGAAATGTTCCATAGTCACAGTTTCCCCCGATGCCTGTACGGGTACTGCTGGCAAAAGCGCAAGTGTCAAAACCAGCGCAAGTGCAAGGGTGGTAAGTTTTTTAACTTTCCTTTTGATTTCCATTTTGAAACTCTCCTTTTGTTTTGGCTTTGCCACAAGATTAGCCTTTTCAACTCTAGCTTAACACAAGCCCGCAGATAAACGTATAGGATTATCCGCATCAAAAATAATTATGTAGAGTCTTGCAAATATCATGGACATATCAGGCTCTTTACGTTATTATTTCATTAGCTGATACAAATAAAAAGACCTGCGGATAAAAGCATAGTATTTTCCGCAGGTCTTTATTCGTTAATCCATTTTAAAAATGTTTTTTGGGAAACATTTGATAGCCTAGCGGCCTTACGGGAATTAATTATTTCTGCCAAGTAGTCACGTTTAATTGCCTCATAATTGACTGGCTTAGGTTTAGGTGGCCTACCAAACACTACCCCTCGTTTTTTCGCCTCCGCAATCCCTTCTGCTTGTCTTAAAAGTATTGTCTCCCGCTCGTTATGTGCAACATACGATAATATTTGAAGAACTAAGTCACTGATTAGTGTACCAAGTAAATCACGGTGTTGCGTGGTGTCCAGCAGTGGCATATCCAAGACGATAATATCGGCTTGCAGTTTTTTAGTGATGACCCGCCACTGCTCTATAATTTCTTTGTAATTGCGCCCCAGACGGTCAATGCTATGGATTATAAGCAAGTCACCGTTTTTAAGTTTTCTTATTAGCCTCTTGTAAGCTGGGCGATTAAAGTCTTTGCCACTTTGGTAATCAATAAATATGTTCTCTGTGAGAACTCCCAATTTTGCCAGCGGTGCAAGCTGGCGGTCAATGTTTTGTTCACTACCCGATACTCGGACATAAGCAAATTTACGTTTCATAAAAGCATCTCCAATCGTAATATTAAAGTCCATGAAATTCTACGACTTGGAGATTTTCAGCAATTTCAAGGCTGTACATAGCAATGAAAAACCCTATGCTCGGCCTTTTGGCATTGCATAGGGTTCAAATTCTTTTTTGAAAATTAATTTTCAAGTTAGTTCTTATATCTATTTTTCCTCAATCAGCACCTTGCTTAGAATGTTCTCTACCAGCTTGCTTTTGGCTACTTTCCTTTCCTTCGACACCTTTTCAATAGCCTTAATTATTACTGGTGATAGCGAAAATGAAACGATTTTTTTAACCTCTTGGCCTTCTGGTATATCGTCCAAAACCTCTGCCAATACTGACTTAATAGCCTTACTATTATCATTATTAATAAGAACACTATCATTTATATTATTAATTGCATTATCATTAATAGGATTACTAATAACATTCTTATCATCAATGTTATTAGCCTCTATGATTGGCTTTGTTCCCTCTGCTGGATTAGCTTTTTTTGACTTAAGACTATCTTTAAATTTATTGACGGAAGACATTAAAGCACCCCTCTTTCTGTAAGCTCGGATAATACTTGCTGATATGCTGAAAGGACTTTTTCCTTAGATGCTTTTTCATTTGAATTAGTTTGCATGATACTAAGGGGCTGATTCTTGAGCTTTGAATTTTTAACTTGGATATTGTTTGGTATGACCGTCTTAACCAGTAACCGCTTTAGTTCCTCATCATCTTGGCAGTAGTCAAACAACATATCTGGCAGACTGCTTCTGTTATCTGCATTATTTAAAACCAGTGCGGCCACATTATCCTCTTTTCTTAAATCTCCCCTTACATCATCCCAGAGGGCTATAAAAAACTCTGCACCTCTTATGCTGTTAGCATCAATATCGGAAACTAAAATGATGCTATTAGATGCTAAAAATATATTTTGATTTATCATCCCCACATTGGGATTAGTGTCCATCAAAATAACTTCATACTCGGCCAGCACATCTGCATTGTCTTGAAAAAAGTTCCTCAACTTCTGTTCTCGACCAGCCAAATTGACTAGCTTTAACTCTGTAGCTGTTAATTCTATAGATGAAGGAATAGCATCAAGGTTTGGCAGTTCAGCAATGGGATGTTTGTAAATTACATCTTCGGCTCTGGCTTTGTACTCAAAAACATCTTTGATGGTTTTTAAGTTCTTCTCCGTAACGTCAATCCCTAAGTCGGTAGTTAAATTAAACTGTGGGTCGCCATCAATCAGCAAGACTTTTTTTGTTTGGGCTAAAATCCCCGCAATGTTAAATATAAATGAAGTCTTGCCCGTACCACCCTTTAATGTTCCTGCGGCTATAATTTTAGGCATTAGGTTATCCCCTTTTCTATATCAAATTATTATTGCACTATTAGCACGCTATTAATATTATATCATTTTGATAATAGCGTCAATAATAATTCACTATTATATTTCAACATAATATTTTATTAATATATTATTATCTCACTATTAACACACTAATAATATGTTATTAATATTGTCTGCGCACCGCTAATTCACTGAGATTTTTTGATTTTATCCTTTATAATCCTCTGTTGAGAATTAATTTTCAATGTTCTTTAACAAAGGAGATGGTTTTATTGAACAAAGCAAAGGAAGTCCAAGACATCATTAATCATGCAACAGGAACAACACAGTATCACCGATTTTCTACACTCCCTTGCTTCCCCATAATAACTGATGGGGTGCTGGCGGTAGCAAAATCGGCAGAATGTTTTTGGTTGCTTGATGTTATTGGTAGTTATCAGCACGACCCAAAGCTGGACAAAGAGTTCCAAGTCTGGAAGTTGGAAGTCAACAAGGACAATGATTCTGGTGTAGTGCATGGGTACAATGACACCACATTAATCATCACGCAGAATATACCCTACACAGATTTTCCGTTAGACAAGATAACGCTGTACCTTATCGACAAGATTATCTTGCTTCCATCGGAGTATTAGGGGGATAGGATGAAAGGTGAAATAACTATCCAAAGTGCAATTGATGAACTCCAGCGTATGTTTAAGCTCTTAAACAAAATTTATTTTGCAGATGAGCTTGAAAGGCCAGTAATTACAATCCTAACGGACAACACATCGGGGGCGTATGGCTGGATAAGTGTTAATAAGGTTTGGAGTAGCAAGGGTGGGGGAGCATGGTTTAGGGAAATCAATCTATGCGCCGAATACTTAAACCGTCCGCCAGAGCTGGTCATTACAACACTGCAACATGAAATGTGCCATCTACTCAATATCCAAAGAGGCATACAAGATACCAGCCGTGGGGGAACGTATCACAATCAAAAATTCAAGGAAGTAGCCGAGAGTAGGGGATTACTGGTAGAAAAAGACCTTAAATACGGCCACTGCATTACCAAGCCCACAGACGAACTTAAAGCACTGGTTAAAGCCAAATGTCGGGCTGGTTGTTTTAAGCTGGAGAGGCAAAAAACCTACAAAGACGGCACACCCAAAATCACGACAACTGGCACGGATGGCAAAGAAAAGACAATTTCACGAACCAAACAGGCCACAAGAAAATATATCTGCCCCGAATGTAATACTATTGTTCGGGCAACCAAAGACGTTAATATTCTCTGCGGTGATTGCGGCCTAACTATGATTAAACCATGAAAATTAATTCTCAAAACAAAGCTACTGCATAGTCGGTAGCTTTTTAATTGCCGTTTTAAGCCCTCTATTCGTCCCTTACAGCGTTTTGTTGGCTTGTTCGTTATTCTATACGGTAAATGCATTTCGTGGCTTACAAGGCCATTTAGGCGCATAAAAAAAGCCAGCTGTATTTGCTGACTTTGCTGTTTCTTTTTTTGCTGACCAGCAATATTTTATGTAGCCTTAGTCTCTATAGCCGATTTTTTATTACCGCCCATCTTCAACTCAATTTGGTGCCATGTTTTTAATCTCTCGCCAATATCTTTTTTAAGCTTGATACTAAACTTAATTTTGGTATAGCTTCGCCCTTCTTTTATCAGTGTGCAGACTACATTTAAGTCTGATAATTCGTTTATCTCCCTCATGGAAATGTCTATGACCTTACGCTGGAAGTCATGGAAACGATTATAATTTTCAGCACTAAGCCTTATTTTTAATTCGTCAATTGTAAAAACATGACTGTGGCGGTATTCATAGCTTTTTAAGATTTCATAAAGCCTAACGCTGTACTGGCTTTTCATTGCCAGAGTGTAAAGCAACTCGAATTGGGTAAATTTCTCTTGTAGCTGGATTAAGTAAGGCTTCATCATATCATCAAGCTTAATTTTAACTATACCGCTCTTCTTGGTGATGGATACACTGCTTATCCAAGCCAATGTAGTTTCCGTTCCCTTTTCTATTTCAACCCAGATACTCTTGTCTCTTAGGGTTTTGAGAGTATCCTTGATGTTCTTGTAATTCTTGCCATTATCATAATCTAACCCGCAAACATGGCAAAAATCCCTTATATCAAAAGAATGCTCGTATAACTCCATATCTTCTGGTTTGATTTTACTAATCAAGTACAGGATAATCTTCTGCTCTTGCAATGATAGGCTAAACCGTGATTTTTGGATTAAGTCATTAGACTTAACAACTCTATAGTTTTGGGCTTCTGTAATTTCATTTTTCTTCTGCTGTCCTCTATCCAATGCCGTACACTCCTTACCTTTTTAAAGTGTTGGTATATCCATTTTAATATTAAAAAACGACCTTGTCAATTGAAGGTCGTTTTTTAACGCTTTTTTTCTCACGCGCGCGCGGTTAATCATTATATTTATTATATTTCTTTTATTTAAAATATTTAGGACCTGAAAATGGCAAGGCAAAAAAACATAGTAAACAAGCTACTTCGAGGGCATTTTTAAAACCCTCGAAAAACGACCTTTGGTACGGGTTAAAACGACCTTTGGTACGGTTAAAAGCGACCTTTGGTACGGGTTAAAACGACCTTTGGTACGGACTGTGGATAACTCAAAAACGACCTTTGGTACGGTTTGTGGATAACTTTATTTGACACTTTTCATGTGGTAAATAATGGATTGGAACTACCTTTAGTACGAATATTTTTTTGAATGAAAACCTAACCTAAATAAGTTTCTGCAAAATCAGTCAATGCTTGCAGTAGTTTTTCCTCTAAGTCAGGTATGTTGGCACTAACAAACTTTTCCTGTGCTTCTGGGCTACCAGCCTTTATCACTCGCTCGTATTCTTCAATTTTTACGGTAGGCATTTCTTTAAGCACCATTGCGTTTATATGACTGTGAAGGTTATCAATCAAACTTGATTTGGTTCTTTTCAATACGGCTTTATCAATAACGCCCGATAGCTTTTCATCTCTACTCATCAACCACTCTGCAAATTCCTCTATATTGATGCTTTTATACGGTGATTGTAATGGTTTTGATGCACTAGATTTAAGCTCTTTTCTTTTCACTTCTATTTCTTCAGTATATCTCTGAAAGAAAGGAATAAACGAAACCAACCTTTCTAAGTAAAAATCATCCTCATACGACAAGGATAGAGCTTTTTTTGCATGAAATCGACCAACGTTACACTTCGTTTCTATTAGTGTCAACTTGCGTTGTACTTTTTCCAGTTCAGCTATTTCGGTTACAGCTGCTATTTCTTTTTTAATAGGGGCGAGTGCTTCCTCGACTTCCTTTGTAATTTCACCCAATCGCAAATCTCTCTTACTGGGTTTTGACATTACATCATTTTCTTCTAACCATTTAATAAATGTTTCCATGCAATGAAATGGTTTTTTATCTGCAAATTTTCGTGTTTCTGTGGTCTCTAATTTGAATTTTTTGCCTGTTAATTTTTCAAATTCGATAGTGAGATTTTGAATTTTTTTGTTAATTTCGGCTTCAAGCTTATTTAGATTATCGTTTATTTGCGAAAAATCTTCTTTGCCATCCCCTAAAGCCAATTCCAAACTTATATCATGCCAAGTTTCACGGAGTTGCTTTTTCAAGCTATAGGCACTATTAAGTAGGGTGTCGATACTGCTATCTTTTTCACCTATCAGCTCATAAAACTGTTTTCTAATTTGGGCTTCTAGCTTAATTTCAAGCAAATTAAGACCATCATTCCAATTTTCTATACCTTTTCTTTTTCTTTCTGCAATAACCGACTCAATTTCTGCGATGCTTAGCTTTTTAGGGACGGACGTAGAGGATGGCCGCCCCTTGTCTATTTTTGGCTCACTTTCTTTTTCTCTGCTTGTAGGCTTAGTAGGAGGCACAATTACAGGCTCGTCTTTTTTGTCTACTCGTTTACTGACAGATTTATCGGCAGACGGCGCAACATAGAGCGTTTTGGTATGCTTTACGCTCTCTGTACGGTGTGGAATTGGTATGATATGTGCTTCTGGCAAGCTAAAGGCACTTGTCTTGTAATAAGGCGTTTTAACTGCCCTCTGAAAGCCATCTGGCGTGAGAAGCACAATGTTGTCTAAAGTTGCAAATTCTTCTGGTCTAATAATGGGCTTATCTTCAAGGCTGGTAGAAATGCTTTTACCCCTCGTAATGCCAGTAATGGGGGATTTGGATTCACTCCTACTCTCTTTTACCTTCTCATATGTTCCAACAAGGCGACTAAAGTATGCTTGGGTGTCTGCATCAGTAGCACGTAGTATCGCTTTATAACTACAGTTATCAGAAATTACTTGTCTACTTGGCTTTCCGTAAATCACATCTAATTGCGCTAAGCTCTGGATGATTAGGCAAATCGTTATTTTTTTACTCCTTAAAGTAGCCAAGGCATCACTTATAGCGGCAACTTTGCCTAACCGTGGAAATTCATCAAGCAAAAACAAAACAGGGGTTGCTTTGCTGTCTGGCCGCCTTTCAAAATGATTCAAAAATTGGCTAACTATAAGAGTAAGCAAGCCTTTCCATTGCCTTAGTTTATCTTCTGGGATAGATAGGAATACGTCAAATCCATTCTCTAAATCTTGGGGTGTAATAATTACAGGCTTGGAAAATACTTTTTGAATGTTTTTATCAGTAGCAAATATGGAAATATTATTGCCTAGTTCATTCATGATATTGCCTAGTGTCTCGTCCCTCATTTCCATACAACGGGTAACATAACGCTTTGAGAGGTCATTTTTATAAACTTGATTCAGCAACCTATTTACTGGTGTCTCTAGTATTGTAGACACGGCCTGAACAAACGATAGGCCTTCACTGTGGAAGTGTATCAGCGCACCAGTTAGAACATTTCTCGCACTTTCAAGCCAGAAAGAGTCTTTTGTATCTGGTGGAATGGCAATTAAGGCTATCGAAATCTCCGCTATTTCTTGCTCTACGCTGTCACTTTTAGAAAGTAAATAAAATGGGTCGTAGCCATAACTATTACTGTCCATTGGATTAAATACTTTAGCACTGGTGCGCTTTTTGCCTGTCTTACGGTAAAGCTCCCCCTTAATATCAATGGCAAAAACACGCTTTTGCCATGCTATAAGTGAAGGAATCGCCAAGCAAGAAGTTTTACCACTTCCAGCACCACCAACAACCATAATATGCCCGTCTTTTTCTTCTGCTTTACACAGGTAATCGCCTCGATATAAGTCTTTGCCAAAAACAAAACCTTTCGGAGTGGCACTTACTGCGTGTGCTGGTGGCTTTTCTCCGTCAGATGCCTTTGTACCTGCCGCTTTAAAAATAAAGTTATAAAGCATCTTCCAAAGCCTATAGAGCAAAAATGTAGGTATTTTTATAAATATAAATTTGTAATAAGCTGTGGCAACAAAGCCAAGGGGTACAAATGGAAGGTATAACAATGCTGGTGCAACCAAAAATGATATTACTATCCAATACAAAATACTACCTTCGTTCATTATTAATCACTCCATTTTGAAAATTAACCTGCAACAATTATTTTTTATTGCTCCTGCTTCTACCTTGCTCTGGTTCTGACCGATACAACGTCTTACGCTCTGACCTTAATTCTATCGGTTTCTCTGGCCTTAGTAGAGGCTCACTATCTGGTTTTTCATTTTCTGGTCTAAGTTGTATTTCTCGCTCTGGCCTTAACACTGTTGGCCTTTCTGTCCTTGCAGGTGCATCATGCACAGGCTCTTTTTTTACTTCTTGCGCTGGCTTTGGTTCGTGCCGTTGTACTTCTCGCTCCTGCCGATGCGGTGATGTTGATTCTTGTCGCAACGGTTGTGGCGCACGCTGGTTTTGTAGCTTCTCCAAATCAAACCTTTGGGAACTATCTTTACCATGTACTGCTTTAAGAGTTTCTTGCGATTTTTTGATTTCTTGGCTTAGTTCGGACGGCGCAATCTTATAATTTTTATATAAGGTACGCTCAAGTTGGCTCTTGGCTCGTTCAGCTTCTTTAATTTGGCCTCTTATGTCCACTTTCTCAACTAGACGGGTTATCGGAAGCTGGCGGTCTTGATTCTTCAAAAACTCTATCCGCACATCATAAGTAGCCAAGTCATGACGAGCGGCTTCCAAGTCTTTGTACTTTAATGTAATGTAATCAAGCTCTTTGTCTGTAATTTGAGTTTGCATAGTATCTACCCGCCTTTGTTCTGTCTTATCCATTACGGCCTTGATAGCTTCATTTAATGTTACACTGGATACAGGGCTTGGTGTCGGTGGTTGTTTTTCAGCAGTAATCAGCTTGGACTGTTCTGCTCTTGGCTGTGTTTCTTGTTGTGGTTTTAAAATGGTGGTGCTTTCTGGTATCTTGATGTTGTTCAGTTTGACCGCTTGTCTTGGTTTTTGCCTCGAGATTGGCTCTTGTCGTTGCACTGGTTCATGCTTTTGTCTGTCTTTATCCATTACGGCCTTGATAGCTCTATTTAATGTTGCGCTCGGTATAGGGCTTGGTATTGGTGATTGTTCTTCAACAACAGGCGTTGCCCTTTCCGTTAGTTTCGGTTTTTCCGCTTTAGACTGTGCTTTTTGTGCTGGCCTTAAAGAGGTCGGGCTTTCAAACTTATTGAGATTGCCTCGCATGGTCTCTTGCTCTGGTTTCAGCTTCGGCTCTTGCCGTTGCACTGGCTCACGCTTTTGTTTCCCAAGGGCTTCTAATGCTTCCAGTTGAAGCATAACTGATTTTTTGCTCTCCTGTATTTCTTTTTTAAGCTCATTAAATCGTTTTTCTGTGGTTGCTAATTCCCGACTACGGGCTTGTTCCTTCTGCAACTCTTGGATTAATATTGCCCTATTTTTATTTTCCTGTCTAATTTGGCGGTTTGTATCTCCTATTTCTGTCCTAATGCCCCGACGTTCCATCTGGCGAACTACTACGCCCTCATGAATGGTCGGCTTATCCTCTAAGCCTCTATCCTTGTGGCTTCGATGGTCAACACGCACATCAAGCCCCATCCGTTCAAATGCCTTGTTTTGTGCATTTGCCCACTGCTCACGCCAAACAACAACATTTTTTTTGTTCTCCCATGCCCTGTTTTTTTTAGGCAAAAAACCGTCTGTGTCCACGGGGCGAGTGGTCAGTAGAATATGGGCGTGGGGGTTATCTGGGGTTATCATAGCATCACTTTCAGCCTCAATATGGTGCATATCCTTTCGGTGGGAATGACGGCCACTATGAAACGCCACATCAACACACATACCTTGAGGAAGTAAGGTGCTTTTTACAAACTCCTGTACCAGCTCTATATTTTGCTCTTTCGTAAATTCAAGCGGTAAAGCAATTTCTATCTCTCTTGCGGTTCGTGAATCATTTCGTTTCTCGGCTTTTTCTACAGCGTTCCAAAGTGTCTGGCGGTCAAAATATTCTTGTGGTGCGTTTTCTGGTAATAAAATTTCGGTATGTGTGATGCCAGATTTACGGGTGTAGTCATGTGTTAAGCCGTCATGGTCATTATAAAGTTTTTCTCCACTACGATAAGCCGCCGCTCCAATGGATGAACGGCCTTGGCCTCTGCTTATGAATTTGACTGATAAATGGTAACACGCCATTGCTATTCACCTCTAATACATAGCTTTGACCGCTATTTCAAATAATTCATTTTCATATTTTGATACTAACTCCAGCTTTGCAATTGTGTCGTTAGGCACAATCACGCCCTCTGCGTAAGAGCGCACAGCTTTGCCGAACCGTGAAACGGCTACGAAGTAGGGCAATGCGTAAGTGCGCCCTTGGACACCCGCGCACGGAATCTCTTACAACTCATGATACATTTTTGCCTTGCGATGGTCAAGGCAAATTTGTATAATCCGTAAGAGAGGACGGTGAAAACAGTATGACTAAATCGACTGAAAATAAGCAAACCATTGACCAGAAAATCAACGATGAAATGGAGAGGTCAAAAAAGCAGATTGCCAAACTTATTGACAAGGAAAAAGATACGGAAAAATTGATAATTTCCATCAATGAAGAAAAGGAAAAATCGCAAAAAAAGGTTGACCAGCTAAGGGAACAAAAACGCAAAATAAAAGCAAGGGAAAGAACCCAAGAGGAAAAACAAAGAACCCGCCGCCTTATCCAACATGGAGCATTGGCGGAAAAATATTTAAATTGCCCAAATATTGACACCGCAGAATTTGAGGTCATGCTAAAAGCAATTCTTAACCACATTGAGAACGGAAAGAAAATTGAGGAATATTTAAAATGGCCTTCTGTCACCCCCACCCAGTTAGACGGTGTAATGAAAAGGCTAGTCAACACATCTCATTTTAAGCAAACCTTAAACGATGCCAAACGAAAAAAATAAAATGTTCATCGGGTCAGCAAAAAAATAGCGAATATTTTTTACGAATATTTTTTAACCTACTGTGTAACAATATTAATTGCATTGGTAGGTTAATTTTTGTATAATAGGTGTAGAGGTGATTCTATGAAATACAAGGCAATCTATGATGAGTACAACTCTCTCCTATCGGAACAGGCTGAAAGTTTAAAAGAACTCTCTACCTTAAATGATGGGTACATTTCAAAAAAGCAAATTTCTGGCCGACAATATTTTTATCTGCAAAAAAAGGTCGGCGGCAAAGTAAATAGCGAATACGTCCGAGAGGATTTATTACCACAAATTGAAGATGAATTACAAAAGCGAAATGCTTTAGAGAAAACAATAGCCAAAATGGACGAAAAGCTTATTAACCTTGAGGCCGCCGCTAAAGTGCTTAATAAAGCCTTATACCGCCAGTTAATTGTTCTTAGGCGTTGTTTTTTAATGGATTCCCTACCTGTAGAACAACGCAAGAAGTCCCTAGCTTTTGGCAATGCCATGACAGCACTTGAAGGAATACCAGCCAGCGAAAATACCGAAAAATCACTATCGCTATGGGCGTTCGGGCAACACAGTTTTAAAGATGGCTACTTGCAAGCATTAAGAAATCACAATTTAGTTGAGGCGTGATTATGAGAGATCCTTACTTGTATGATGATGTGGATGTACTAAAAAATTTGGGGAATATCAAAAATGCTGAAAAACTAAGGGCGGCAGAAGGTGACATTACCAAGTACACATTACCAGCAGTTTACGCCCAGACATTCACCAAGTTTAACGCTACCACCCTATGCGAAATCCATCGAATTATTTTTAGCGATATATACGAGTGGGCTGGGGAGTTTCGCACAATTCTTATTGCCAAGAATGAGCCAATTTTAGGCGGTGATACCGTCCGCTATGCATATCCAAAGCAGATAAAAAAGGAGCTTACCGAAACAGCCAAGGAAATTGCCAAGCTTAAAAAGGGCGAAGATAAAAAGAATTTGGCTTTTAAGCTGGTTCGCATTGCCGCTAAACTGTGGCAAACTCACCCTTTCAGAGATGGTAATACTAGGGCTGTTATTTCCTTTATCGTGCTTCTCGCTGAACATCTGGGGCTTGAAATAAATCATGTCTTATTTGAAAAACACGCCTCGTATGTCAGAAACGCCCTTGTTTGGTCGGCTCAAGGTATATACTCCAATTTTGAATATCTGGAAAATATATTTTATGATGCTGTTGGCATAGAAGAAAACGACACCAAAGACAGCTTGGCCACAGAAAAGGATTATACAAAAATTGGCGACTACAACATTGCTGATTATAAAGAAACCCCACATGTTTACATTGAAGAATAATTTTCAAAAGAAAAGGCGGCTCGAATTTCTCCAGCCGCCTTATTTGTCGTTAATTTTCGTTGCTCTCGCTCGATAGACACCCTATGCCACCCACACCTTCAATGATGGCCTTGAGTTCGACAAATGTATCTAAAAGGTTTTTGTAGGCCGTCAACTTCCTGCCCTCAAGATTGTCTATCTGGTCTTTTGTGGCCTTGATAAGTTTCTCCTGTGTCGATTGGTCGGCCTCTGTTGCTACCGCCTTGAAACCCTCATATCGGGCTT
>Ga0123355_10008510_pt1 | contig 15494 bp, 8 predicted proteins | sample TergutEmb28metaG_3_FD_89872 | JGI IMG/M metagenome (GOLD analysis project Ga0123355, IMG submission 89872) | Embiratermes neotenicus P1 segment gut microbial communities from Petit-Saut dam, French Guiana - Emb289 P1 | ecosystem: Host-associated > Arthropoda: Insects > Digestive system > Gut ... | reverse complement strand
GTATGTATGTATGTATGTATGTATGTATGTATGTATGTATGTATGTATGTATGTATGTATGTATGTATGTATGTGTGTATGTATGTATGTATGTGTGTATATGTATGTATGTATTTATGTATGTATGTATGTATGCATGTATGATGCTTTTTTGTAACCTAATCACCAAATAAAGCGTTCTTGCAAACTATTTACCAAATAAAACAATATTTCCATATGTAATTATGTAGCCTACTGAAATTTTGAAGACAGTATTAATACAGATCTTGAAAAGTGAATGTGTTTGACTTCTGCTTGGAAGAATAATGATTTTAATCTGTACACAATCATTGCATTCAAGCATAGATATGGGTTCTAACCTAACAAGAACGTAAAACAGAGCTGCAAGACAGCAGTAAAAACACACACACACTATCAGGAATATCAGCAGGTGTTTCTATACAATCTGTTAACCAAAACTAACTCTGACCATATGGAATGGAGAGACTCTATCAATTATTTTATTAATAAAGACTGCATTACATGTGTGTGAGACATTAGTTTTTATGAGTAGTTCAAGTCACATTTTCTTGTGAAGTGATTTTTAATACAATTTACAATATTTTATAGCAAATACGCATTTACAAGTCAGGGCTACGTGGAGGTGTGTGGTCAGTTTCTCTCTCTAGCTACTCCACCCACTGCAGAAAGATCCTCTGGCACCCCCTAAACAAGACCTTTCAGAGGGACATTTCAGCCCTTTTGGAAATAATAGCAACAAGGACATCCTGCCACTTATTGGATGCAGTTGAACCCACAGCTAATCACTTTGATGGATGTACTATCATGGCTCTTCTTTATACATTTTACAGTTTCTTACAGATGTGAACAATAAAAAATAAAGCCAATAATGTATTTTACAGGTTAAAAATAGACTTGGAGAGACCAGTTTGAACACATGATAATGTTTTGTATTCTTCCTCAAGAGTGGCATATTAATATTAATGTAATTTAAATGAATGAGAAAATATATACATGAGGATGAAAATGAACAAGGCAGAGAACTGATACAATTTAAAAATATGGTTACTTAAATTATATACCACACAAATAGATAATAAAATTTAAAACTTTTGAAACAACACACCCACTGATAATCCAGTTAAAAGTGAATATGATAAAAGCAGGAAATGTACTACTAAATAAAGGTAGCACAGAACAAAACAGGAGACAACAATGTGCAGCAAATGAAGACAGCAGAAAACATCAGGTACAATGACAGATATACAGGTGAAGAAAGCTGAAAATGTACACAACAAAAAAGACATAATATTTTACAATGCTATACCTAATTACTGTGATACATAGTTTCTTTATTAAGAAACCAATTTAAAACTTCATGGAACTGAAATCACTTGATGAATCAGCTTCGACGTTCTGCTCTTTCCGGATCCGTTTCTGTGGGGAACAAAACAGGTTAAGCATATTACTTTTGTTAAAAATGTAGAGTACTGGTACTCCTGATTCTTTGAGTCAACTACTATAGCATGTTTATGAAACTATTCAGCACATAAAGCAATATAATTTTGACTTTAGGCATTAATTTTTAATATGTGACATCCTTATTTGTGTTATTAATTATTCCTATTCATATATTGGAACATACACAAGGAGCTAATATCTAATTATTATCTTTATTATTTTGTCATCTGTGACTGGAAGTTATACTTGTAACAACTTTTTTAACAATCTTACATTCTTGCATTTGTCACTGAAAATTAATCTGTAACATATCATATTCTGTGTTACAAAAAAATAATCTATCCATTACATAGGTGGAGTGAGAAAGTTAAGTGTATTGTATAATATATGAAGCAAACCATTTTTATGTATACTTCAGAACAATATACTTATGAATATAATAACAGTGAAGAAAAGTTTACACTGGATTCTTCTTTAAATGTCCAAAATTCTAAAGTAAAATTTTATAATTTTACCACATAATATCACAATGAATGCTTCTGTAAACAATGTTCAAACAGCTCTTCTTAGTACAAGAAGTGAAAAATGCTACCCATTTGTTTGGTGTATTAAAAAGAAAACAGTTAATAAATTTTCACTAAATATATATGTGTATACCTGTTTGGAATCCTCAACTTTGTAAGGCGAAGCCTGATATGACATTTATGTAAACACAAAAATTATTTACATGATTCAAGCTTCCACCCTGGTGTAAGTGAAATGTTCGCTCTTCTAGGAAGTGACATAGCTATGCAGCGCTGATTGGTAGTTATCAATCGACACTGAATAACGCCCCAGAAAAGCGAAGGCCTCAAGAAATTACTTCTTCATGTTTTAGTATTATAGATATCTCATACAAAAGAATAAATGTTCCAAAATTTAAAACCTGCTATGTTCTGATCAGAATTTTTATTACCTGTATACCATAAAAGAATTGCACATCATCTTTCAAAATCTAATGTCTCCCTTAACAACTCTAATATACAGTTTCATTTTATGAAAATACAGTGTGGGGCAGATAAAACAGACCATTTCCATTCATTGTATGGTTGTCCATATATTATATGATGTGTCATAAATTGTAATCTGTAATTGACACGTCCAATGTTACATATGTGACTGAATGGATGAACAAATAAACCAAACCAAATCACAAGTAAATTTTGTGTTGCTGATACAGGAACATAAAGTTACACATTGCTAGGTATTATAAGTGATGTACACACAACATGTAGTAAACAACTGCTTTCACGTTTATTGATATTTCTTGCTACATGTTTGTGCAGGTATGGGAGTTTCACAAGTTGAAATTAGAATTGATATTTAGGTAGGTACAATATCATGATGTGTTTGTGGAGTCATCTGTTGAAACAGATTCAGTCATTCAAAGGTGATGATATCACATTTCATACTACAATTTTCAGAGGAAAGTTTTGCAAAGAGTGGTTGATAAGATTCCATTATTTCATGTGCCCTGATTATTGTTGTGGGAGTCAACAAATTGTGTATCCCAAACACAGCTCACCAAAGTCAGGCTATGTTAACAGATATCTTAAAAATTCACTACACACTCCAAGCGCCATTCACTGTGAAAGTAAACTGTTCACTGCATGCTATTGTCTACAAAAGAAAAAAGTGTGTCTCAAATTTCTTTTACCGCTTTTATATTACATAGTAATATGAAAATGTGTGTTCCTTTATCTATAAAATAGAATTTATAATATGAATGAAAACAGTCCACATTCTCTGTCCCATAATGTGTTACAACCCCCAGGTAACAAATTATTCTGAAAGGCAATTAAACTCTGGTGAGTTTCTTAGGTGACTCACCATGATGCGATACTTTTCTTTGCAGGCATATTCTGACTCATCAATATCATTGTAACAATCGCTCTTGTAGTCAGTTGGGAGTCCGTTTCCACCATATTCACATAACTTGTTTAGAGGTCGAGCTTGAACAATCATTTTGTCAAAACCTGTTGGTTTCCGTTGTGGGCAGTAGAATACATCTGGTGTTTTCTTGTTGAACACAATTGACTTGCGCATCATATCACCTGCACATGTTGCCACCTAGATGAGACCATTTCAATCCACAGTCAAATAGATGCTCCCAAATTCAAATAGTGAATCAATATTTAAACTGCAGTCAGTATTAAATAAGCAAGCAAAATCTGACATGTCTTGAACTGTGGAAATTAAAAATTTAAAAATAATTTTACTGGAAAGTGAAAGTTTCCAATCTTTCCTACAGGTTTCATTCATGTGTTACTTCTCAACACACTTCCTGACTAATAATTAGTTAATGAATACTGTGGCAGCATTTTTACTAGCATACTACCTTGTTCTGGTCTAGTCCTGCTGGCCACAAGTACCTCTCATTGTAGATGCAGACTGCCATTTAAGGAGTGATAGTAAGGCCAAATAAATATTATCCTGTTTTACACCTGGAGGTAGCATGTGCCACCACCATAGAATTTACTAGATTTCTCTGGAGACCTTGTGTAGAAAGTTCCACCTGTGCACTAGCATGTATAAACAGGGGCAAAGATTAGTGGTTCTTGGAGTCTAGCAAATCAAAATTTATACTATATATATATGTGTGTGTGTGTGTGTGTGTGTGTGTGCACTAAAATAAAAAAAATTGTGCACTTGGAGCATCTGAATATGTCACATCTTATTTTCCCTGACTCTGGATATTCTTCCCACCTTGCTGACCACTGTCTTGTGAATATGTTGATTTACAGAGTCAAGTAGATTGACAGAGAGAAGCCTTACTTTTAGTACATAAGAGTAGCAAGCTCTTGAGTTAGACACTGTCCCCTAAAATCTAATGAGTCATGCAGCAGCAGCAGCAGCAGCAAGAAGCTCCAGATGTATTGAAGAGCTTCTAAGAATGTGGCAACTGAAAAGACCTATACATTACCTGTAGTCCTATTCACAGTGGGTATCATTCCAAACTAATTATACAAAAGTTTAAAACTGCTTAATTTTCACCCTGGTCTATATATTCTAACACAGAAAGCAGTCATACTTAATACATGATGTTTTTGGCAGAAGAGTGCATAAGAAGTGATTTTTTAGTGAGACAATTACTCTGTTGAGAACCAGCTAAACTCCTGTGAAGTAAGGAGAGTGGATGATGATGATGTTCTCTTGTCTCCTTGCTTAAGTGCCTATATACATTGTGTTCCAAAAGTTGCTTTACCAAGAATAAAATTGTAGTACCATTTATGACATATTGTAATCTGAGTTAAAACAGGTTTAAACCTGTAATATGGGTGTTTGTATGCTTCCTTTTTGTTTTTGTACATTTTAGCAGAGTAACTCTGCATTCTGTACAACTGTTGTAATATAACACTGTTAAAAAATTTCTTTGTATGTGCTTCTTGCCAGTGGAATAGCAAATTTTGAAACATGTTGTATGTTGATACAGTAAGCTGACAGCATCCTACTCCTAGTGCTATAAGCTTGGACACAGCAAATTGAAAAATCTCAGTCTGTGTAGATGATAACTGAAAAATACACAGGTTGAATACAAAGCTTCAGTTATATCTACTATAAGTGACAAAATTTTTATTCTTTTAACAAATGTGTTCTTGATAATTAGTATTTTTTCATGTCTGATCAAAGTTTCATATTAAAACATGAGTGTAATATTAGTAGATATCTTGTTCCTTTTTTTTATAAAAAATAATTTTACTTGCCTGACAACACTTTACTAATACCAAGCACATTAATTTTAAGGTTTGCTACTAAATACTCATAGTTCTATTTTTTTCACATATGTCAGCAATATTCAGTACCAGTTAAGTAATAAAGTATAAAAAATTCTAATACTTGATGAAGAACAATATTTTATATTAGTTGCATGAAATTATAAATCAAGTACTTCTAACAAAGATTTAGCTGTCCATTTATAACACAACATTTGTGGTAATCAGTATACTAAGCATTATGTAACTTACAATTATTAGCAGCAGTCCTAAGGCCAAAGTCCACTGCGCTAGAACCGATAAAACAAAGTATGTAAAGTACATAATAATTCTCCAAATTCTTAATAACACGCATATTAACTCATTGGCCAACCACAATGTTTACAAGCACTACACAGACAATCCCCCAGTCTTACAGAATTGTCTTTACATTTATATTTTAAATTAAGATAAAAAGCAAAGATGGAAGTGATGTTATTTGGTTTAATAACGAGAATGGCCATTTTTATCACACAGCTTTTGTAATTAAAATGTTACTGATGAATATAAATTACAAAATTTTGACCCTGACTGCATCATATTCCAGGCTGGTTTTTCATTTCAAACTCTGCTTTTCTCATTGGATCCAGTTTTATTTGGTTGTCTTCACTCAGGTTAACTACACTTTGGGAGACACATACTTCCTTCTGCATATTTACAATTCTTAAAACTTGTCACTCTGAAATTATAATGCTCTGGAAATAACTGTATGAACTGTGTCTCTTGTGGTGCCCGAAAACACAACCTGCTGTAACTGTTACATGTACAAGCCAAAAGCAGATGCCAGAATTATTAACTGCAGTGTTCATTAGTGACATTACTTTGCACTTCAAACAGTCACCTGCACTCACCAAAGGTGCATGTAACATTTGAGGGTAGTGACATCTGAATGGTGCGATGAAGTTGCAGATTTACAATTCCATAAAAACATGCATCTGAAATTGCTGTTTTTCAGAGTGCAGTGTTTGTGTGTGTGTGTGTGTGTGTGTGTGTGTGTGGAGGGGAAGTTATACCTGAAGGTCATGCTGAAGCATTAAGTGAAAGGAGAAAACCTTGGATAATAATATCCTACAAAATAAAGAAACATAACATATAATTCCACAGGGATTAATCTGATTGGAGAAACTAACAGCCATTCAGTTATTTAAGAAATATAATTGCTCCTTCAGGTTCAATTTTTCATCATCATCATCCTTCTTTGTCATTGGCCAGAATTCTGCCCCACTTCAGATCCAATCAAAGGGGCAAATCTGTGTTCATGAAAGAGATTCCCTGGTACCAATCCTAGCCCATTGCATCCAGTCTGCATCATCACACTCTGTATCTTTCAGGTCCATTTTAGTACATTATATTCCAATCAACAATGGGTTTGTTTGGGTGATCTCTCCCCATCAAATTTTCCAACTAAAATATTGTGTACATCTCTTACATCTCTGTCTCATGATTAGTGCTTCAAAAATGTTATCATTCTTGTTTGAAACATATTTTGATTCAAAATAATTTCAAGCACAACCAAGAATGATTACTAATATATATGATAAGGAGCTGTTTTATATTAGATGTATTTAACAATATGAAAATTTCTATATTCTTAAGGTCATTGTAACTTAATTTTGATCTGTGAAATGTGGAAAATAAATAAATAAATATTAATTAAGACTCTTTTCTTCTGATATGTCACTCAATGCAGTCTGCTGGAAATTTACCAGTATTTTTGAGGAATGAACTGCCTAACCTGGAAGTGGGGCAGTACATTCCTCTGATGTGTTGTTATATTTCTACCAGACTATGTGGTGAAAAAGGTAAATTTCACCCCATAAGATGCCTTGAAGGCCCAGAGGGGGAGTAGACGTAGAGCTCTGCTTTTTCTTTAACCTTGGTGTTAGATGGGAATGGGTAGTTAACCCCACGCCCAGTCTGCTTTACCCCCACGAATACCCGGTACTCATTGTATAAAGGGCTGGGTGGACCCCAAGGCCAATTTAGATGGGTGCGGAAAATCTCGCGCCACCGGTATTCGCTCCCCGGACCCTCCAGTCCATAGCGAGTTGTTATACCAACTATGCTACCCCGGTCCAGACTACACGGTAGTATATCCTAAGTTACAAAGCTTATCATAATACAATTTTCTTCTAGCCTCCTGTTACTTCCTGCCCTTAGGGAACTCAAAATACATCAAATATGATATTTGATTGCAAACTTTTATTTATGGAAAGATTTGCTTCATTTGTGATTGGAAATTCTGAGAAGTGTCGAATGTCTCCTTGCACTGTGGTTATGCTATCTGTATTTTATATTGCTGTTTTAAAATACGTACAAGAAAACCTGAAAATAATGAATGTGGTAGAAACATCTTCAATTTATTTTCTGTTAGGATGAGAAACAAAAACTACAATGCTTAGCCCTAATAAGGGTAATGCAATGGAATTACGTAAACCATGTCATACGTGCAATTTACACAACATTACAGAAGAAAATAACTGTGGGTAACTGCGATCGCGACACATTTTTTCTGAAAGGTCACAAAATTATCTTCTTTCATCAAGTTGCATCATTTACGTTTATGTCACCTATGGAAGCAAATAGTGACGGTAAACTGATGACGGCGTGATGAGGTCATTGAAAGTGTCGTGTTTATTTTTCTCTGAATCATGACTGTCTGAAAGAACGTGGTATTTTCTGTTACGTACTTAGAGTTTTCACAAATCTAATCAAACATTAGGCTACTCAAGCCCTCGCTTTCTCTGTGATGTAACTAGAGATTGCCCAATAAAATACGTCGAATTACACTTTGATTCCACGTTTTTGAAGAAGATGAATTCTGTCTAAAACTTCAAATCGCAGATGAGGCTAAAAACTTTAATACTAATATACATTCTTCATACAATCGTCTTATACAAAGGAGTTTATCTCCAACTAATCGCACAATATTTAGTTATGCTCCTACATGTTTCGGCTACAAAATGCAGCCATCCTCAGGGAGCTACAGTGTTGACGACATACAAGGCGTGTTATGTAACTTGGCAGTCGTAGATGGTGAATTATACATGTAAGGTCATTCCATAATTAGGTAACATCACAGAAGAACCAAGATCTCATTTACGTCGCGGTGGAAGCCTGAAATCACGCACAGTCCGCTGCAAAGTTGCGAAAAAAATGCAAGTGACTCCTTAACATCCGAAAATCAGCTTCTTCCATTAGACGTACTCGTCCTCCTCAAGACATGACTTTGTGAGACACAGTTATTACAAGTGGCGCAACCTTTACACGAGGGGCGCGCTTTTGTGCGGTCCGCGGTACCTGCTAACGAAGGACATTCGAGAGAAGAACAGCCCTAATACATTACACGTTTGTGGTATCTTTCATTCACTTGTTCTGAAACAGGGTTGTCCGCTAATCTTCACGTAAATAACGCCCATGCTGTATCAGTTTGTGAGTATCAATAACTTACGAGTGCACACAATACGGTACGATTGGTAAGAATAAAAGCAGGGAGACAAATTTATGAGCCCTGTCCTTTTATTTACCACCTGTCGTGCACTACACTGTGTTTCTTCACTCACATATTAGTTCTTTCTGTTACGTGTTTCGCTGTTTATTAACGCCATCTTCAGGGAGCTTCAATCAAACGATGGTTCCTTCACAACACATCAAATATTAATGCGCAATTAGTAGCTGTCTGTTAAAAACTGAATCTCTCTGTTGGAACGTATAAATAGGAAAAGGTTAAAAGCTAATAGTGAAGATCACAGGCTTACTATTATTTAACACTACACACCTCTTCAGTTGTAAAAATGTGGAGTGGTAAAACAAGGTGAAGTTTAAAATACTTAAAATCTCGCGGACCATCGATATTAAAATTTAGGCGCGTGTGGAATGTAAGATGGCATCTATTTTAGTGTCGTCCTTGCTTTTTTTAACTTGGAAATGGAAAACGACCTCTAATTGGGTGTAGTTACGGCAGTATTTTTTGTGTGGTTATCACCTCACTTATGCATCAGGTGTGTTGGCGCGGTATGTACAAAATTAAAATCAAGAGCAGCTTGTTTCCTTCATATGTGTGTTGTATGTCTCAGCTAAACTGAAATGGTGACAGCGAATGAAGTGTGAACATTAGAATTTTTAGCATATCAGAGGGCATAGCTCAGCACATAGTGACTAGGCTACGGGCGGGACGACAGAGATATCGTGGTTCGATTCTCTGCTGAGGGAAGAGATTTTTCCTTCTTCAAACAGCCCAGACTAAATATGGAATCCACTCTTTTACTTAATGGATAAAGGGGACTGTTCCTGTGGTTTCAAAGCGGCCAAAGCTTAAAGCTAACCACCTGCCTCAGACAGGTGCTGATATTAAAAATTCGTTGAGCTATGCCTCCTATCCGTCCTATGACGTCACGACAAGGTGATCGGGGTCGAATTTATTTTTTACTTTTTCTCTTACCCGCGTGGCATTTCATTGCCATTACAGCAAGGACTACCTTGTGCTCATAAAATATACGGTGTCTGTGTGTTCATCTTCTGCAATTTCTTGCTTACTTTCATTGTACGGTAATTGTTGGGGTTTAAAGTTAGTTCATTACTGTATTTAAATGGCAGTTTGTGGCCCTGGCAGGTAGGTGCAAGGTGACGCACATATGCACCACCTTGGGATTTATGCATTTAATAATTCATTAAATCAAACAAGAAAAATGTACAAAAACAAAACCATGTTTCGTACTATACCTACAGTTGTAGACTTGGGATTAATTAAGGATTTTAATTATATGAAAAATATATTACCATCTTGTTCAGTTTTGAGCATTAACATTTTTTCACTGAAATTTTAAATACTATGCACCATCTTACGTACATATTTACCAGATTTCACGGCGTCACATCCAGTAATCCTCATGAAACTAAGAATCGAATCTAAATTCTAGTAGTGCAATTTTCACCATAAATATGGTGTAACTGTCACATCGGTGCAAGTCAGTATTGATAACCTCGTCCCTGAAAACGTGGTGCACTCGGTCTGAGATCAACAATAAAGCGGGAGAAATTTTATGTTCAGAAATTTTCCTCGTAAATCTGTAGACACTAAAAAATCACATGAATATGTATACTCACACTTTAAGGAATTCTGAAAATCAAAACTGTACATGCGTTTATGAGCTTATGCTACTATCCTGAAGATGGAATCAGCAGATTCTTTCGAAGCGTTGACCTTTTACATTATAGCAGAATGTCATATTATAGATACTAAATTAATCCAAATAATCACATCTGTTCGAAATAAAAATTATTTTTCTTATGGAAGGCATGGGATCGACATTCTTTAATGCATTTTGGCTTTACTTATATGTTTACTCTGAATAGAATATTATCATCGCGCTTTTGATAAAACTATGTTACGTTTTTTCCCTAGACTCAACCAAAGAAATATCCATGAAAACCTTAGTTCATACGATATGACAAATTTCATGGGAAAAATTGTTGTTCATATAGTTTTATAATTTCGTGTGTTGTAACCACATAGATGTTATGAGTAATACAGATACTTCAGATACTTAGATATATTACCGTAGCGGAAACAATTCATCTGCCAGGGAGGCCTATGACCTCTATGGTTTGTACGCAGAGGGGTTTTCACTTTTCAAGTACAGTATTCTAGGCAGATCACGTCACAAGCGTACATACTGTCGCATACTTCATAGTAAGGGAGATAAAGTTTAGATTCAAAACGAAAAAATACACCCATTAAACACCAAAAGTTACATAACGACACCATTTTCATAAAAGGTAAGGTTTCAAACTGTGTATATTATGAAGTTGTTACTTGTATTCTCCAGCATATTTTTAATAAAAATTCCGGATGTAGAAATTTCCAGAATTCTTCTCACATTTTATTACTACAAGATACACCCACCGAAAGTGTTGTTTATAGAGTGCATTAATCTGTTTAATGTTTTCGTCATTGTAATTCGTATGATGCACACTCTAGCATGTAAATTATTTCCCAAATAATTTCATTGTTAATATCCTCTGAGCCACTGTAAACTTTTCTTTTTCGGCTTAAATTGTCATATTGTATGAAGCACAGTTTTCTGCATAAACGTACACAAATAAAAAGGACACAGGTATGAATCTTACCCATTTCGTCTTCTACGCCCGCCTGTCTCAAGGCTCACTCAACCACTGACGCAACACCTCTCTCCAAGAAAGGTATTCCACTACTTTTCCCAGTTAGCATCATGGATGAATACCGTTACCTTGTGGGAGAGGTGCCCGTCTATAAAGACTAAGTTGGGAGTACTGAACATGTAAAACTGATCCTTAAGGTAATTTATGTTCTATTCAAGCCTCCCACTTTCAGATGTAGCAGCGAATTTGCTAAATACGACGAATAAGAGTGCTAATTACTTTCTGTAAGATAGTTAACAAAAGGGCAGCAGATTCTACAATAGTTCACAAGGCAGTAATTTGAATAACGTAAATATGTTTCATGCTCCAGAAAGCAGTTCTCAGGGGGATGGCCTCGTTTCTGTTTACGGACAGTTGACAGCTCAGTAGTAACTGTAGACTGCTTAGTAAGTACAGATAATTAACATGACACTTAAAAGAAATTTTGATTCTTGAATGAAATTTGAAGTTCTCACGTCGGTATCTACGCAATTTTCAATTTACTGGAATATGAAGCCGCGTAGTTTGGTAAAGTGAAATGACCAAATTGCTGACCAAGGACGAGGAAATGCGTCGCTCTTATTGACGTCATTTTCTATAACAAAATAAAAAGTGGGTTTCAAACTGTTTTAAGCGGGAAACTCTCAAGTGTTCCGTAGGTACCGTCCTTGGTAGTGATTTGGTCAACACTACACTTTATAATTTTTAATATTATCTTATAGTTTCCTTTCCATTTTTGGGCATAATCGGCGCTGGATATACTTTCGATGTAAATCACCAAAAATAATGTTTTTCTTCATGGATGTGCGTAAATATTCTATTTCTGTAAAATAAATTTATGTTATAAAAAGCGTTATTTAATTTTGCACCCAAAAAAGTACACTTTTACCTGACAGTGGATCTGAAAAAAATGGAGCTTATTCATAAGGATTCCAAAGATTAAGACCGCTATATACATTCACATGACATTAATGCTACATATAAATGACTACAATAAAATTGTGTTTCTAGGGCCAGTAATGTCATGTGCTTCATGGAAATACCTACACTGTACCTAAATTGATCATGAGGAATAGATAGACAGGAATATATGACCAAATCCCCATAATCTCTTGTCATTAAAGCTTGGATGCTAAAATTTCTCAGTGCAGACATAGGCTGTATCATTTGGGCCTATACACACTAATAAATCACTCACCCCTGAAGGATTTTCTTTACACAAGTGACAAATATCAGTGCTCAACCCACTCTTACCCAGATTATTATAAATGACTCAGCATCAGATATTTTGGCAGCACATGAAAACTGATGTACTTACCTTGTTCTCCTAAAACAGATTCCATTTGATTCGGCCTTCAACATATTTCACATAAAAATTCAGCAAAAAATGGTTAATGAGAAATAGATGCAATAAACACTAACTAATATGGTATTGTTGTTCTTTATTTTACATCTATCAACAAAAAAATTTAAATACTTCCCATTCACACTGTAGATTCAGTAGTGCCAGTGATTAACTATATTTAAAACTTCCAAATCTCCTTGCATTTTACACATTCATATCCATTTACATGTTTTGAAAACATGAAAAAAAGGAGGTTTCAGACTCTCTGTTTTTCATTAAAATCTGCTGAGGGTAAATTAATTTTTAAGGTACAAGTCTTCTGTATTATTACGCCATTTCGACTTGCAAATAATTACCAATGTTTCAGAGGAACGTAATACCTGCATCTGAAGGGTCGAACATGAAGCTGGAGGTACTATGCACTTCTAAAATGTCAGCGAAAACTTACCAGCCAACACAGCATAATAACCCATAAGACCTGAAACTTCATTACCACTGCTGTTATCAACTGAAATCTCATATTAATTTTGGAATGATGGATCACAAATCAGGAGACACTGATGCTCATCCTTATTTTATTTGCATAAATGTCAAACCAAGCTTTAACCAAATTTTAATTTGTCTATTATAAATTCAAAGAACGGTAAAATATATATGAAAACAATTCAGTGTAATGGAAATTGTTTGTAATTTACTCTAAATATACTAGTCCCTTATTGGAATTCCTGTCCTAATCTCAATCCAGCTGAGGAAACTTGTAAGCCTGGTGAATGCTGGAGGCCACCCAATTTCACATCCGAGTGCAATGCCAAAAGAAACCACTCCAATCTGAGTGGGTACGTTGTCAGAGTCTATGATGACCAACGGACCACCACTGTCACCCTGAAATGAGAGTTATAAACATTATGCACGAAACTGTTATATATTGCAACCTTAAGATACAAGTCCACTTGACCTAAGTAATATTGTGAGTAATGACAAGAAGTTTTTATACGTATTACTTACATTGCAGGTGCTCCTCCCTCCACTGCCTGAAGTGCAGATATGTCTGTCATTTATTAACCCAAGGTAGAAGATACTGCATACAAAATTTGTGATTACTTGGCTGTGGACATATCTTAGAACAGGGCTGATAGTAGTAGAACCTATTTTGAAAAGAAATGTTTAATTTATGTATCATGTATTCTTAGTGATTACTACAAATGTGGTTAGAATAAAGACTGTAACATCTGTTTACTTCATACAAAATATTTCGTTAATAGTGTCATGAAAATTGGACCTAAAACATTTGATTCAATTTCTTGAGTACACTCACCAATGTTTTTGGACTTTTCTCCAATTTCTGTGGTTCAAAGTACATAATATTTTAAAGATTTCTTCTACAGCAGAAAACATATTTTTGGGGGTTGGGAAAATTGTATTGAGATAGGGTTTTAACTGCAGGATACAACATGATAAAAGTTCATTTAAGTTACAATTTCAAAAACCAAATCAGTTTTGTCTCAACATACAGAAATAAAGAACATCCAGTGTTCTTGCTTGTGACTTATCTTTTCATCAAAGTTACTTTGGATTTCCTTTGCAATATATATACAGTCAACTACCCCCAAGAACTTGCCCAGGATGCAGTGTGCCAGAGCCATACCGGTCACATGACTGGGCTCTGGTTCCTGCCAAGTCCGGCCTTCAAGGCTGAATACTAATGAATGAATGAATATGTATATGTATATGCAGCCATAATAATGATTTTTGTACTTTGAAATTTGTAACAATAAATCAACCATGCTGTGCACTGACCATTAATTATAAGGATAAGTGTATAGAAGAAGCAGTAAATTTAAAATTTCTTGGTGTACAAATTGACAGTCACCTTAATTGGAGGAACCACATTGATCAAATAATCTCTAAACTAAGCGTAGCATATTATATGGTTAGACAAATGTATCATATCTGGAATTATGATACTCTGAGATCAAATTACTTTGCTTATTTTCACTCTATTGCACGTTATGGAATAATTTTCTGGCGAAATACTTCATACAATAAGAAGGTATTCACTCTGCTGAAGATAATAATCAGAATTATGATGGGTGCATTCCATAGAACTTCACGTAGAAAGCTATATAAAAAATTAGAGACTTTAACAGTCCCAAGCCAATATATATACTCACTGATGAGTTCTTTTAATTGGAAATCAGGATAAATTTCGGACTAACTCGTCAGTACATAGTTTAAATGCAAGAAATAAACAGCATCTATATAGACCTATTGCTAACCTGTCTTGTTTTCAGAGATGCGCATCCTACTCTGAGATCAGAATTTTTGGAAACCTACCACGAAGTATTACAAGCCTTAGGAATGAAAAGCCACAGTTTAAAGTAGCCCTAGAAAATTTTTTATATGCACACTCCTTTTACTCTGTGGATGAATTTTTTGCATGTGCAGATGATATGTATTACTGACTTATATGACTCTGTAATTTCTTACACTAATAATTTTATATGTTTTGTATGCTTTTGACAAGTTCCACATTCTATTGTCTGGTGACAGCCTCAGGGATCTATGGAATGTATATATGTATGTATGTACATATGTATGTATATATGTATTTTTTTTATATATATTTATTAGGCATGCTCCATTACAAAAGAGTAATACTACATGCTTCATTGTACATTTGTGTAACTTTTTCGTTATAGGGGATGCAGTGACCAACACGATCAGTGGATTCCCTTTAC